>Ga0315902_10000870_pt1 | contig 50076 bp, 45 predicted proteins | sample LakEriMetagenome_9_FD_203523 | JGI IMG/M metagenome (GOLD analysis project Ga0315902, IMG submission 203523) | Freshwater fungal communities from buoy surface, Lake Erie, Ohio, United States - Buoy 12 MA117 | ecosystem: Environmental > Aquatic > Freshwater > Lake > Lake biofilm | place: USA... | reverse complement strand
AGGGTGGGAGAGTAAGTCGACGCCGCTTTTATAAAGCCTCTTCAGAAATGAAGAGGCTTTTTTTGTTTAGTATATTCCTTAAATGAACTTCGCTTAGAGCCAACTTGGATAAGCCGCTCTGTTGACAGAGTCTGAAAGTCTATAAATGATCAGTAATCTCCTATTTTAAAGGCAATTATAATAGAAATAGTAATTGTTTTTCATGCTAAGAATTCAATTACAATATTAAATGTTAGCATTATTCCATCATTTTGATCATGAATTTGTGTTTCATTTACTTAAAACATTTGCTATCTGATTGAAAGGATATCAAAATAAATTCTCATCTTGAGTATCATTGTTCAATGAAACCACTTTAAATCTCGAGCAATGAAAACACAACCCCTCAAAGGAAATTTGAAAATCAAAGAATTTGAGCATGAATTAAGAAATTGCCTTTCAGCAATGGCTTCATCTGGTGCTCTTTTGGAAAACTATATAAAAGCAGAAACTCAGCCAGAAAAACAGTTAAGACATGTACGTCTGATTAGACAAAGTACAGAAGATATGATAACACAACTTAATAGGCTCTTTTCAGAGCAATAATGTTAAACAAAAAAGGATTATGAAAAAAATACTACTCATAGAAGATGATTCTATTATAAGAGAAAACACAGCAGAATTACTGGAACTTGCTAACTACAAAGTAATAAGTGCTGAAAATGGAAAACAGGGTATTGAATTTGCAAAAAGAGAACATCCTGATTTGATTATTTCTGATATCACTATGCCTGAATTAGATGGCTTGAGTGTTTTGAGAATTGTAAATAAAAATCCCGAGACATCCGGAATACCTTTCATTTTCGTCACTGGAAAAAATGATAAAGCAGATTTTCGAATAGGTATGAACCTCGGGGCAGATGATTATCTTACAAAGCCGTATGATGGAAAGGATCTTCTAGATGTAATCCGAATAAGATTGGAACGTATGGATATACTCCGAAATGGTTTAGGTTCTTCGGAATGGAAAGGTGAAGAACTTAAGGATTTGGAATCTTTGAAAAATTTGGCAAAAGACAAAAAGGAAAAGTTGTTTTCTAAAAAGGAACATATCTACAGGGAAGATGATTTTGCAAATCAATTGTATTTTATTTTATCTGGAAAGGTGAAATGTATCAAAACAGATTCTTATGGCAAGGATTATGTTACTGAAATTTATGCTGAAGGCGAATTCTTTGGTCATCTCGGGCTATTTGATCAACCGGAGTACCATGAAACTGCTATAGCAATGGAGCCAACACGACTAGCGATTATTCCTAAAACTGAATTTTTAATGTTAATGCGACAGAACAGAGAAATTGCAGAGAAATACATGGAATTATTAAGTAAAAATGTAAGAGAAAAAGAAAACAGATTGTTGCAATTGGCTTATGCTCCAGTTCGTGAACGTGTTGCTGATGCACTCTTACAACATGTACTTCCATTACGCTCCCCTGCAAGCCGCAGTTCAGTTTTCAATATTTCACGTGAGGATCTTGCCAGTATTGTTGGTACAACCAAAGAATCCTTGGTAAGAATGCTCTCAGAATTTAAACGCGAAGGCATTATACGCTCTGAAGGCAGAGAAATTGTAATAATGGATGAAGCAAGACTAAAAAGAACAGCGATCGGTTTTTGATCGCTGTTTTTTATTTATACTCATATGGTTCGTAATCATAATCTGTTTCTTTATCTGTATCAATATTTATTTCAGGATAGTTTGGTGGAGTAATTTCCGTTATTGACTCATGTGTATTTTGCCTCTCTTCTAAAGGTTTAATATCTGGAGGAAGTATTGGCATTGCTGGGTGAATTGGAAGGGGAGTTATCTCCTTCTTTTTTTTCTTACCATTTCTCATGATTTCTGTTTGTTTGGGTTTTATTTATTCGTTCAATTGCATTGTCAACTTTGTTCAATACTATTTTTTCTTTTTTGTTGACCCCTCGGCTACTTTGAGCCACATGATGAATAACTTTCCTGCAGATTTCCAATTCATTTTGCTTCAGAGCTGTATGGTGTTCGTTGATATAATCAATAAATGAATCAAGCGCATCTGCTGGATCGACAAGTTCTTCTTCCAAAAACTCAAGTTCAATTTCAGGATAATAACCGACTAGCGTTCCAAATTGATCTTTTTCATGGATCTTGGATATAAACTCATTTTCCACAATAGTATGTATGGTTAGTTTTTCATTTTGATCAATTTTCCCGTCGATGCTCGAAATAGAATACAATAACTTGCCTACTTCTGAGTAAAATCTATTGTATTTCATGATGTTATTTTTTTTCTCCTTTTAATAATATAAATGAACCTTTATCCATTCCTTCTCTCATTGCTTGAACTTCTAAAATCGAATCAGGCTCTCCGAATAAAGTTTGAAATACCTTGATGTTTTTAAAATTGGCATTCCGAAGTGCTTGAATAATTGTAGGTGCCTTGTAGAAGGTAGCATGCTGATAAAAGGATTGTTGCTTTCTTTTTTCTTGGTAAATCCTACCAAAAGAACTTTCTGGCGCAATCATTCCTATGATGATTACAGCATGTCTTTTTAGAACACGATTTGCCTCTTGAAGTGCCATAGGAATATCTTCTATGTAGTGAATACTCGTTGTGATCAATACAAAATCAAAATGAAGATCTTTATAAGGAATATGTTCAGCCCTTGCGTCCATTACTTCAATGCCACGTTCTATTGCACGTTCTCGCATCTCTTTGCAAGGTTCAATTCCTTCTTTTAGACCAAGTGCTTGCGCAATTCTGCCTGTGCCTAATCCGATTTCGATACCAAATAATTCGCCTTCGGGTAACAATTCTCTTATTGCCTCAACTTCCGATTGAAAAATAGCAGGGTGATCATCAAACCATTTTTCATAGCTATCAACGTTTCTACTAAATGTTTGCAGTGTTTTTTTTATTGTTGTCATAGTTGTTTTTATTAATTGGCTGCCCTCAACAGAAGGTACCTAGTCATCATATATCCTGTAAGGAAAATAATACTGATAAATAATCCGATGAACAGCAGCTCAAGCATGAGTTTTTTCATTTTAAATAGTTGTGTGAATATTCTACAATACTACAATGGAACAAACTATTTCGAAGTGACTGCTGTCAACAGCGACTGTGATATGCATCACGCAATGAACTTATTCTTGAAGTTTTTTCTGTTGAATTGCTTTATGAGGTTCTCGTTTTCCGAGAATTTTTTCTAATTCTTGATGGAAAACTTCCTCTTTGCGGACTAATATTGCTGCAAGTTCATCAAGCTTACTTCTATTATTGTTTAATAATCGTGTTGCTCTAGCCTTCGCTTTCATTAATAGCATTCGGACCTCCTCATCAATTAACTTTGATGTTGATTCGCTGAATGGTCGTAAAAATGATGAATCATAACTGCCAGAAGAATCTATAAAACTCACATTTTCAAGCCGAGAACTAAAACCTAATTCGCTGACCATCATATAGGCTTGCCTTGTTGCTCGCTCAAGATCATCAGCTGCCCCTGATGAGATATCTCCAAAAACGATTTCTTCAGCGCACCTTCCGGCTAATGCAGAGCTCAATTGGTCATTGAATTGTGAACGAGTGTACAATGACCTCTCTTCAGGCAGAAACCAAGCTCCTCCTAATGAGCGCCCGCGAGGAATGATTGTTACCTTTTGAATTGGATCCATATTTTCCAGCATCCATCCTACAATAGTATGACCCGCTTCGTGGTAGGCAATCATCTTTTTCTCATCTTCAGATAGGATTTTCCCCTTTTTTTCAATTCCACTCACAACGCGATCAATTGCATCATCAAAATCATGTTCGCTAATCTTTGTTTTTTTCTTTCTAGCTGCAATCAAAGCGGCTTCGTTGCAAATATTGGCGATATCAGCCCCTGAAAAACCGGGTGTTTCAGCTGCTAGCAGCTCTGAATCAATGGTATTATCTATCTGAAGTGGTTGTAAATGCACTTTAAAAATTTCCAATCGTTCTTGCTTATTGGGTAGGTCTAATACAATGTGTCGATCAAAGCGGCCAGGACGCAATAAGGCTGGATCAAGAATGTCTGCACGATTGGTAGCGGCAAGTACAATTACACCGGTAGCTGGGCCAAAACCATCCATTTCGGCTAATAACTGATTGAGTGTACTATCTCTTTCATCGTTTGATTGAAGTGACATTGCCCTGCCTCTCATGCGACCAATTGTATCTATTTCATCGATGAAAACGATACTTGGCGCTTTCATTTTTGCTCGTTCAAATAAATCTCGAACCCTTGACGCACCAACACCTACAAACATTTCAATAAAGGCGGATCCTGAAAGTGAAAAAAATGGAACCCCCGCCTCGCCAGCAACAGCCTTTGCCATCAGCGTTTTGCCCGTTCCAGGTGCCCCAATTAAAAGAATGCCACGTGGTATTTTTGCTCCCAATCGTGAAAAATGGCCAGGATTTTTAAGGAAATCGACCACTTCCATGATTTCTATTTTAGCTTCTTCATACCCAGCGACATCTTTGAAAGTAACAGAAGAACTTTGACCTTTGTCTATAAATTGAGGCGACGATTTCCCAAAATCAAAAATAGATCGTCCAGTATTTGAGCCTCCTCCATAAAGTCGTGAAAATAAAAATCTACTTAAGAAAAAAAGCAGTATCAATGGCAGAATCCAACTAAATACCTGACCCCACCAATTTTGACCTTGAACGTAAATGATATCAATCTTTGCGGATTGTTTTTCTTGTAATTTTTCCATTCTTGCTTCGAATAGATCTACAGATCCTATAGAAAACTCATAATTTGGGCCATTTTTAACATACCCAAAAGGTCCTTTTGCGACACCTCTGTATTTGTCTTTTTTTAATGCTGATGGAGTAAGATAGACTTCAACTTTTGACTTGTCGACAACAATTACTTTTTGGACATCGCCATTTTTTAATAAATCCTCACTGAATTCTTTCCAACTGATGGACATTGGATTACTTGTGCCGCCGAATATAAAGTAAGAAATGATGATGACATTCATTCCTAAAAAGATTAACCAGAAAAAATTGAATGGTTTTTTAGTAGTATCTTTTTTTACTGTGTTTCCTGATTCTTTTTTTTGATTTCTGTCTAGTTTCATTTTCTCTTATTTAAGAGGTGTAAATTAAAGACAGAGGATTCAAACCCTTGGGAATAGAATCAATTCTTCATTTGATTTTGCTCAATGAAAAATCTTTGTTTGTAGACTTTCTTTGGACTTTATTAACTAAATAATTTATATCAAATGAAAACAGATCAAGAGATTCAAAAAGACGTCATGGACGAATTGAAGTGGGAATTATTGACAAATGCCAATGAGATTGGTGTTTCTGTAAAAGATGGGATAGTTAGTCTATCAGGCACAGTTGATTCTTATTACAAAAAATTGCAAGCTGAAAGAGCAGCTTCAAAAGTTTTGGGTGTGAAGGCTGTTGCGCAAGAAATTAGTGTGCACTTATCTGACAGAGGTGTTCGCAACGACTCTGAAATTGCATCAGCCGTGCTAAATGCATTGGCTTGGCATTCATCAATTCCTGAAGAGAAAATCAAAGTGAAAGTAGAAAAAGGCTGGGTTACTTTAGAAGGAGAGGTTGAGTGGGATTTTCAGCGTAACTACTCTAAGAGTGCCGTAGAAAATTTACAAGGAGTGGTAGGTATTTCAAACAACATCCATATTTCTCCACGATTGAAATCGGCTGACATCAAAAACAAAATCTTTTCTGCATTTCACCGAAGTGCAACCTTAGATTCAGATGCAATTAACATTGCTACGGAAGGAAGTAAAGTTGTGCTTACTGGAAAAGTAAGATCATATGTTGAGAAGAAAGACGCTGAAAGAGCTGCTTATTTGGCACCGGGGGTTACTCAAGTAGAAAACAAATTGTTAATTGACACAGAAGTTTATTCTTATTAATTGATTAATAGTGGAAGAAAGCATCCTTTTCCAATGGAATAGGATGCTTTTTTTTATGACTATTCGGGATACCTCAATTTTAAGGCAATGCGATCAAATTCTTTCAAGGCATTATTTTCAGCAAAGTATACTTTACCACCTTTAGCAAGAACTTTTTCAATTATTTTTTCAATCATATCATTAATGCGGCGAAACTTACTATTTCTAAAAATGTTTTTTCGTTTCAATTCTGTTTCATCATCTGAAATATAAGCTGGTTCAGCATAATCCTTTTCTACAAATAACTCCTGACAATTTCCTTGTGTTACAGATTTCCAAACATTTAACATTCCATAAACGGACATTTCTTCCCCATAAAGTTCTTTTACTTCTCTCCTAATAGACTTTTCTTTCAAGCTTGCATTTTCCTTGAAAAGTTCAATTGCTGCTTTGGAAAGACGATTTGTTTCATCGTATTCATAATTACCTTCAATCGTACCTTTGATGTTTTTTTTATTGCTGGTAATCGATAAAAAATCGTGTAACTCTTCCTCATTTCCTGCCACGACAAGTGGTTTTCTGAGATCTTTTAACTGCTTGTCTATTTTTCGATAAAAACTTGCAGTTCGTTTCTCCATGATGTCAGATTCTTCCTTTTCGTATTGTTTCAAGACCGTACTTCCATTCGATCGAAAAATTGCAGGGTGCTCATATTCGTATTCTTCTTTTAATTCAGCCGGAAAATTTTCATTGAATATTTCAGTTAATTTCTCGCCATCGCTTTCAAATAAATGGGCGCTTTTTTTATGAAGCGCCAATAAATTAAATTCGGTTGCAACCTGATTCAAATACAAAAGTTCTCGTGAAGGAAAATGATAGTTGATTACCACTCTTTCGCTTATGGAAAAAGGGAATTGCACCATCTCAGAAATTTCGGGTGATATGTAAACTCCCAATCCTTCTTTTTGGTGGTTAAAGTCAATCTTATTCAATGCGTCTTCTACTCGAATAAGCATATCTGTTAAATCGAATCCGCGTCGACCATTTGCTTCGATTAATTCATGTTTTACCAAACGCAATGTTTCTTTTAGTTTATGAGCATCCGTGAATCGTTGAGGTTGCAAACGATGAGTGGGAAAAAGTATAGATACACTAGGATAGGCGTGATGATTGATGAGTTGGTTTATTTTTTCTTTAGTCATTGGATATTGTATTTATGTGTTCAAAAAAAAAGGAGAATGTTGATTCTCCTTTCATTTTATGATTTACAAGGTGGAGTAAAGCCGAGTGGCTGCTTCTTTTGTTCCCTTGTAGCGGTCTGTCACTGCTTGAATGGTTTTCATAAGATTTTCTCCAGGAGCATTGATATCCCCAAGTTCTTTCTTGCCTTCATGCACATGTTTATTGATTAATTTGTGCAACGAAACAATTCCTTTCAATTTGCCTTTATCATCTACAACAGGCAATCTCCCGATTTGATTTTTTCGCATGCGGTGATAAACAGCTGAAAGCTCATCATCAGACTCAACTGTTTGTACATTTCTTGTCATCACTTCTGAAACTTTTCTGTCTGCCAAAGGAGCTTCTTGTTTTTGTGCCAATGACAAGCAAATGTCACGGTCCGTAATAATACCCAGCACTTTTTTGTCTTTGTCAACAACGGGTAGCGCCCCACAATTGTTTGATTTCATGGCTTTTGCTGCTTCTTGTAAGCGTGTTTCCGGAGTGCAATATTGCAATGCATCCGTGGTCATAACCTCTTTTACTTTCATGATTCTGGAATTAGAATGAATAATGTGTTTTTTACGATTGTAAAGTAACTGCAGAACGAAAGAGATAGCTTTGTGCCCTATCAATGGACACAATTGATTTTTATCAATGAACCTATTAAACATTGATAAAATGAAGATGATATCTTTGGTGGATTATTTGAGTGATTTATAATTCGCAATCCAAACAGGATCTTGAACATCACTTAGAAGTTTCCAGAAACAAGTGTCTAAAAAGAAATTCTCGTCAATACTGCGAATGTTGTAATTGTTGTAAAGAAATAGTTCTTGCTTTTCAGAAGGACGATACATCTTACTACTCCAACCAGATTCCAATGAACTTTTAAAGGGATAAGTTGAGAAGCGGAGTTTCCATAAAGAATCAAAAGGAACACAAACGGGATATTCTTTGATGGAAAAAGAATCCCTGTACATGCCGCAATCTAAATTGTGTTCAGCAAAGTGATTAATGCGCTGAGGATTGTACATGCTTGGCCATTTACCTGATGCAATCTGTATAAATTCTGTTTTGTTAAGTATTCTTTTGTGTGTAAAGGCATAACCCTCATCTATAAAACACACAAATGTTGTTATTTCTGAATTGGCCTGAAAGGCAACGCGAACACCAAATACAGGGCGAGGCTGTTGTACATTAAGAACAACAGAGCCAGTTAAAAACCATATGACTATAAGCAGTAGACGCATCATTGTAGTACGCAACTCGTTGCGCAACTAATTTAGATTGACTACTTCATACGGAAAATTGTGAAAACAGTTATAAAAGCAATAAAATATGCTGAAATTATGAAGATCCAACTATCACTCATAAAGGAAATTACCAATAATGCAGGAAGCAGAAAAATAATCAATAAATGAAATTTACCCTGGTGCTTCTTATCGTCCAAAACGCATTATTTTTTCAGGGGTTACGCAAAAATGTAAGGGAATATCATGTAAATCCAGGTCAGAAATTTCATTGACATCATTAAATAAGTGCAAACCAATAAAAATACAATCAGGGCGACATTTCTTTAAAAAACGGTCGTAAAATCCTTTTCCATAACCAACTCTATGACCTTTTGAATCCAGTGTTAAAAGCGGTACGAAAACATAATCCAGGTCTTTATTTTTAATCAACTTACCAAATTGCGGTTCCGGAATTCCCCAATTGTTTGTTTTTAGTTGTGTGTGATTTTCAAATTGAAAATGCTTAAGATTACGTTCATCTTCATCCATCTTGGGTAAGGCTATGTTGGTGCCAATAGCAATTCCTTTTTCAAGAATTTTGTAAGTATTAATTTCCTTCTGACGCTCAATAGGTAGGAAAAGACTGATTTGTTTTCCTTCCAGTTGAAAATTTTTAAAAACGAATTCACATATAAGTTGAGATCGTTCCTCCAAAGCATTTGAGGAGAGCTCTAATCGTTTAGTTTTATAAATAGTTCGAAGTTCTTGTTTGGTCATCTTAAAATCCTGGAAACAATCCTTTTGTTGAATTCGCTACTTCGTCTTCGTTCAATTTATTGGCCTTATCCATTGCTCTTTTTAAGGCAACACAAAGCAGGTCTTCCAAGTCCTCTTTTTCCATTGTTTTAAGATCTGTATTGATCTTTACAGATTCTATTTCTCTGTTACCATTCATGGATACGATTATGAGTCCACTGCCACTTTCTCCTTCAACTATTTGAGATTCAAGTCTCATTTTACTTTCCTCAGCGATTTGCTTCATCTGAGCAAGTTTCGCCATCATATCAGATCCAAACATTTATTCTTAGTTTACAGGCCAACGTTTCCAATTTCTAATTCGTTTTACGTTGGGAACACTAACATAACCAATTTTGCACTTCTAGATAAAGAAACAAAATAGAAATGTTAAAAAATTGTTTAATTCGCATCTTAGAAGTGAATTACAATACCTTTGATGCCATGAAAAGAAACTTGCTTTTAGCGATTGTGCCTACTTTTTTTTATTTGAATTCTTATTCTCAAGTTGATGAAACTGCCACAGATTCTTCGGTGGTTTATGAGGAATATTCTGTAGAAGAAGAAGATACAAATTTGGTAGAATCAACATTTGAATCAACACGTGTTATCAACGGCCATTCTACAGAAACGCTTCGCAAAGGTGTTTGGGAGTTTAGAGTAGAGCACCGTTTTGGAGATATTGCTGGAACGGATGGCGGAATACAAACACTTTACGGATTAGATAATTCCTCAGACATTCGTTTGGCGCTTGAATATGGAATATCAGACAATTTGATGGTTGGATTTGGAAGAAGTAAGGGGACAGGTAGCCCATACAGATCTTTGTTAGATGGTTTTGTGAAATATAAAATTCTACACCAACAGAAGGTTGGTTGTCCGGTTTCGGTTACCGGAATTGCAACTTCTACATATTCTTACATGAAAGCATCATCGGATATGTCTCAAGTGAATAGTTTTCCGAATTTACAGCATCGTTTGGCGTATGTAACACAACTGACAATTGCTCGAAAATTTGGACATCGGTTTTCAATTGCACTCACCCCAACCCTTGTGCATAGAAATTATGTTGCAAAGGATGATGTAAATACGCTATTTGCTTTGGGTGGAGCAATTAGTTTCCCAATTTCTCGAAAAGTGGCAATATTGGTTGAATACTACCAAACTTTTCAAGATGATGGCATAAGAACTCAAAACACAAATAGTTTAGGTGTTGCAATCGAATGGGTTACGTTTGGTCACAACTTTACAATTAACCTTACAAATTCAAAAGGATTTGTTGAATCACAATTCATTCCTTATACTTTTGAAAGTTGGTCTAAAGGGCAATTTAGACTTGGATTCTGTATTGGCAGGAAATTTGAGAAAGAATAAACACACATGCAAAAACTAACAATCATGAAAAGATTATTTTATCCAATTGTTGCTTTAGGAATACTTGTGATTTCGGGTGCAATGACTCTTACAGCACCTACATATACAATCAAAAGTGGATACAATGTTGAATTTAAAAGTAAAGATCCTTCTGGAATATTTAAAACGTTAAAAGGTACAGTTCTATTTGACGAAAACGACTTGGCAACATCGAAGTTAAATTTCACTATCCCTGTTGAGTCAATTAGCACTGGAAATGGAATGATGAATAAAAAAGCTCAAATTGAGGAGTGGTTCAATTCTGAAAAATACCCAGATATTAAATTTGCATCAAGTAAAATTGAAAAGTCTTCGGATGGTTTTTTGGTTTCTGGTACATTGACAATCAAAGGAACATCGAAGGAAAAGAAAATTCCAATGAAGGTTATAAAAGCGGGAAATGATCTGACTTTTACGGGTACGTTCCCTGTGAATCGTATGGACTTCAAAGTAGGTCACAAAAGTGATGCGGTTCCTGATATCATGAACATTACGTATTCAATTCCGGTAACTAAAAAATAAAAATATGTTCAAAAATCATTTATTACATGGGCTGACTGCAGGTATTCTTTCTGGAGTTGCATGTTATGTTTTTTACATCCTTTTGAAGGATGAATTTATGTATGATTTTTCAGAAATCATCTCTTCCATGAATTTATTTGGGGCTTGTATATTTGGCTGTCTTTTGGCATCATTGGGTTATTATTCATCCTTAAAGGTTCTCCCAACTAAATATGGAGAAATTGTCTTCAATTTAGTTTTTAGTATTTTAATCTTTGCCAGTTTGGTTTCACCTATGTTGCACAAGTTGCCGTTGGACTTTGATGAGTACCTCACAGTAATTTTTCCAACCTATGCAATGACAATGCATTTTTTTCCTGCACTTATCTGGTATACTGTAAAACCACTATTTGTTAAGTAATGATGAAAAAATATTTTTTACCTGTTCTATTTGTTGGTCTTTCTTTGGTCTTGATCTTTTCTTGTAAAAAAGACAAAGTAATTGCAACATGCGAATCGAATGAAACTGTGTATTTTTCAACGCAGATCATGCCTATGATTCAGGAAAATTGTATCTCCTGTCATGATGCAGGCATGACAGCGCCAACTTTAACAGGCCATGCAAATGTAGCATCGAATGCAAACTTGATTTTGAGTTCCTTAAAAGGTGAAGGTGTTCAACTTATGCCTTTAGGTGGTCCAGCGTTGAATGATAGCTTAATAAATCAGTTTTCTTGTTGGATAAGTCAAGGGAAATCAAATAATTAATAATTTAGCAAATAAAAATACTTTAAAATGAAGAATACTTACTTTGTCTTTTCACTTGCAATTGGCGTGGCTTGTGTAATGTCTTTTCAGTCAACAAATTTAATTGAGATTGGGAAGTATTTCCCGAAAAGCGGTCATTTATTAAACTCAGGTGGGGCTGCTGCCGGCAAAACAGGTGCAACTGGAGAAGGTAACTGCACTAGCTGTCATAGCGGCGCTACTCAAGATGGGAGCAACGAAAATATACTTACTGTGACCAACGGAGCATCTGTAGTAACTGAATATGTGCCTGGTTCTTCTTACACTGTGTCGCTGACAATGCTTTCAAATCCATCTAAAAAAGGATTTCAGGCAACAGCTTTGACAAGTGCAGGAGTTATGGCAGGCAATTTTACTGTTGGGACTAATACATCAGTGAATGGAACAGCGAAGAAGTATGCAAATCATACATCTTCAAGTAATACATCTGCGGTTAGTTCATGGAATTGGATATGGACAGCTCCTGCAACAGATGAAGGAGATGTTACCTTCTTTGTTGCTTCAAATAAAGCAGATAATAATGGAGGAACAGGTGGTGATGTCATATATCTTTCACAGCATACTCTATCAGCGGCTTCAACAGCAGGAATAAAGGAAACAAAGGAAATGAATCCGTTTTCCGCTCGTTATTCGTCCGAATCAAATCAACTCATAGTAAACTTCGAATCATTGACATCAGAACTAACTTCAATAAATATAGTTGATATGTCAGGACGCTCTGTTTACTTTATGGAATCAGGAGTATCGCAAATTGGAGAAAATACTGAGAAGCTAACTTTGCCAACAGAAATAAAAAGTGGTGTATATGTTGTTCATCTTTTCCTAAATAATAGAGCAATGTCTTCCAAGGTATTTATTCAGAGATAAAAGTGACTTTTAATTTCAATTAAACTAAATTCAAGGGGCAAGATTTGCTCCTTTTTAGTTTAATCTAATTCTGACTAATTCAGAAACTTTTTTGTAAAACTGATAGGGAGAATATGTTCGCCACTCTAGTTCCTCCAATTCTCCCCCCATTACGAAATAGTGATCTATGTGAATACGCTCAAATTCGGCTAAAACATGATCATGGAAATTGACCATTGCAATCCATCCATCCTCCACGTCATCAAACCATTCTTCGTAATAGCAATCATCTGAGTAGTGAAAATTAAGTACATTTTCTCCAATCAAAATAAATTGATTGATACCGCATTTTATCATTGGTTCGATGATATCGCGCTTTAGAATCATAATGTCATTTTCAATAGCATCGTTCCATTCTCCAATCAGTTCGATTATTGCAAATTGATCGTCATATTCCGTATAAAGGATTTTGATGAATAATGTTGATGAACCGAAAAAGTCCCATTGGGGATGAATGTAAAAATTATAGATTTTATTGCTGAACTCAAATTCACTATACTGTCTTTCATAGAATGGTGAAAGTACATCCTCTGAAGCAATGTAATCATTTCGCCATCCATAAAAGGGTTCAATCAAGTGCATGTGTAAAGTTAAACATAGTGGCACATTTTGTGCTAACATACGACTGATAATTAATTGTAAATTTGAACGAATATTATTGACCATGAAAAACCTTCTTGCCTTTTTAGCCCTTGTCTTAATTTTAGTTTCTTGTGGAGGAAATAAAGACAATCGAGCAATCAATGAATATTTGTCTGCTTTTCTCAAAGACAATAAAAAAGTAATCGCATTTGGAAAGTTAAATGTTAACTCAGTACTTGATAAAGCAGGTTACAAACAGATCCCTAAACTTGGCGTCGTTGCTGATAATTATTTGAAAGAGTTAAATGCTTCTATTAATATTGAAACACCAGTTTATTTTGCTTTGGAAGGGCCGCTTTCAGAAGATGGAACTCCTGAAACTGCCTATGCATTCTTCGAGGTTGTAAATGCCGATTCTTTAGTCGATAAAATAACACAACAAGGATTTGATCCAGAAATTGATGGAGACTTGCGTTATATTTCTAGTGGGGATGTTGCCATTGGGGTTAAAAATAACCTATGCGTTTTAATTTCCAAAAAAGGCGAATACGACGCTAAAAAAATGCTCAAAGAATCATTTGAAAAAGTGAAAGACGATCTTTCTGAAGGGAAAGTGGATAACATCTTACAGGAAGAAGGTGAGCTTGTTTTAGGGGTGAGCATGGAAAACATGTACCTGACGTCAAATACAGAATTGGCGCAATTGTCGAAAGAAAAAAAGGAAAAAGTACAGGAAATGGTAGAAGATTCATACATCCTTTCTACCTTAAAATTTGAAAAAGGTCAGACAGTTTTCGAGTCAAAGAATTTATTCTCTTCAGCGCTGAATGAAAAAATGTTTTTAAAGGAAGATGGTTCTGCTGCCATCGTATCGAAATTAGGTGCCGGAAATCCTACAATTGGGTTGTCTATGAATATGGATATGAAAAAATTGCAAGGTTTTCTTGAAGAATATTCTCCCAACACATTGAAGGATTTAGGAGAAAATGCGGGAGGAGCGGCATCTTTTCTTTTGGCTTCAGGTGGTGAAGATGCCTTATCCAATCTTTTTTCTGGTGAAATTGGTGCAGTAATGGTGGGTGCTCCCAATGCCTACGAAGGATTATCGGATTTTAACTTTTTTGTAGGATTGGGTAAACAAGGAAAAATGATGGCTGACCAGGCAAAAATGTTTTTATCATTGGGGATGGCTGAGGTTAATGTCGATTCAAAAGGTTTGTCAGCATTTAGCAATAAAGATTTCGCACCTTCAGCAGGTAAAAGATTGGCTATACCGAAAGGTTGCGCAGAGTTTGGTAAGAAAGGAATTACTGCTTTTGTGAATTTGGAAGGGGTAGACCTAAGTACTTTTGAATTTGAAAATGAGCAGAAAATTATTTATTTGATAAAGAACATCACTTTTGAAATGGATAATGCTGGTTCAAGATTGGTCATCACAGCCAAAGATGGTTCAGAAAACATGCTGAAACAATCTGTAGATCTCATGGTCGAAGAGCTCGCAGATAAAATAAGCGCATTGACTTTATGATTAAAATAGGAAGGTTTGGCAACAAACCTTTTTTTGTGCAATTTGTTTAATATTTATGACACTCAATAAGAACAATTGGAAAAAGTTGACGCCTGAAGAGGAAAGAATCATCTTGCGGAAAGGAACAGAATATCCATTTACCGGAGAATACAATAATTTCAAATCAAATGGTGTTTTTGTCTGTCGTCAGTGTGAACATCCTCTATACGAAAGTTCAGATAAATTCAATTCGGGTTGCGGCTGGCCATCGTTTGATGATCAGATTGGCGAAAATGTGAGAAGAATAGCAGATGCTGACGGTAGAAGAGTGGAAATCATTTGTGCTAATTGCAGTGGTCACCTTGGTCATGTTTTTGAGGGGGAACGATTTACACCTAAAAACACACGCCACTGCGTTAATTCACTTTCTATTCGTTTTCAACCAAGGGATTAATTGAACGAGGCGCAATCGAAGATCTCTTCACAATGCTCGTAAATCATATTGTGTAAAATCAACTGGGCTGCCAGTGCTAACTGAGAGTAATTCTGTGAATTGTTACCAAAACCAGCAGCCGATGTTTGCCACATTTCTTTGATCAATTCTTGACTTCCTTTTGTTGGGGCAATTTTATTGACAACGGCGCTCACATTCATCGCTCCCGCATGGTAAACATGTAAAACGAACAACCTAAACCACAAGTCGGATTCGCTGTATTCTAAGTGATGTGCATTTAATATTTTTTTGGCTTCCGGAATACACACCCTTTTTATTAAGCGAGATGCTGCATAAGCTGAACGTTCGAAATTCTTTCTTTCATCTGTTTTATCTGTAACTATTAATCCCTGAGCTCTTGCTACTCCTGGCATCAATTGAAATGCACCATATGCACCAGTGATTGATTTCGCCATTTGACCTGGACTTTCAATCAACAAAATTGCTTGTGCGTACCATGGATCAACACCATTTTTCTCAAATGCTTCAACTCCCTTAGAAAGACTATGATATACCTCCTTGAACCTGTAAAAATCACTTTTCCCTGTTGTCACATTGATTCGTTCAGTAGGCAATAATCCGAATAATGAACGTAAGCTATCACGATACAGCGATTTTTGAGCTTCCGTTTGTCTGTGCCAATCTTTTAACGACATTTTTACCAATACTTGTCTTGTTGCTGCTACATTGATTAGGCAGGAGTCCGGTGCAAGACGCATAATCTGCATCCAAAATTGAGGTTGTGGTAACATGTCCCATCTTTCTTCGAAGATTTGACCTGCATGCAATAGTGTATTTATTGTTTGATTGTTATGAACTTCAATCTTCTCGTCCTCCCAAGAATTGAAAGGTTGGGCAAAAACAAATGCGCCAAAGCTCACGAAAAGAAGTGATAGTCCGAACTTGATCATGGAGAATGATTATAACAGACTTGAAAATTAAGGATATTTGGTTTTTCGAACAAATCATTCACTAAATTTTAACACACGTTGACATGTTAATAGCCTTCTTAAAAATGTATTTTTGTGTATGCACCAATTGCTTATAATCTTTTCATATCCCCTCATTGCAATCGTTCGTTTATACCAGTTGCTCATTTCTCCCATATTTCCGCCTTCATGTCGCTACACGCCAACCTGTTCTGCCTATATGATTGACGCCTTGAAAATTTGGGGACCATTCAAAGGGACTTGGTTAGGGTTGAAAAGAATTGCTTCATGCCGACCAGGAGGTGGACATGGTCATGATCCCGTTCCTGAAAAGATTAAAATGGATAAAAAATGAAAATTCTTCTATTTACTATTTTTTTGATTCCTTGCTTGTTGTTTGGTCAACAGAAAGTTCCGTTTCCTGTTGAAATCAAGTCATCAAATACAAATGAACAAGACTATCGATTTGCCTGGTTTCATGATGTTGCTGCAAAGGAAGCCATTGGTGTTAAAGGATCAAAAATTGAATTGGGAGTTGATATACCGAAGGAATTGGACGACGCAATCAATGCGTTTTTAAGCAACAATACAAAATCCAATAAAAAGATCAATCCATTCAATAGGCATGACATTGCAATTGAAGTTGATTTTTACTGCAATCAACAATTGGTTCAACGGAGAAGTGGCTTTTTTTATAAAGAATTCAAGAAGGATCTTCGCTCAAATCAATGGAAAGAGGACACGACAAGTTATTCGTTCAGGGTGCGCTTTGAGCCGCCAGTTTCCGGTGATTATTTTGCGCGACTTTCGGTTCAAAATAAGTTTGGTGAGTCATTCAATCATTATTTGGAATTTTCCGTCAAAGAATCAACTGATCAGGGATATTTGAAAATAGGAGCGAACGGTAAACATTTAGCTTTTTCAGGAACAGGAAAATCATTTTTTGGAGTTGGGCAGGATATTCCTTGGACAGAATGGGAAGATTGGAATAAAATGGACCGAGCTGTTGGCCCGAAACAATTTGAGGAGATCCATACAGCATTGAAAGCATTTGATGTGGCCGGCGGCAATTTTACACGCTTCGTAGCTTCACCTTGGTTTATGCAATTGGAATGGGAGGCACTGGGCAATTATTCCCCAAAATTAGGGCAAGCCTGGGAGTTTGATCGTATTCTTGATTACTGTGATCAGCAACAGATTTATTTTATTTTTTGTGCACTTATGCATGCGCCGTTGGAAAGTCGAACGGATGAAAAGGATGGTGTATTGCCTGGAATTAGATGGGAAACATACTGTTACAATGACAATGATAAAACGCGACTTGATATTCCTGCTGAACAGCGGATGGGAATCCATGAGGCCATTGAATTTTATAGCAACGAAAAAGCAAAGGATCATGTCAAAAATTATTTCCGTTATTTAAGTGCACGCTATGGCTATTCTTCGTCATTAACTGGGTGGCAATTGATGTCTGAAGTTGATGAAACGGCAGAATACCGGGATAAGGAGGGACAGGGAACAACAATTGATCATTCGGAGAACCGAAAACAAGTAAGAATTTGGACAGATGAAATTTCAACCTACATGAAAAATGAGTTGATGGATAATCAGCTGATTAGTATGGCGATTATAAAAGGAAAAGGCTATTCAAAGACTTTTCTGGATCCTGAACTTTTCAATTTGCCCAATATCGATTATTTCGGATACCATGATTACATGTTTGAAACAATACCTTCAACAGGAAAGGTCAGAAATCGAAATTTACTAGTTAGGTATCCATCTGTCAATGAGGTAAATATTGGTTTTCAAAATGGATCAATTTCCTATCCATCTTTTCAGAATAAGCCATTTATCTATGATGAATTTGGGCACATCTTAACAATTCCTAGAAAATATCCGGAGGATGACGGCATCGATCCAACCAAGGATTTTAACAACTGTGCAGATTTTATGATTAAACAAGATCTTTGGTTCACATTGTCTTCTGGTTGCGCTGTGGCCGGTTTGGATTGGTGGAATCAAGATGAAGTGAAGCGTTATGAAATGTGGAAGAAATTCTATCCTGCGATATTGAAATTCACGGAGAACATTGATTTTGAAAAGGTAGATTATACAGCTGTTCGCGATGTGAAAGGAACCCCAGTGATTGCCCAACGTTGGCCGTTAACAGAAAAGGAAATAAAACAAAGTACTAATTCAGCTTACGGTAAGGATGATTTAGTAGAAGCATATATTCAGGTTTCTTCCGATCAATCACAGGGTTATGGTTGGATGTCCAATCGTTCTGTGAACTGGTACAATATGGTGGATGAATATCCGTGCCTTAAAAGTTTACTAGAAGGTTCCTCGCCTTATCATCAGTCCTATATTTCGAAGCCCGTAGAAGATGACCTGGCTGAAGATCCAATTGATATTGATGCTGATACTTATTTCATCAAAGTGTATGGATTGAAAAAAAGAGTAGGGTATAAGGTGAACTTTTATAGTACGATAACAGGAAATCTTCTTTCTACGAAAGAATTTAAGTCCAATGGAAAAGGAGTACTTAAGGTCTTTGCTCCACAAATGAATCACAAATCAGATCCTGATGTCGCATTCAAAATAATCGAATCAGGATTGAGCTGGAAATAGAATAAATTAACGGTTACTCTCGCGAATTTCCTTAAGTGTCGAGAAGAAAATTACACCATATCCGATTGAAAGCATGATGTGAAAAGGTGCCATACCAAGATCACCATAAATACCTCTATTAATCGCGGTAAATCCAAAAACGACCATTAATACACCTTCCATTATATTGATGATGGAAAGACTCTTCTTATCGTATTTATTTCCTTTGAATTCACTTTTCTTAGATACGTTGAATTTAGGAGTACGAACAAATGAACTTTTGATCCCAAGGTAACCTTCAATTACAGCTACTGTGTTACTCAGAGAAAGTCCCATGGATACAACCAAGAACTGGAAGAAACGTCCAACAAAACGGAAGAATGATCCTACTTTGTTTTCATTCTTGTCACGGTAGGCATGCCAATAATAGAACATAAGGAATACCGTGCTGATAATGAATACGCCCATGTACTGCAAAATGTAATTCAAATCAGAGAAAGAATCCTTGATGTGAAGCACAAACAAACTTAAGATTGAAATGGTCAAGATGAAAAAGAAGACAGTTGAATTGAAAAGGTGAGAAAGCCCATGCACACGATCAGACAATTTAACTCCTTTAGCGCGTAAAAGTGTTTTCCACATTTTTACAAAACACTCAGCTCCACCTTTCATCCAGCGGTGCTGCTGACTTTTCAGTGCTGACATCGTGATTGGTAATTCAGCCGGCGCTACAACGTCCTCAAGGTACCTGAATTTCCATCCTTTGATTTGTGCTCTGTAACTCAAGTCAAGATCTTCTGTTAGTGTGTCGTGTTCCCAACCACCAGCATCTTCAATGCATTTTTTTCTCCAGATACCGCCCGTACCGTTGAAATTGATGTAATGTCCTGCAGCATTTCTTCCACCTTGTTCTATTGCAAAGTGTCCATTCAATCCAAACGCTTGAAGCTCCGTTAAAATTGAATACGTTTTATTGATGTGTCCCCAACGTGTTTGCACAACGCCAACATTTCCATCTGTAAAATAAGGCATTGTTTTTTGTAAGAAGTCAGGGTCTGGAATGAAGTCCGCATCAAAAATACCGATGAATTCTCCTTCTACGCGATCCATTGCAGCATCCAACGCACCTGCTTTGTAACCTGTTCGATCAACACGGTGAATGTGTTGGATATTAATTCCTCGCGCGGCCACTTCTGCAACTTTATTTGCGATGACATCTTTGGTTTCATCCGTTGAATCATCCAAAACCTGAATTTGCAATTTGTCAGCAGGATAATCAAATGCAGCAACTGTTTCAATGATTCTTTCTGCGACATATAACTCATTAAACATTGGTAACTGAATAGTTACCTTAGGAGTTGTCGCAGAATCGTAAACCGGTTTCTGTTCAATTGATTTTTTCTTTTTGTTACGTACATAGGCAATTGCCAAAGACAATTGTAAAACGCTGTAGAAGAATACCAAAAGCAAACAAAGTCCATAAATTCCAAGAACGACTTTTCCTGTGAAATGCGACCAATAATGCTCTTTAACATATTCTTTACCTTCCGCATTTTTCATTTTTCGATCACCCCAATTGAACATCCAGGATACTTTCAAGGATGCAGTGAATGGATTGTCCATGCTGTAGGTATAGTTGTCAGCATGTTTTTCAGGAATCAATTCGAGATCATAGGATTGAGGCGTGTAATCTTCATCCGATATCATCAATTTGTTTTTGCCAAAGGGAATGTTGTGAAATTCAAAGATTCCTTCATCGTCCGTTTCAACGGTAAAAACTTTTCCGGAAGCAAGGTTCTTAATGGAAAGTTCCATTTCCTCAATTGGTCGCTTTGTACGCTGATCAATGAATTTTCCCTTAACGAGCTTGGTTTGAGCTGATGTACCAAATGAGATTAAAAGTCCAGCAAATAAGGGAAAAGCCGAACGAACAAATAGTTGAAATGATCTACACATAGATTAGCCTAAAGAAGGCAAATTTAACGAAAATAGAATTCGTTTGTAGTGCTGCAATTAAATATTAAAAATAAAGTGAAAAATTGGAGGGGATTATTTCCAGACCCCCATCGCATTGAACTTCTCAATTCGACTGTTGATGCGTTCTTCCGGGCTCATTGTCTCAAGTTCTTTCAAATATTTTTTGATCGATTTTTTAACGATTGCAAACATTTCGTTTTGTTCACGATGCGCGCCACTTAAAGGTTCTTTAATTACATCATCAACAAGTCCGTTGTTTTTCATGTCTTCAGAAGTCAATTTTAATGCTTCGGCAGCTCTTTCTTTGAAATCCCATGATCTCCATAGAATAGAAGAACATGATTCAGGTGAAATAACAGAATACCATGTGTTTTCCAACATCACGACTTTGTCACCAACACCAATCCCCAATGCACCACCAGATGCACCTTCACCAATGATGATACAAATCACAGGCACTTTTAAACGCATCATTTCGTAGATGTTGCGGGCAATTGCCTCTCCTTGTCCACGTTCTTCAGCTTCTAATCCTGGAAAGGCTCCCGGCGTATCAATGAAAGTAACGATTGGCTTGTTGAATTTTTCAGCCATTTTCATTAGACGAAGTGCTTTTCTATAACCTTCTGGGTTGGGCATACCGAAATTTCGGTATTGACGCATTTTTGTATTGATCCCTTTTTGCTGTCCGATGAACATCACGGATTTTCCATCAACTAAACCAAAACCACCAATCATGGCTTTATCGTCTTTTACACTTCTGTCGCCGTGTAATTCTTGGAATTGACCATTGGTAATGGCATCGATATATGCAAGTGTATACGGTCTGTCTGGATGACGTGACAACTGAACGCGCTGCCATGGAGTTAATCCTGTGAAGATTTCTTTTGTTTTTTCTTCAAGTACTTTAGTTAATTCATTGATTTTATCAGACATGTCAATCTCGGTATTTTCACCGATTTCTTTCGTTTGCTCGATCTGTTCTTCCAATGCCTTTAAAGGCTCTTCAAAATCCAAATAAACTGCCATAATACTTTAATTTGAGGGTCGAAAGTTACGAAAATAGTTTAGTTCTTCTACTTTTGCTTTATGATAATATTTGCACCGGCGAAGATCAATCTAGGTTTAAACGTACTGTTTAAAAGGCCTGACGGCTATCATGAACTTGATACCTGTATGTTACCTGTGCCATTGTATGATGTCTTGGAGTTGCTTAAGTCGGAAAAATTTGAATTTAATCAGACCGGGATTGTTGTACCCGGATCTTCGGAGGATAATCTTTGCATTAAAGCTTATCAATTGTTGAAAGACGAATTTGATTTGCCTCCGGTATATATTCATTTGCGGAAAGAGATTCCAATGGGTGCAGGATTGGGTGGTGGTTCATCAGATGCGTCGCATGTTTTAAAAGGGTTGAATGAACTTTTTGATTTGGGGTTATCAATCGAGGGGCTAGAAGAACGTTCAGCAAAACTGGGAAGTGATTGCCCAATTTTTATTCAGAACAAAGCGCAAATAGCTAAAGGTAGAGGTGAGGTGTTGAAACTATGTGCTGTTGATTTGACTGACTTTTGGATCAAATTGATTCATCCCGGTATTCATGTCGGCACCAAGGAGGCTTATGCTGGGATTGTGTTTTCGGATAACAATAAGTCTGTTCAAACTATCGTTGAAGGACCAATCGAGGAATGGAAATCAGGATTGAAGAATGATTTTGAAACATCTGTTTTTACCTTACATCCAGCATTGGCTAAAATTAAAACGGATTTGTATCAAGAGGGTGCCGTATTCGCAGCGATGAGTGGAAGTGGCTCAACAGTGTTTGGAATATTTCGTGATGAACCGCAATCAACTAATCTTACAGCTGGCTATTCAGAATTTATTCGGAAGTTTTAGGCTACTTTTTGACTATTTTTCGTATACTTCCATTCGAGGTTATCAACAGGTAAATTCCTGATGAACAGTTGGAAAGATCAATTTGAGTCTTTTTTGATTCTATTGAATAACTCACCACAGCTTTTCCCGTTAAATCGTAAATTGAAACGTTGTCTGAAGGATTCTCGATCGTATATTCAATTGTAAACGAGCCTTCAGAGGGATTGGGATAAATACTGAATTCGGCTGGTAATTGGAATTCTTTAAGACTTGCCTGGCTGTTTGGATTCGCTTCGAAATGATAGATCCCACCTAAATCTTGTCCAACAAAAAGATCCAATCGACCATTATTGTTAATGTCTTCAACATAAAATGAACTGTAAGCACCTGCATCAATTCCGAGGTAATCATCCGAAACCAGTTCAAAACTCTCTCCTTCATTCAGGTGGTTGTCGATGTTTTTGAAATAATGCAATTTCCCGTCTGATGCCCCAAGGAACAGATAGGTAGTGTCTAGGTAGCGAAAGAAATGAGGCGCAGCATAACCATCACTTGAAGTTGTTGCAAGGTCTATGTTGCCAAGTGTGTCGTTTGCTAAATTAAAGGACGGATTAGAAGTTGTGCCAACGTTTTCATAATACAATAATTCGCCCGTTTTTTTACCGACAATCAAGTCAAGTAGACCATCTTTGTTCAAATCGAAAAGCTGTGGATTGGATCCTTGACCTGCACTGATCACATTTCCTGCATTGTCTGTATAATTTTGAATGGGGGGCGCAAACGATACAGTTGGAGCAGTGCTCGTGTTTTCAAAATACGTTAACGTTCCATTGTCTCTTCCAAGAATCATGTCTTCATCACCATCACCATCGAGGTCACCAAATGTAGGTGCCATTTTTAATCCAAGCGAAGAGGTACTTAAATCCAGGAAATTATAGTCAATAAACGTGTAAACCGGATTAGTTGCTGTTCCTGTATTCTTGTAATATGCAACGCTGGACTCTTTATTCAAAGTTGGAATGTACCTGTAAAAATTTGCAACGAAAAGATCTTTCAGGCCGTCTTGGTCGTAATCAAAAAGAATAGGTTGAGAACCTGTACCATGTTCAATCATTTCATTTTGCAGAAAATCATTGTTTTGGAAGATGAAAACGGGAAGTGCATTCGTGCCAGCATTTTTATAAAAAAGTATACTCTTTTCATTTTCCGGAGTCGTTCTGGCATTTGGACTAACGAGCAAATCTTTTTTTGTGTCAAAATCCACATCTACCCAAAATGCGGCAGGAAAAATTTGCATGTCGGCGGGTTGTGAATTACTAGGAAAAGAATTGTCCTGGCTTATAATTAATGAATTTGTATTGGGTGCTGTTCCTCCATTGACTAAAAGATTGAGATTCGGAAAAGTAACATCACCAATTACTAAATCTAAGACTCCTGAATTGTCGATATCCAGGGCTAAAATGGTTGAGCCTGCATGTTTTTGAGCTGTGTTGCCGACTTTTTTCTCTTGAAGAAGATTAGGATTTACGGGTAACTCAGCGCCTGAAATATTTCCAGTTGTACATTTAAGCGTATTGTCATTAAGATAAACTGTGCTTGTGTTTAAATCTTCTCTAAATCCGCCCCAACATTCATTTTTTAAAACAAAGATCAAGGAGTCAGGAATACCATATAGTTCCATACTTTGATTTTGGTGATACTGCAAATGTTCACCGCCAATGTGAAAGGTCAGCACATCGATATCACCGTCATTTTCCACATCTACAAACGCAGGGATATCTGCTGAGCTAACATAAAGATTCAACTGAGTGCCCCAGTTATCGGAATACAATAAATTTTTGGCAACTTGCCATTGCAATCCATTGGTTGCATCACCAACATTTCGGTACACCTTCACACCACCAATTCCATAGGTAAATAAATCTTTCCTTCCGTCGTTGTCGTAATCAACTGTTGCAACGCGGTAACGGATATCGTTTGGAAAACTATTTCTGGCGTTGTATTTCAATGAATAGTATTTCTGTCCATTTTTTTCCTCTTGAAGAAATATTCGAATGTTATCACTGCTTCGGTCAAAAGCCAGCAGATCCAAGTCGCCATCGAAGTCAAAGTCGAGATCAGAAAATTGAACATAACTCAAGCCACCACTCCAGGCTAGTTTTAAGGTATCTGTTCCTTTTTTTACAACGATAGAGTCTGAAAATTCAAAGCCAAATTGGGAGATAGAGAAGAAGGGGATGGAGAAGATAAAAATAAAAGTCAATCGTTTCGACCACATAATTCTATAAATTAGAAATCCAAGAATACTTGATTTTGTTTTTTTACCAAGGCAACGCTTGGCAACCAAATTAGTCAATTTAGAAACAAAACGCAGATATTATGAAAAAGTTGGGCTTATTACTGCTTCTTTTTATTTCAGGATCAAACTATGCTCAGGATAGTATTTCCGTTCTTTTTATAGGTAACAGTTATACTTACGTCAATAATCTTCCGACAGTTTTTAATAATCTGACACAATCGCTCGGTGATATCTCAACTGTGGATTCAAAAACGAATGGAGGATATACTTTTCAAAATCATTTGAGCGATGCTATAACACATACGAAAATTCATTCGAGACAATGGGATTTTGTCGTTATACAAGGCCAAAGTCAAGAGCCATCCTTTCCAACGGATCAGGTGAATGCACAAAGCTTGCCACCTGCTGTTGCACTTGCGGATAGTGTTTACAATAATTGGTACTGTTCTCAAGCGGTGTATTTCATGACATGGGGAAGACAAAACGGCGATCCACAATGGGATTCGATCAGCACATTTGACGGCATGAATGCCCGTTTGAGAAATGCATATATGCGAATAGCCGATTCTGCCAATGCTTCTGTTAGTCCGGTTGGAGTTGCATGGAAATATGTGCGTGACAATCATCCTACGATCAATTTGTACAGCAGTGATGGTTCGCACCCAAGTATGGAAGGTACTTATCTGGCTGCATGCACATTTTATTCCTCACTTTTTAGGAAATCTGCTGTTGGAGCAAGCTATACTGGTGGTCTAGCCCCTTCAATAGCAGCCCAACTTCAAGCTGCAGCAAGGTTAGTTGTTTTAGACAGTATTTCTACTTGGCATCTTCGTGGCAAAGAAGACTTGACTGTCGCAGATTTTGGTCAAGTAATCAATGATTTTACAGTTGATTTTACAAATTCGAGTGAACATGCAACCAGTTATGAATGGGACTTTGGAGACGGAACTTCTTCGATTGATCATTCTCCAACGCATGTTTATACTGTAGAGGGGAATTACACTGTAAGTTTAATTGCGACAAGTGAATGTGGAACAGATACGCTCCTCACTACGGTTGTGATTTCATCTGCAACATCTGCAACAGCGCAAGCAAATTCAGAAATGCTGACTGTAAAAACAATTTCTTCAAATGTTTACCAAATTACTGGCTGGTATGGCGACATACCATCGATTCATGTGCAAGATGCCATGGGAAGAGATGTTGCCATTCAATTAGAACAAACAAATGGAATTCTACTAAATATGAATGATCTGGGTAGAGGGATTTATTTCGTCCGTTTTGAGGGTAAATCCCAAAAATTGCAGGTAAAGTTGTTGGTTCATTAAGAAATGAATTCCACCAAATCTTCCAAAGACCTTCTTGCCTTATTTATGTACTGATTGGCGTCTTCGTCAGAACGGTAACCGATTGGACATACAACAACAGAATGCAGATTTCTTTCCGTTAAACCAAGAATACGGTCAAACTCTAACGATTGAAAACCTTCCATTGGTGTTGAATCAATGCGAAGATGGGCACACGTTTGCAGAAGATGTCCAAGTGCAATGTATACCTGATGGTCGTTCCATTTTTTCATTTCTTCTGTATCCATGGGTAAAATAGCACCTTTCAGAAATTCATGGTAGCGTGAAAGTTCTGTTACCTCTTTTCCTCGGGCTTCCGCTGTAAATTCAATCATACCTTCAATTATTTCTTCATTGATTTCATTGAAAGTACAAAGAACCAAAAGGTGAGAAGCATCTGTTACTTGAGGCTGATTGTAAGAAAATGAGCGCAATTCAGTCCGTAATTCTTGATTTTCAATAACAAGTATTTTTAACGGTTGCAGACCATAAGCAGAAGGTGATAAACGAACAGCTGCTAAAATGGTATCTAAATCTTCTTTACTGACTTTTTTTTCTGAATTGTATTTTTTGACTGCGTAGCGCCAATTTAATGCTTTAATTACCTCGGACATTTTAAACTTTTAAAGTATAAATGTAACAAGTAAATGTTGATTTGGTTCAAAAGACAAATGCTTCGAAATGAATAGAAAAGTATGATAGGTATCATTTTTTTAACTGAAATGAATCACATGTAGCATAATTATGTTACACCTAATTATCTTTATTTTTGAAGTATGATGAGAGCGTTTTTTTTATTCTCCATATTGACTGGAATCATTGCCATTTCTTCTTGTTCGGATGATCGGGAAACTACTACTGCAAGTCGAATTGATATGATAGAGGCAGTTTATTCAAGCGTTGAGCTAGAGCCGTTGGATTTGTACAAAGTGAATGCTTCCATTTCTGGATACATGGATGATCAAAAAGTGAAAGAAGGCGATATGGTGAAAGCAGGTGATTTACTTTTTGTTTTAACGAATGAGCCGGCTAAGTTGAATGAAGAAAATGCAGCCTTGACCTATGAGCTTGTTCGAGAAACACTTGAGGGTCAATCAAATGTCATGGAAGAAATGCGGTTGGAATTAAAAATAGCCCGGTTGAAAGCGCAAAATGATTCCATGAATTTCTTTCGAATCAAAGCATTGAGAGAAAAAAATGCAGCTTCTCAGTTTGAATATGATAATTCAGCTTTGGCGTATGAACTATCATCGAACAATGTCAAAACGTTAAAGAAACGTATTTACCGCAAAGAAATCGAATTGAAAAATCAAATGGGTCAGTCTCGTAATGCCCTCAACGCAAGTAAATTGAGAACCAATGATTATTTCATTCGCTCCAACAGAAACGGTAAGATTTATCAAGTAAACAAAGAAAAAGGGGAGTACGTCAATATGCAAGAACTTTTGGCATTGATAGGTGATCAAAATGAATTCAAACTCAAAATGCTCATTGATGAGGTGGATATTTCAAAAGTTTCAATCGGACAGAAAGTACTGGTTACATTAGAAGCATACAAAGACAAGGTATTTGAGGCGACTATTTCTGAAATTGCACCCAAAATGGATGAACGCACTCAGACATTTGCTGTAGAAGCACGTTTTAAAAAACAACCTGTAAAGTTGTACATGGGTTTAACAGGAGAGGGAAATATCGTGATCAATGAAAAGGGATCAGCATTGGTTATTCCGCGGGAATACCTTCAGCCAGGGAATAAGGTAGAGACTGATAAAGGCATGGTGACTGTAAAGACAGGACTTTCTAATTGGAGTTATATTGAAATACTTTCTGGATTGTCAGAAAATCAAGTGATTTATAAACCCAAATAGATATGGATTTACGATTGATTCTTTCCATTTCTAAAACACATTTGCTTTCCCGCAAGAAACAAACCCTGATTGCTGCGTTAGGTGTGACTTTTGGAATTGGAACTTACATCATCATGATGGGATTTATGAATGGATTGAATGGTTTGTTGGATGGATTGATTCTCAATCGAACGCCTCATATTCATTTGTACAACGAAATTCAGCCCTCCGAGAAACAGCCGATTGATCTTTATTCGCCGTTTTCAATGAAAGAACATTTTGTTGAGTCAGTAAAACCCAAGGGCAGTCAATCGCGAATACACAATGGACTTCCGCTTTTGGCTTTTTTAAATAAGCAGAATTATATTAAAGGAGCGAATCCCCAAGTGAAGGCACAAGGATTTTATTTGGGTGGTTCAATACAGCTGAATGGTTCAATAACTGGTGTAGATGTAATGAAAGAGGCATTGCTTTACAATCTCGGTGACTATATCGTAGAAGGAAGTGCAAAGGCTCTACAACAAAATGACAATGGCATCTTATTGGGAGCTGGAGTAGCTAAAAAACTTTCATTGAAATTGGGGGATAACATTCAATTGGCTTCAGCAAAAGGAGAGATTTTGGCACTCAAAATAGTTGGGATTTACCAAAGTGGTTTGGCGGATATTGACAATATTCAAAGTTTTGTCAATCTAAAGTCAGCGCAACGTTTGATGGGCGAATCGGATAATTACATTACAGACATCAACATTAAATTATTTGATCTCGAAAAAGCCCCTGTTTTAGCGAAAGAAATGGAGCGATTGTTTGATCTAAGAGCAGTAGATGTGCAGCAGGCGAATGCGCAATTCGAGACAGGATCATCCGTGAGAACTATGATTTCATATGCTGTTTCAATCACATTGTTGATTGTCGCTGGATTTGGTATTTACAATATTTTGAACATGTTGATTTATGAAAAAATGAATGACATCGCCATTCTAAAGGCAACTGGTTTTTCAGGTAGAGATGTGAAATATATCTTTATCAGTCAGGCGGTTATTATCGGTTTGATAGGCAGTCTCATTGGTTTGATTGTGGGTTATGGTGTTTCGGTTATTATTGACAATACACCTTTTGATACGCCTGCACTGCCTACTATCAAAACATTTCCAGTGGAATTCAAGATCAAATATTACATCATCGGAGTCATTTTTGGAATGGTTTCAACTTTTTTTGCGGGTTATTTGCCATCGAGACGGGCAGAAAAAATGGATCCGGTAGATGTAATTCGAGGACAATAGGATGCAAATGCTGGAGGCAAAAAATATCAATAAATACTTTCACTTGCCGGATGAGTTTCAGGTGCTGAGCGATATTTCTTTTTCAATGGATCGAGGTGAGTTTGTTTCGATCATGGGGAAATCGGGGTGTGGGAAGTCGACATTGTTGTATTTGCTCTCAACGATGGATACGGATTACACGGGAGAAATCTGGTTGGACGGACAAAAAATTTCAGGTTTGCCTGCAAATGATTTGGCGAGAATCCGGAATGAAAAAATTGGTTTTGTTTTTCAGTTTCATTACTTGTTATCAGAATTTACAGTGCTTGAAAATGTGATGTTGCCTGCACGTAAATTGGGATTGAAATCGAAAGAAGAGATCGAACACGATGCAATGACCAAGTTAAAATTATTGGGCATAGAGGATCAAGCATTGAAGCAAGCTATTAAAATTTCAGGTGGACAAAAACAGCGCGTAGCAATTGCGAGGGCATTGATTAACAATCCTATCATCATTATGGGCGATGAGCCAACAGGAAACTTGGACAGCAAGAATTCTGATATTGTCTTTAATATTTTCAAAGAGTTATGCGTGGAGGAAAAACTTTCGCTTTTGATTGTTACGCATGACGATGAATTCGCTCATCGCACTGATCGCATCATTCAAATGGGTGACGGAAAGATTTTGAAGGGCTGAGGTTGAGGGAAAATTAGTATTTTCGATAGGTAGTGAAAGGGTTCGAAAAACATTGGATTGATTTTTTAGAAGGAGACAATCATGCTCTAGGAGAAATGTATGTTGCTGTTTTTGAGCCATTGGTAGTGCGAGCGATTTATTATACAAGAGATATTGAAAATGCACGAGACATTGTTTCCCAGCTTTTTGCAGAACTCTTGTTGGCTCCAAAGGAAGTGAGAAGGGATCGATGGTGTCATGTGCGCGACCCTAAGTCTTTTTTATCAATAATTGTTAGAAACAAGTGTATGGATCATTTGAAGGTTGTTGCGAATCGTCAGCGAATTCTTAAAACCATACCTCAAAATCAAGCTTCTTTTTATGAAGATTCATCTGAAAAAGAATTGATTGTAAAATTGAATCAGTGCATTTCTGAGCTCTCAGATGAGGAGCAAAAATTATTAGAGTTGCATTTGGATGGATATAGGAACCATGTTATCGCTGAAGAGCTTAATCTATCAGAAAAAACAGTGCGAAATAAATTGAGTTTGACGCGTAAATTACTCGTTGTTCGTTGGCAGAAGTTATTCATCTTCATTTGGATATTATGGAACTAAAAGAACTCATTAAACTATTAGATTCTCCGGAAAAGCTAAATGCAGTGCTGTCGGAAATGCGTCTGCGCTCAGATCTCACTGAGGAGGAACAAGGTTTCTTGGTACTTTATGATCATTACAATGGTAATTCAGCTGCTATTCGAACTTACCTCCGTCAAACAAAGGAGCATGTTATTAATGCAAAAAAGCCAATCGTTCGGAAGCTTTCCTTCTTAAAGGTTGCAGCCATTTTTATCCTATTGTTCGGAACTGGAATCTTTTTCCTTATGAACCGACCGGTTAAAACGAACGCTCAGGAGGAATTAGCGAAAGAATCAGCCACTTTTCAGGAGCCTGGGATTCCCATTTTTATGGGTGAAGAGTCAAAGATAGATTGGGCGCAACTGATGTATGCGATAGACAAGGAATCACCGCAGCGAGCGCTTCAAGAATGGCAGAAGATAGAAAAACTAGAGCATGAAAATGACACCTTGATCTACTTTGGAGGTATCGTTTATCAAAAGTTGAATAAATTAGCGAAAGCAAGATTCTTATATGAAAAGAATGCGAACAGCTCAAGTGTATTTGCAGATCGATCGGCTTATTTTCTACTTCAAATAGCTAAATCCAGAGGGGATCAGAAGGAGCGAGATAAATGGCTCGAACAGTTAAAGAATACGCAGGATCTTGATTTGAAACCTTATGCCTCAACAGAACTAAAAAAATAAATGGCCGACTTTTAGCCGACCATTTTAGAGCCATAGTATACTCAAGTCCTTTTTCGCTTGCGGTTTTCCATATAGTTGGAAACAGCACGTTTAGAGGTATACCAAACATTCCCTTCTTTGTAGGCATCGATCTTTCCTTGACGAGCTAATAGACTAAGGTATTCTTGGCCATAGGGCAATTGTTCTTCCACTATGAGATTATTGATGGAGCTGTATTCATAATTTAAACCGGGCAACGCACCAAGAAAGATGTTAAGTGTGCGCTCAATAGCCTGAATCATCATCAACTGTAGCTTTTTATACTGACCATTGTTAGCTTGATTGAGCGCTTCGTAATATTTTTTCCTGTCGGCTCTGAGGATAATAGCTGGCGGATATCCCGCACGTAGCAAGATTAGATTCATGGCTAGACGCACGGTTCTGCCGTTTCCATCAAAAAAAGGATGGATCCAAACGAAACGATGGTGAAACAAAGTGGCCATACTCACAGGATCAAGCTCATTCGGATTAAGTTGCACAAATTCAACCAGCTCATCAAATAGATCACTTACTTTTGATGCAGATGGAGGAGTGAAATTGGCTCCATTGATCCGAACATTTCCTGTTCTGATTCTGCCTGCAAAGTGTTCTTCGATGTTGTTCAAAACGATCTCATGCAGTTTTAGAATGTCAATTCCGCGCAATGTGGTGGAGGAATCTACTAGTTGATATAAGTAGCCAATAGCCTTGTGGTGATTAAAGGTTTCAAAATGCTCACGAAGGCTCTTTCCTTTCACGGTTATGCCTTCTTCCAGAATCAATTGTGTTTCGCGAAGTGTGATCGTGTTTCCCTCAATCGCGTTGGAATTATAAGTCCATTCCAATGCAAGATTCTCTTTGATTTTTTCAATTATGAACGACGGAAGCGGACGATGAGCATCCAATTCCTTTTTCTTGGATTCCAATCGGTCCAGATGTTCCCGTATTTCCTTATCAATAATAAATTCTTTTTTCCACATAAAATCGGATAACACACAAATATACAAAAGCCGATATTAAAATTAAAATTTCAATCAACATTTTTATTGTTATTTGCGCAAAGCAGATAAAGTAAGGGACAATGATTAAGGAACAAAAAGAGCAAGCAACAATGATTTGATTTTTGGAACGATACTATTTTTTTGTGATTTCAAAGCCGTTATTCAAAGAGCTGGTTTCATTTCCAGTTGTTTAGTCCATGCACTTTGCTCTTTATTCAATCCATCTCACCTCCTCAAACTCCACCAAGCAGCTCCTCCCACTCCAAAAAGAAATGTAAAAATAGGTATCCATTCCCATGGGAAAGGTTTTGGTCTTGGCGCCATTCTTAGATCTTTCACATTAGTCGTGAGTTCATAGGTGGACCAATAGATCGGATGTGCCAACGAACCTTTGTGTGTTTTTAGGTAATCCATTTTCGCTTTTTGCAAGGCATCTTCGGCAGTGATGCCTTGATCGAGGTAGGTATAAAACTTCTCAAAAATATAGGCCGAACTTTGATCCACTGTTTGGTAAGGCGAAGCAATGACAGCTTTGGCTCCTTTCGAGATCAGGTAATTGTGCAGATCACGGTCAGGGAGGAAGGTGGTTCGTTTGTAGCCTGAAAAACAAAAATTTAAAATAAGTAGATCACTATATATTTTGTGGTTTTTTGAAAACCAATTATTCAAGTTGTATTTCTGAATTTTACTCGCGAATTGATCTAAATCTTTGTCTGTGAAGAGTTCGCCATGCCCAAGAAGGTGAGATGTGCCAATTTTCATCTGTTCAATGTAATAAAGTCCAGCAACTTTTTGTTTAAAGATGGATTCAGTGAAGGGTAGTTTTCCAATTGTTTCTCTAGAAATATAAAAAGGCTGGATCTTTCTTCCGATAAAATTTTCTTCATTTTGAGTTGAAGAGAAGAAATCTATAGGGTTATAGAGTTTGATAATGTTTAGTTTGCGCTTTAGAAAATTAAGTTTGTCAAAAGAATTTCCCTTTAAGTCAGTAACCATGAAATCGTAATTTTCATCAATATCTGCTGCTACATACAACGTTTTAAATTTTTTGTAATTCAATAAAGAATAAAAAGGTGTTCGACGGTAGTTTAGAAAAGCATCTTTTTTAAACTCTGAAACGGATTTGGTATTAAAACTCTTTGAATTATCATCAGCATTTGTTTCGAATGATTTTTTGTAGAAAGCGTTTCTAGTGACGAGTAAATAATTTACCTTTAGCATGGAGCTTTTTATTTTGATTATCAGGGCCTCATCATCTTTTAATCTTTTTTGAAAATTGTGAATATTAAGTATTTCATTGAAATGAATAAGTTGCTCATTTGGATTGTTTTTTCTGGTTGTCTGAAATTTATTTTTAGCAGTTTGACTGTAATACAGATAGTTGCTAAGAATCAAATTCGGGATGATGTTGTTCAGTTGTCTATTGGATTTGCTAATTGATTCGTGCCATGTATGAATTAGTAAGAGCATCGTAGCAGGGGAATCTCCATAGGTATCATTCAATCTGTTGTTTTCAGCTAGAATTTGCCAGTACCAAAAGGGCAATAATTGAATATAGACGTTAATAACTTTTTTTATTCGGGGATCGTATTTTTTTCGTGCGATTAAATTTTGTGTAAAGTATTGAATTCCATGTAAAAATGCTATTTTTTCCGCTGTCGATGCATTATTTTTTGAATTGTATTTTGTGATTAAAGGCCATATTTGATGGTCACCTTTCTTACTTTCATTGATACTGTAAAATGCCAATGCCTTTAGGCTCTTTAAACCAGTTTTGAGCACAAGTTCTTTATTATCGAGCATTGACATTCCTATCGAATAGGAATTTATTGCCCTATGCGCCATTTTTATTTTAAAAGTTGGATATTCCAGGTCTTTATCGGAAGTTCGAATTTGGTAACCTACGACATCCATAATTCTATTTCCCTTGGAACGATAGATAATTGCCTTGTCTTGAGGAAAGTGACTACATTCTTTCACGTAAAGGAGGGCAGAATCCAAATAGTTAATTACATTCTCAAGTCTAAAAAGTTTGAATTCATGTTCTGTTAAAAAACGATGTTCTTTGGGCAATACACTTTTATAAAGATAGATTGAGCTGAAAATCTGATAAATGAAAAAATATTCAATTTTTTGGCGGTCTTTCCAGTTGGTTCTTAGCGTGTTCAATGCCTTTTCAGCGTATATCACCATCGAATCACCTACCATTTGATAATGAAAATAATGTGCCTTTTGCGCAAAATAATAGGCTTCGTAGACGGGTGATTCATTCTTTTTAAGCTTGTACGCCTCGGTTGCCGAGCTAAAGAATGCTACTAATTTTTCCTCCCAAAAATAGATCTTTGATTTAATTGTCAGTAATTCATACCGCTGGTTGGATTTTAATGACGGTTCTTTCAAAGAAATATTCAATTGTTGTAGTGCCTGATTATAGTGCCCCAGAACAATTTCGGAATATATTTTTGCTTTGGCTTGATCTAATTCAGAGGTGCCAGCCAAGGTATGTCCTCTACAAAAGGACATTACAGAACAAATCATTAGCGTGCAACGTATTATTCGCATATATACCTAAGTTACAAAATAAAGTGCCTCGGCTGAATTAAAAGTACAGCACATAATTAATGATCATCACTGAAAAAAACAAAAACCTCCCACAACTGAAGTTAATGGGAGGCAACAAATTTGGATATAGTTGTTATTCTATTGCAATACAATTTTCCTAACTGTAAATGTATTTCCTCGCCGATTTAATTATTTATCCTTAATACATCTTACGGTCAATCCCGATCCTTTTGAAGATTTCTTTCTGTCAATGTCGTCATATACTGCTAATGATCTTCCGTGTGCAGTCGTAATATTGTTTTCTGTTGAAGTCCAAAAATATCCGTAACCATTTAAAGAAAGGAATGTTCCATCATCCGACCGACACCCTCCTGGAAGTCCATTAAAACCATATGAATTGTCACCATTTGATTCAGTCCAACCTGATAGGTCCCATCCGCTATCATTCTTTATTTTTTTACCTACGGGGCTTCCAACAAATGCGGATAATGCTATCCATTCCTCGTGTGATGAGACATGCCAGCCTTTTGGTGCCAATCCACGTGGATCTGAAACCGCAAACCAATTGTAAAGTTTACCAAATTTCTTCCCGTTTTCAGCGTCATTATCATAATAACACCAAGCAGGCTTCTCATTCTTAGCGGCATCATTCCACTCTTTCGCGGTTTTTGCTTCAGGTATTGGTTCTCCGTTACTGAATACATCTACATTTAAATTTTCAGCCATCCAAATCTGGTTTCCAATTTTTACTTTGCTTCCATTGTAGATAGATTCTTTAAAAGAATTTGCTGATTCCGTCGCCGTGGAATCCGTTGTGTTATCTGATTTAGCTGTGTCGCCTGTTTCACTTGAACCACAGGATGCAATAAAAGCGAATGCGCCCACAAACAATAATTTTTTGATTTTTTTCATGTTAATAAAGTTATATAAGTTAATCCCGTAATATTAATCGCTTTGGCTGCAATGAGATTTCAGTATTAAATTTTCCCAATCCCCTCATAATTCTTATCACTAAATGCAATTCGCATTACTTTTTTATTGCACGAATAGCGAACCCATAGGAGAGACTGAAATTACCTTGTCCACCTCCTAAATCTTGCGAGCAATAGCCAATATCAACAGCTGTCTTTTTACTTGCAGATCTCGAAGACGTCCACCAATAGGAACAATTACCCTCGCTGGAGCTACCAAAATCATACATATGGCCACCTTTCATCGCATTAAATCCTGATTGAGCGTTTGATTTAACCTCGACCTCTTCCAATCCACCGTCTATCTCATCTCCAACCCATTCTTCAACAAAGACTGAATAGGTTGCTAGCGCTTGTGTCGCCTTTCCAGTCGAAGTAGATCCACCTCCTAAGTGATTGAATAAAGTTTTAAACTGATCGATTGTTGGTATTTGAAAATCCTCAGGGACAATTCCTCTCTTGTCAGTCATGGCGAAACCATTGTAAACGAATGTTCCATTTTTTAATTTCCGAAAGCAACCAGTCTGTTCCTTTCCATATTTTTGCCATTCTTTATCTGATTTTGCCTCGGAAATGGGATCACCATTCAAGTAAGTGATGACTTTCAAATCTTCCTTCATCCATTCCTGACTTCCTATTTTAATCGTTGGGATGATCACTTTTTCTTCTACCAGAGTATCTGCAATCGGCTGATCAGCTGTTGCCAAGGTGTCCGTAAGCACCTTTTTATCAGACACTTCATTTTTAGTAGGTTCCGAACAAGCTACTAGAATAACGGCAATTGTTATTGTGCTTAAAAATTGAATCGATGTTTTCATAGATTGAAAATAGAAAAATAAATTAAATGCATGTGGGTATCTATCAGTCCTTTACGCAACGTACATATGCACCATCAAATAGATATGATAATGTATGGTTAAAGTTATAATAATAACTGTTTACTAATTCCCAACTATAGAACATACGATCACCATTAAACGTGCCTGTCGTGCATGACCACCATAAAATACCAGCATTGGAAAAGGCCTTGGTGCCTGGTCCAAAAGAAAATTCACCGTCGTAATTAACGTAGCCGCCAGGAACAGCGGAAAATCCAGAATTATTTGTACCATTCATATTTGTTTTTTTTCCATAATCATCGATTTCACTTGGCCACAGTGTGTTATTTTTAAGGTGCACCTTGTATTCAGATCCATACTTATTTTCCAGATAATCCTCTAGCTTTGACCAATCTGCTCCCGTTGGAATATGCCAGCCAGTAGGTGCTAGCCCTCTAGTATCGATGACGGCATAATCATTATATAATTTACCATATGACTCATTATATGGAGTGTTGAAATTTCCCTTTAAATAAGTTGTAAATCGTTTAATTTTTAATACATCTAACTGGAAGACCATACCCTAATCCAGTATAGCAATTATTATCATCGTATAACCAATGCGGCTCATACTGATGATTTTCACGTATGTCGTGTCCGTTAATAGCACCTGCCATTCCACTCATTCTTAATGTGAAAGCAGTATTTCCACAACGAGATGAAGTCCAGTAAGTGGCACCATGAAAAGATGAAGGTTCATTGAATTCGCCAGGATAAGTATCCCTTTTAACTTCATTTTGACCATTAAATCCGTAGCTATTTTTGCCGAAATATTTGATCTCATTTGAATTAATATTAAACCTTTCAAATGAAAAATATTCATTTTTAGAGTATAATTGCACCCCTCCTAAATCACATGTTGCTTGGAGAAAGTATTTTTCGAGTTTTTTTAATTCTACGTCTATTAAAGATTCAGTAAGGCCATCAGCTCGCATTTTTTCAATTTTTGATTGTTGATCATAAATCGGTTTTTGAGTAAAATTTCTCAAAACGAAAACATCTTGACTACTAGGAATTTTCCATCCATTTGGCGCCAATCCTCTTGGATCATTTACAGCATACCAATTGTATAGAACACCATATTTTTTAACCGTTGAGGGATCATTGTTATAATAACAAAATGCAGGAATTTCTTGTTCACCAGCTTTTATCCAATCTTCTTTTGACCTTGCTTCATAAATTGGATCACCATTTCTAAACTTAGTTGCTGTTAAGTTTTCAGCCATCCAAATTTGAGTTCCAATTGTTGCAGTTTTACATTCAAACGGCTTTTGATATTCACCAGCTACAAAATTTCCAGACAGAACGGTTTTATTTTTTAGCGTCATGGTTCCTTTTCCATTTGGCTGGCCGTCTTTGACCTCCCCTTCGTAGATGCTCCCGTTGGAGTATACAAATTTACCGGTTCCGTTGGGTGATCCTTTCACAAAAGTCCCTGTGAAAACATCTTCAGTGGTAACTTCCTTCCCCGACTCATCGAATATGGTTAGCCTTGCAACTTGCTTCCCATTCCCATGGGCTTCATTTCCACTAATCTGTCCTTCATAGTTTTCTTCAAAAAAACCATCCTCCGGTTCATATATCTTTATAATTATTCCGGAAATCGAATAGTTATTTTGCCAAATTGCATCAAATGTAATTTGGTCTATGAAGGGGTATTGGCTGAGTAGGATACCTTTTCCGTGCATTTTTCCATCTTTAAATAGACCTTCATAGGTGGAGTAATATTCTTCTCCGTGATTTTCAGGAAATATTTGATACATAAAACCTTTTTTTCCCTGACCGTACAAAACCCCATTTCTGAACGTCCCTTCTTCGTAGAGCGAATCACCAACTTCCGTTATGCCAAAATTTCGTCGTCCTGTGCCGGTGTATCCCTCTTTGTCCCAGATTACTTGAAGTATGTCTCCATTAGAATAAACAAGGGAACCTTCTCCGGAAATTATTTTGTTCGACTCAATGGTCATTGTTCCTCTGTAAATTCTGTCGTTCTGTAATTCTATTGAACCATTTCCGACAAATAAATTGTTTTCTAATTTTCCTTCACGAACATGTCCTTTGGCTGAAATAATCTTTATCTTCCCTGTTGGCTGAAGCTTCACCTGGTTAGCGTTTATAGTACCCGTCCATTCTCCCGTTCTCTTTTCCCCCATAGTGAACAACAGCTCGCCGTATCCCTGTGGTTTGTTGTCTAAAAATGTCCCACTGAATTCATATTCTCCAGCTTTCGACAATTTACCTTTCCCTTGAATCGAACCATTGACCCATTCACCACTGTAAATAATGTCGCCCGCCATTTTCATTGTGGCATTGCCTGTAAATTTCAGATTTGTCCAGTTTCCTGTTAGTTTTTCACCAGTATACAGTTCCATGGCGCCTATTTCACATTGACTCTGAATGAAATTTCCTTTATAGGTTGAATTTGGATAATTGGACGATGCTATGACAATTGTGTCTTCAATTTTTAATTCCCCAATTCCATTAAACAATTTTTCCTTCCAATTACCGGTCAGGACATTGCCATTAAACAAATGCATTGATCCATCCGCAAATTCGCTATTAGAAAATGATCCTTCAAATTTTAAAATCCTGTAAGGTAGAGAAGACAAAAAGACTGTATCCACAAAATTCAGCGTTCCTTGTCCATTAAACACAAGATTAGACCAATCTCCATTCAATTCATCGCCGTTGATTAGTGTCAAAACCCCAAGGCTAGGTTTACCGGCTTTCAATTGCCCTTTAAACTTCTGAGTAAAATAAGTTTTGGTTGATAGTACAATTTCCTCTTTGTAATTCATCACTCCCTCGCCGTTAGGAATCCAATTAACTGCTTCACCGTAATAAGAAAATTTAGAGCAAATAATTGTACAACTGTCACCATTGAGAGCATTGTTGGAGAACTTACCATTAAAATATTCGTCTAAAAAAATAAGAGGATAGTCAATTGAATCTTGCATTTTCAGCTCTAATTCTTTCCAATTTGGTTCAGTGCCTTTAGGAGATTTTAACTTGAACATTTTGCCTTTTCCATCAAAAAATCCATTCAGCCATGTACCGCTATATACCAACCAAATATCTTTATCCGCAAGTCCTTGGTATTTTCCTTTGAACGTTCCTTCACCTTGAGGAGCTTTCCGATTTTTACCATTAATATTCACTTTATCCACAAATCCGGAGTAGCTTCCCTCAAACACAGTATCCCTTACTGATAACTCGAATTCAATTTCTTTTTCTTTCGGTTCTTTTTGGGAAAAACTTATCTGATAAAAGAAGATGCTAAAACTTATTAGAACAATATGTTGCATGATTAATAGGTATTTGAATTGACCTTCTAACTTTTCCATCAGATCCTTTATTTTCTGTGATGCGTGGTTCATTTATTTCAATCTTAGGTCTTAACCACAAAATAAACAAGGCCATCCAATCGAAACAATTACGCCCAAAGTAAAAATCAACCAATCATCACAACTGGGCCAATAATCGGTTTTACAACATAACAAAAACATAAATCATAATTTTCATTCCCCCGACTCTCCAGCTTTTCGGAATTCGCCCTTGCTGATAGTAGCAGTAAATCTGTTGAATTTATTTGCTAATTAACAGAGCGATACTGCAATCACACTTCAGTTTTGGTTTTTTTTTGGTTTTTGGATTTTAGGATGTTAAGACATCAGGATTTTAGGACTTTAAGATGAAAGACTCGCCGTCGCTTACGGAACAAAGAGAAAGGAGCAACGATTTGATTTTTAGTGGCATACTATTATACTCGAATGGGATGAGCGTATTCAAATGAGGCGGTTTTCATTTCCAGAGGTTTAGTCATTGTCCTTGCTCTTTGCTTCTTTCTAATCTGAATGCTAAAATAATTTCAAAGTGAAGTATAGTGTAATTTCAAAGTTATATATAGTGTAATTTCAAACTTGAGTATAGTGTATTTTCAAAATTAAGTATATTTTTGTACTGTAAAACAACTCTTTATGGGCGCGATAAGAATGATTAAAAAAGAAATGGATATTTATCTAAAAAAATATCCGATTCTGGTATTGACAGGCCCAAGACAATCTGGCAAGACGACATTTTTGAAAAGCCAATTTCCTGCGTACAGGTACGTTAATTTAGAAAATTTAGACAATCGAAACTACGCATTGAACGATCCAAACGGGTTTCTGGCAGAATACAACAGTTTGGTCATATTCGATGAAGTACAACGGGTTCCGGAATTGTTTTCGTATCTGCAAACCAAGGTGGATGAAGATAAAATGATGGGGCAGTACATATTGTCCGGCTCACAGAATTTTCATTTGATGCGTAACATAACACAAAGTTTGGCAGGTAGGGTTGCCTTGTTTAAACTATTGCCGTTTGATATTCAGGAAATGCAAGAGGCAGGTTGGCTAAATGAAGATTATGCTGTGAATCTTCAAAGAGGTTTTTATCCTGCGATCTATGACAGGGAAATACCTTCAAAGTCTTTTTACTCTAACTATATGCAAACCTATGTAGAACGCGATTTGTCGGAACTGATTCAAGTGAAAGATCTAAAACAATTCAGGAATTTCATATCACTTTGTGCAGCACGTGCAGGACAATTGCTTAATTTGAATTCGCTTGCCAATGAGTGCGGTATTTCGCAACCAACTGCAAAATCGTGGATTTCGGTTTTAGAAACGAGTTATATCGTCTATCAATTACAACCCTATCATTCGAATTTTAACAAGCGCATTACAAAGAGTTCTAAATTATATTTCTACGATACGGGTCTGCTCTGTTTTCTGCTCAAAATTAAGGATGCTTCCAGTTTGAAGATCAGTCCTTTTAAGGGTAGTTTATTTGAAAATTTTGTCATTAACGAATACGTCAAACAGAACTATCATCAAAATAGGATGCTGGATTTCTGGTTTTGGCGAGATGCGGTAGGACATGAAGTAGATTTCATTTGGCAGGATTCGGAAAAATTGAATTTAGTCGAAGTAAAGGCGAGTGAAACCATTATGCCCGACATGTTTAAAGGGCTGAGCTATTTTGAAAAGTTTATTCCGCACTTCATTGAAAGTAAAACGTTGGTTCACACAGGTTCATTTAACCAAAATAGAACAGCAGGGAAGGTGCTTAGTTGGAAGGATATTTCTGCAGATATCTAATAAAACATGGATTACTTTCCTTTCGGAACAAGGAGCAAGGAACAACGATTTGATTTTTTGAACGGCACTAATTTTTTGAATTCAAAGACGGTATTCAACGAGTTGCTTTCATTTCCAGTGGTTTAGTCCTTATTCTTTGTTCCTTGCTCTTTGTTCATTTTAAAATTGACTCAGCTGCTGATAGATGAGAGACCACTATGTTGCGAAAACCCTGACAATATACATTCACATTACGCTCTTCGCACTCACTCCCGCTCTGACCTCTCACTCTTCCTTCTCCCAAAACAAATGCAAATGTCCTTCGCCGTCATAAAAGTAGGTGCGTTCGCTGCGACTGTATTTTACTGGGGCGTTGAATTCTTCTTTCAAGTCTTCAATGTATTTGTAAACCATGCGTTCGGAAATACCCAGTTTTTCGGCAAGCTCGGATGGTGTGCCTGTGCAGCGTTTTTGAATGAGTTCGGTAAGTGAGACCAATGTTTTGATATTCATGTTTGTAGTTGGTTCAGTTTTTCCATTCCCAATGAATATTCCCTCTTTCACTGAAGTAGTAGGTTTTTTTGAATTTGTTATAGGCCACAGGTGCACGTAATTCATCTTTAATCAGACTTACATAGTTGTAGACCATCCGCTCTGAAAGATCCAGCCTGTTTGCTAAGTCAGCTGGGGTGCCCGTTCCTTCTTGTTTTATAAGATGAATAAGGTGCTTGATCTTGTGAATCTTCATGGTTTTTTAACATAAGTCGAACAGGGCGGGAATTTGTCCCTGGAACTAATGAATTGGTTAATTGGCCACAAAGGAATTGCGTTGCGCTGCAATCAGAATTCAGTGAGGATTTTTTATGTTTTAAGATTTTAAGACTTCAGGATTTTAGGACTTTAAGATGAAAGACCGCTGTCGCTCAAAGACAAAAGACTTCAAGACTTCTGGACTGTGAGTGGAGAGACCGCTCACTTCGGCAGGCTCAGTGCAAGTCGCTGATAGACAATAGGCTTTTTGGACTTCAGGATATTAGGACATCAAGATTTTAAGACATTATTTAGACGAAAGCCTCGATGCGCTTTGAGACGATAAACTTTTTTCGATTTTATGGAAATCAAAAAAGGGCTCGAATTGAGCCCCATTTGATTAATTCTTAGTTCGAATTCGCGTCACCTTGAATTCTGTTCGGCGGTTTTTCTGGTGTTCTGCCTCTGTACAAATCACACCATTTTGACATTGGTTGACCAATACTTTTTCACCATAGCCTTTGCATGTTAATCGGTTTGAATCAATGCCTTGATAGATAAGGTAGTTGATAGCAGCCAATGCACGTTTATCCGAAAGGACTTGGTTGTATTGATCATTTCCTCTAACATCGGTGTGAGATCCCATTTCGATGTCAATGTCTGGGTTGTCGTTCAATAATTTCACCAATTTATCCAATTCAAGCGCAGCATCTGGTCGAATGTTCCATTTGTCAAAGTCGTAATAGATGTTTTCCAGTACGATTGGCTTATCGATTACAATGTGTTCAACTTCAAAGTCCGCATAAAAATCTTCTGAATATTTTCTGCCAATTGTTGAAATTTCATCCGATTTGGAGAAACATCCAATCTTCGTACAAAGAAGCGCGTATCTAGCTTCCGGTTTTAGTGCAATTTTGAATTTCCCTTCGATGTCGCTGACAACAGTGCTTACTTCTCCTGTTATGCTGTTCGTTATTTCCACAGTTACGCCTTCTTCCGGAGTTTTCGTTCCTTTTTCATGTGCAAAACCAAAAAGATTGAATTTTGGTGGGTGTTTGTCAAAGGTGTACATCTTGTCGGCATCCAATCGGGATGAAGAGACGAAACCAGTTTGGTTGTTTTTACTCATTGAAAAACCAAAATCATCCTTCGTTGAATTGAGTGGATAATTCAAGTTTTCAGGTGTAGCCCATCTCTTGCCGTCATTATACGTGATAAAAACGTCTAAGCCACCAATTGTGTTGTGTGCATCTGACGAGAAGTAGAGTGCGCCATCAGTATGGTAATAAGGAAACATTTCATTGCCTTGTGTATTTATGACAGATCCTAAATTCATTGGTTTTGACCATTTGCCATCGATCCATTCTGACATATAAATGTCTGTTCCTCCAAAACCACCAGGTATGTCTGATACAAAATACATCTTTGTGCCATCTTCAGAAAGAGTAGGGTGACCTGTGGAATAGTCGTCGCTGTTGTAAGGGAATTCCTCAAGGTTTTTCCATTTTCCTTCAATCAATGACGCTTTGAATATTTTTAAATTGTTCTCACTGTAAGCATTCACCGTCATCTTCTTTTTGAAATAATTACTTCGCGTAAAATAAACCGTGTTTCCATCCGCGGCAAAGGTTGCTGGCCCTTCATGAAAACGACCATTTACATCGCCTTGCAAAAGTTCCGGTTCCATCCAGTTGCCTGCTGTGTCTTTTTTCATAGTGTACAAATCAAGGTAGGAATTTCCTGTCCAGGCTGCGGTCTTTCTTCCTGAAAACACTTCTTTATCAGCAGCAAATACTGCTCCATTTTGGTACTCTACAATACTGAATGCATTTTTGAATTGATCTGCTTTAATAGGCTTCAATTCAAACAGTGTTGTATCACGGTAGCGCTGTATTACAGAGTTACATGAACTAATTAGCATTCGAGCAACCATGTCATTGCGATGCGTTTGCAAGTACATTTTGAAATAATCGATGGCTTCTGTATGCTTTCCGTTCGCCATGAGAATCTGACCCAAATCGAAAAGCAATTGCGGAGAGTGATTCCCTTTTTCATATGCACTTTTGTAAAGCGTTTCTGCACAATCCAAATTACCTGTATGGAAATAACAATCGGCAAGTTTTATACCTGTTTCAGGATCGTTATTTTTTAAATAGGCTTTGTCAAGATGAGGAATTGCTTTCGAATAGGCGATGTAATCATAATATTCATTCCCCTTCCGAAGATGGTAGTTTGTACACCCGATCAATAGCAGCGATAGCATATTGATGATCAATAGTTTTATTATTGTTTTCATGTTTGGAATATTTAGAAATAACGTGGCGTTTTTACTTTCACAAGATCTTTTCCAAAATCAACTCCAATCATGATTTCATGCGATCCGTTTGAGTATTTTCTCAACTGTGAAAAACTGATGTCATAGGCATAACCGATGCGGAAGTGTTTGTTTGGCTGGTATTCTACCAACAATACTGTCGCATCACCTGTTCGGTAGGAGGCTCCAAACCAGATCATATCACGATACACCAAGCTTAAGTTGAAATCAGCTTCTAAAGGCGCATTTTTCAGGTATTTCAATAAAATCGAAGGTTTCAGCTTGAAGTCTTTTTTCAAATCGAAAACATAGCCTGCAGTAAGCAAGTAGTGTCTCCTTAAAAAGCTTGATTTTGAGAGGTCGAAATTGAAATTATAATCTTTCTGATAAGCAAACAGGGTAGGGATTGAAGCACCAACATAATGTCTTTTGCTAAAATAGTAAGCACCAACTCCAAACCTCGGTAAGATTCTGCTTGTGAGGTTATTCTGGAAAACATTGTCTTGGTCCCAAACTGTTAAACTGGTGAGTTGTGCAGCGTATTGAGAGACTCCCGCATTCACTCCAAAGGCTAATTTTGAGTTTTCGTTCAATTTTAACTGGTAGGCATAATTTGCCATGGCCGTATTTTGTTTGGTTACCCCAATTTGATCGTGCATCAACACAAGTCCTAATCCCATGTTTTTTCCAGGTATTGGTCCATCTACTGCAGCGATTGCCGTTTCAGGTGCCCCATCAAATCGCACCCACTGATTGCGGTAGCAAAGTGTGGATGTCCAATAGTCGTGAGAACCGGCATAGGCTGGATTCAAAAACAAGCCGTTGAACATGTACTGGCTGACCATCGGGTCTTGCTGGGCAAACGCCCCTGTTCCGAAGAACAGGGAAGCTGCCATAATTACTATTTTTTTCATCGTTTGATCTTTTAGGTTGTCATTTTCTTCTTAGGTCCACATACCCTGTGAGTGTGACTGTTTTATCGGAATTGATCTTAACTGTCAGTATTGCGAAATAAGTGGCATCTGGTAACGGTTCGCCATTGGTATTTTCACCTTGCCAATCGTTCATGTAATTCTCTTTCTGGAAAACAATATTTCCCCAGCGGTTGAAGATGATGATTTCATTTTCATGATAAGCATCCAATCCATGAACGACAAAGGCATCGTTGTCTCCATCATTGTTCGGCGAGTAACCATTTGGCATTTCCAACACCATTGGTTCTTTCATGATCACAGATTTCACAACTGAACAGCCATTGTAATCCGTCACAATCAGCGAATAAGTTCCAGCGCAAAGATTGCTCTCTTGGTTCATAGTTCCACCAGTGCTCCAAACGTATTCATAGTCTGGTGTTCCTCCGCTCACATTTACTTCAATCCATCCGTCGCAAACACCATTTTCAGAGATATTGTAGATACCATCTGTTTGTGATGTCGAAACACTCAAAGAAATTGGGTCTGGTTGCTCAATTTGAACTTCCAAAGAGGAGGTACAACCGTTGTTGTCTTCCAAGGAAACTTGGTACGTTCCTGCTGATAAACTATCTGCGGATATTCCATAGTCTCCATTCGACCATTCGATGAGGTATGGAGGTAGGCCATTTGCAATAATCAAACGAGCCATTCCTGTTGAGTCGCCATAACATTTTACATCTTGGGCGATACTTTCAGCGGCAATTTCTGATACAGATGGGATTGTTTCATCTATTTCAGTGACACAACCATTGCCATCCAAAAGGATCAATGTATAGGTTCCAGCAGCAGCATCACTCAATACTTCAGTGGTGTCTCCGTTTGACCAATTGTATGTATAAGGCAATGTTCCTCCATCTACGGTTGGTGTTATCGAACCGTTTGCAGCTGTGCATGTTGCGGCATTAATTTCCGTTGAAATCAAGAGTGTATCTGGCTGGTAAACGGCCATTGCTAGGGACGCAGCGCATCCATTTGTATCGGTAACTATTACAAGGTAGTTTCCAGCTGATAGAGCTTGCGCCGTCTGATTTGTTTGTCCGTCACTCCAAATAAAGTTATACGGCGCAGATCCTCCTGAGACTGTTAATGCTGCAGATCCATCATTTCCGTCATGACATTTTACATTAGAAATATCAGCTTGCAAAGAGATCGCTGAAGGTTCATTGATGACTCCTGAAGCATTTGTAGTACAACCAAAATAGTCAGTTATTGCTACGAAATATTCTCCTGTCGGTAAGCCACTAGGATCCTCAATAGTAGAACCGTTGCTCCAGCTAAACGTGTAAGGTGCTGTGCCATTCGTCATTGTTAAATCGATCGCTCCATTGTTGTAGCCATGACAACTGATATCACTCACCGAAACACCTGCAATAGGAGTAGGGTTTATCGTTACATTGAACGAACAGATGGATGTGTTTCCATTGATGTCTGTCGCTTCGAAAGTGTTTACTGTTAACCCAACAGGGAAATAACTTCCACTTGACAATCCCGTTATTTGCAGGATTGATTCTATGCCGCAGTTGTCTTGAGCAGTTGGAATTGAGAAGAAAATATGCGGATCACATGAGCTGATATTTCCGATGCAGTTAATCGCTGGGACCTCATTATCTTCAACGGTCACAATGAATGAACATGTCGTTGAGTTGCCAGCATTATCTGTTGCAGTGTATTGTATGGTAGTATTTCCTATTGGGAAATATTCTCCTGAACTGAAATTACTTGTGATTTGTCCAGTGCAGTTATCTGAAACAGAAGGCACCTCCCAAGTTACAATTGCACCACATTGTCCAGCATCATTTGAAACCAATATATTACCAGGACAGTTGATGATTGATGGGTTTTCGTTGTCATTTACTGTCACATCGAAAGAACAAGATGCACTATTGCCGCTTTGGTCTGTGAATATCCAGTTTACTTGCGTAACTCCCTGATTGAATGTTACTCCATCAAGCGTGGCAAAATTTCCACTTGTTGCTCCTGTCAAAACGCTGGTTCCTGAGCTGATTGTGCAATTATCAGTTACACTTGCATCCCAACCGTTTCCGTTGTTCACATAATTACATGAACCTTCATCGGTGGACACAGAATGATTTTGATCCGTTCCGCAATCAACAATAATTGGTGCTTGTCTGTCGGTAACTGTAACTGTAAATGTACAAGTTGTTGAGTTTCCAGACGGATCAGTTGCAGTCCAGGTAACATTTGTTGTTCCTAGGTTGAATGACGTTCCAGCCAATGTTGTTCCAGTACCTGTTGTTGCTCCGGATAGGGAGTAAGTCAAAGGCAAAAGTTGACAATTGTCTGATGCTGTTGCATCCCAAGAATTTCCTGGCTGAATATAATTACATGATGCAAGATCGGTTATTACGTCGTGTTGCGTGGATCCACTGCAAGAAAGTATAGTTGGTGCTTGATTATCAAGTACAGTGACATCAAATGAACATGTCATCGTGTTTCCAGCTAAATCTGTTGCAGTCCATACGACAGTTGTCTGACCAAGGTTGAAGGTTTGTCCGGATAGACTTGTTCCAGTTCCTGATGTAGCTCCAGAAAGACTGTAGCTTAATCCTGAAATGGTGCAGTTGTCTGTCACAATAGCGTTCCAAGAATTACTTGGGTGTGTATAGGTACATAACCCTGTATTTGAGAAAACGATTGGGTCATTTGTGCTAGAACAACTTGTGAATTGCGGTGCTTCATTGTCAGAAACTCTCACCGAGAAACTGCATGTAGAAGTATTTCCTGAACCATCAGTTGCTGTCCAAATAATAGTTGTGACACCAGTATTAAATACCTGTCCATTCAAGGTTGTTCCCACTCCTGAAGTCGCGCCAGAAAGGGCATATGCTAGACTTGTAGATGAGCACAAATCGCTTGCCTGTGCATTCCAAAGATCATCCTGATGCTGGTAAGTACATTCTGATAGATCTGTTGTGGCTGTCTGGTTTCCACCAAGGCCACATGCACTAAATGTTGGCGATTGATTGTCATTCACCACCACATCAAAGCTGCATGTTGAAGTGTTTCCTGTTCCATCGGTTACAGTCCAAAGAACAGTTGTTGTACCAAGGTTGAAATCAACGTTTGCAAGGGTTGTTAAACCAGATGCAGTTGTTGCGCCAGAAAGCGTTGCAAGTACAGTACTCACCGTACAATTATCAGTTGCAATTGCATTCCAACCGGTTCCTGTTTTCGTGTAATTACATTGACCAGCGTCTACATTTACCGATTGGTTACCCGCTGTACCACATGAAGAGATGGAAGGAAGAATGTTGTCATTCACCGCAACGTCAAAACTACATGTTGAAGTGTTTCCTATTCCATCGGTTACTGTCCAAAGAACAGTTGTTGTACCAAGGTTGAAATCAACGTTTGCAAGGGTTGTTAAACCGGATGCAGTTGTTGCTCCAGATAGTGTTGCAAGGACAGTACTCACCGTACAATTATCAGTCGCAACTGCATTCCAACCGGTTCCTGTTTTCGTATAGTTACATTGACCAGCGTCTACATTTACGGTTTGGTTACCCGCTGCACCACACGAAGAGATGGAAGGAAGAATGTTGTCATTCACCACCACATCAAAACTACATGTTGAAGTGTTGCCTGTTCCATCCGTAACGGTCCAAAGAACAGTTGTTATACCAAGGTTGAAATCAAATCCAGCAAGTGTTGTTAAACCAGATGCTGTTGTTGCACCAGAAAGTGTTGCAAGGACAGTGCTCACCGTACAATTATCAGTTGCAATAGCATTCCAAGCAGTTCCAGTTTGCGTGAAATTACATTGTCCTGGGTCAACATTGACAGATTGATTTCCAGCTGCACCACATGAAGAGATAGATGGAAGAATGTTGTCATTTACCACCACATCAAAACTACATGTTGAAGTGTTTCCTGTTCCGTCGGTTACTGTCCAAAGTACAGTTGTTGTACCAAGGTTGAAATCAACATTTGCAAGGGTTGTTAAAC
>Ga0315902_10000867_pt1 | contig 50141 bp, 53 predicted proteins | sample LakEriMetagenome_9_FD_203523 | JGI IMG/M metagenome (GOLD analysis project Ga0315902, IMG submission 203523) | Freshwater fungal communities from buoy surface, Lake Erie, Ohio, United States - Buoy 12 MA117 | ecosystem: Environmental > Aquatic > Freshwater > Lake > Lake biofilm | place: USA... | reverse complement strand
CGTGTGAACGCAAAAGACCATAAGTCATGGAATCGAAGTTCAAATCGAGACCAGACTGAGATGCCAAAAAACCAAGGTAAATCATTAACTTACGAAGCCCTGATGTGAAAACATTGGGACACTACTGTGTTGCAATAAGATTTAAGGACGGTTAGCGCCATGCTTGATTTTCGCCAAAGTCTGATCCGCAGCATGCTGCACAAAGTTTTAAAACGACTGCACTACCCTTTAGAGGTCATGCTCACCTGGGTGCGTTGGTACGTGTCCTGCCCCTTGAGCTTGCGCCACATCGATGCAGGAACGAGGTGTATTTGTAGACCACACCACAGTGCATCGCTGGGCATCAAGGTGCTGCCGGTTCTGGCCGCTGTTTTTCCAATGCGCAAGCGACAAGTTGGCCGCAGCTGGAGGCTTGATGAAACGTACATCAAAGTGGCCGGGCAATGGAAATACCGCTACCGCGCGGTTGACAAATTCGGTGACACCGTAGATTTTTTTGCTCACCGCCAAGCGAGACTTGGCTGCAGCCCGACGATTTCTCGAGCGGGCCATCACCCTACACGACGTGCCAGAGAAGATCACCATCGACAAGAGCGGTGCCAATACGGCCGCCATTGAAAGCGCCAAGAAGGATGCCTGTGTCGACATACTGCTGCGCCAAAACAAGTACCTGAATAACATCGTCGAACAAGACCATCGATAGGTAAAACGAATCACAAGACCGATACTTGGATTCGAGTCATTTTGGAGTGCCAGGAGTAATCCTCGGTGGGGTCGAAACCATACACATGATTAAGAAGGGGCAGATGCACTGCCCCGGCGGACAAGCCAAGTCCGCAGCCAACCAGTTCTACAGCCTCGCCGCTTGATCACCAGCCCAATTGAGCAACTCTTTTCGGCACGACCACACTATCGCGACAGAACCCTAAGGGCCACTTCTGATACATTCAAGATCCACTGATTGGTTGCATGGGGGCCGATCTTGACAGACTGCATATTCATTCCTTCCTTATCTTTGTAGACTAATGAGCAACCAAACATCCCTCAATTAATATATTTCTGAGAAAAGGCGTGCAACGCATTTTTGAAGCATTCCATCGGTGGATGCGCAAGTCCTGATCCCACAATTGGATGTCCAGGATCTTTATTGGCAATCCCTGTATCAATGACAGGTAAGACACCCACGTGAATAATTTTTCGAATATCTATTCCCAAGGGGGCACCTTCAAAATTCAGAATTGGAATTGCATAATTGGTACTTGAGGAAACAGTCAACTCTCGAACTTGATTAGTCAGCACTAACGCATTATCTAAACTACAGCCGACAAGCGGAAGAAAACACAATTGATTGGCAAGGAGATTGGCTCCCCATCCGACTGTTTCCGTGATTGCTGAATCACCCATATTCAAGCCTGCAGAGTCTTCTGTCCATCTTGGGATGTTCTTATCTTCTTCTCGTGAAATGGACACCAGTCCGAAATTCTCTTCCCACGGTTGGACGCCCACTCCTAGCGGTACGAAACTGCGCATAAATGCCTTTGGCGCAGGTGCTGTAAACCACTCGTCGCCCAAGCCACTTATGCGAATCCCAAATTCGACACCATTTATTGCCATGGCTACGACAACGGTGCTGTATTCGATGTTCGATGCCCAGTCTGTCATGGCTTTCGCGGAGGCCATGGCAAGCGAAAGAAAAATCAAGCGATGATTGGAAACATGCTCAATCGTACGCAGTAGATGACCTTTCTCAACATCGGCTTCAATCATTGGCCCTGTTAATGTGTTTGCCAACAAGCTTGAAGCTGCCAGACATCGACTATGCAAGCCATCCCCCATTTGTAACGACCTACTGATGATAGGTTTAAGTGGAATCGCACCGATTTTCTTTATTCCTTTGCGCAATGTGGGGGCATAAATATCACGCCAATCACATAGGTAATCTAGAACGTCCTCGCCATACTCGCCAAATGTGTGTCGACTATCCGCATGACCACAGTACGCTCGATTTCCAGCACCTGGTGCACGATTTTCAATTACCCAGACGGGCAATGAAGGAGAAGTCGCGCCGGCCATGTAACCTACTGCATGATAATGGTGGTTGGGTGCTAATTTAACCGCGCCACTACTTACAAGATCCATGGCCTTTTTTGGTGTATCCGCCCACTTTTCAAAAAGAACCAACCCAATAATGGCTCCGCGCTGAGCTCCACACATCTTTTCCCACATAATTGGTGGTCCAGCGTGAAGAATAATCTTCCCCTCTCCAAGACCAGGAATAGCCTCTCTTGCCGGTGCAATATCAACTAGAACAGGCTCGGAAACGTCCATACGCCGAACCACTTCCGCATTCGCACTTTTGATTTTCTCCTCGACTGACATAGATTTAGTCCTCAACGATTAATATTCTATCAAATATCGTATGGATCTTGATTAAGAAGGCATAAACGCACTCTTCTCAAAGTCACCTTGAAATCCTCAACACTGTTCTCCATGAGCTCTGTCTGTAGATCATTATCAATACGACGTTTGTAATTAGACAATTGCTGCTCCGGGGTTAATCCCTCGCATAAAAGTATCCAAACATAACCAAACCTATCGGAGTAAGGCTTATTGCATTGCACCAATTCGTCGGCGACTTCTTTCTTAGCTTGAATGGTGTGCTCGTCTTCGAGCAAACACCATTTATCCTTAACAAAACTCTCTTGATCCCCGATGATTGGCCTACCGTTAAAACTCTCAATCCAATCCTCTTTTTCACAAACGTTCCACCATATGTCGGCAGCCGTGTTCAAGAGCTGATCCGCTGATGCAAATGGCCGCCTTTTCTTTATTTCATCATTCCAAGTTCTGGAGGTTGATAATCTTCTGAATTTTTTTTCAAACTCAATCTCATTGAGTTGATTAATCAGGTCAATATTGAATTTGCTCATAAAATGATTCTTCCTCGTGATAAAATTGGTGGAAACAGAACTTCTCGATTCCTATATATTCTTAGAATTGGTGGCAACCAGGCAATCAACCACTACACGGGCATTTCTTGGCAACGCAGATACGCCGATCGAACTGCGGGCTGGACTATTATCCGGAATGTACAAATTTATTACTTCATTAACGAATATGAAATCTTTTTCCATATTCTTAAAATAGAATACCATTTTTAATATCTTACTAAGTGCACTATCTACGTCCTCCAATATTGACGATAGATTTCTCATCATTTGGCTGGCTTCGGCCACTATACCACCCTGAGGGAATTCGAAAGTGCCAGGGATGAATCCCTGAACTGCAGAAATGTGAACCGTCCCATGATAAATAACAGCATGCGAATAAATTGATAATGGCTTAGTTATGCTGCCGCAAACAAATCTTTCGATTCTTTCTTCCGTTGCCAGGTCTGGATGTAGCATGAAACCTCTCTTTACGTATTTAGGGGTGACGGGGGGGCAATGCGCACATTGATTGAAGAAAGGCCTGATATCGATCCAACCAAGAGATCATCAAGATGCACAGCACCCACACCCTGAGGTGTTCCGGTATAAATCAGGTCACCGGGCTGTGATTCCCAAGCTGTAGACAACTGCTCAATCGTTTTGGCAACACTCCAAATCAGCTCAGAGATTTTGCTACGTTGTCGATCTACCCCATTCACCTGCGAATGAATTTCTGCATTCTCTATTACCCCAGCTTGATTTATAGGTGTAATAGAACCAATAACCGCTGAATGATTAAAGGCCTTGCCAATACACCATGGGCGTCCCTGTTTTGCCATATTAAGTCGTGAGTCGCGTCGCGTCATGTCTAAACCAACGGCATGACCGTAAACATGCTGATACGCATTGGCTAGCGAAATATTTTTACCCGCCAACCAAACGACCATCACCAACTCAATCTCATGCTGGAAGTCACTCGTCAAACTGGGGTAACACACTTTTTCAGTTTGGCCACTCTCTGCCACGACCAACGCTTGAGCGTCTGCAGGCTTAAGAAAAGTAAAGGGTGGCTCAAGACCAGTTGACCCCATTTCTTTTGCATGTTCAGCATAGTTACGCACCAACCAATAGATACGACGAACCGCAACGCGCTCCTCTTTGTTAACTATTGAAATCGACACGATCGAAGGAGGCGCGAATACATAAGTCATATGCGCTTTCCTTCTCGCCGGATCAGATTTCATCTGGTTGAGAAGATTCTTGGTCTGAGGTGGTAATTGATCCCGTTTCCCCGTCATCCAGTTCTAAACTGCAACGAAGAAGCACGTTTTGTAACCACGCATGCTTCAACCTCTCCTCCGTAGGGCTGTCTTCAATGTCTTGTAGTGCCTGCAAAATCAAACCTCGCACCGTTAGAAACTCTGCGTATTTGGTCGGAAGTTTTTTCGATGAATCCAAACCACCTCCTGGCCGTGCCGATGGGATACTAGACAAGGGAAAGTCTATGGAGCGATTCACCCCCCCCCCCACAAAATTTAGACCGCGCCTAGCTGATACAAATAAATCATTTTCAGCTTCTTTATATATAAAATGTTACTCTAATAATTCGTGCCCGTGTTACTAATTTGTGTATATATACTATATATATATTCATATAGATGACTCCAATTTTTGCGATGAGAAACAAAGAGTCTGCGCACGGATTACGGACACATTTGTGCAGAGCATGGGAAGAGGTTGGCCCGTTGTCGTAGCGTAGACTTGAAGAAAAAATGGTTGGCCTTACCAGCTGGGGTTCTGTTGCGATAGTGTGGTCGTGCCGAAAAGAGTTGCTCAATTGGGCTGGTGATCAAGCGGTGAGGCTGTAGAACTGGTTGGCTGCGGACATGGCTTATATGTCAACCGCGCGGTAGAGGTGTTTCCATTGCCCGGCCACTTTGATGCACAGGAGCTTGACTGCCACACCGCCTGAAGTGCCCACGATTTCACCCTCGCCCGGCTTCGTGCCGGGCTTTTCTTTGCCCCTGACATCTCCAAAGCAGTTTCGGCATCCCGCCGACACGTAACCGGAGATTCACATGACTCAAATCACCCAGGCGTTTGCCTATGCTGATGACCTTTTTGGCTTTCCCCGCTTTCCTGACAATGTGCGCGAGGCCTCTCGTTTTCCCATGAAAAACGGCCCCTCGCTGTTCGTGCCAGATCGTGACGACGCTTACGTGTTTCGCAAGGACCATGTCAGAATCATCCAGTTCTGGGCCGTTGGCGCTGAGAAGAACATCCTGCTGCAGGGCGAGACCGGCACGGGAAAGACATCTCTGATCGAGCAAGTGGCGGCGCGTTTGCAATGGCCTACGTTCACCGTGGGTTGCCATGGAGGCCTGGAATTCCAGGAACTCATTGGACGCGTGACACTGCAGCCTGATGGATCAACGGGCTGGGCCGATGGTCCGCTGATCGCCGCCATGCGAAATGGCGGCATTTTCTTGCTCGATGAGATGAACTTCCTCAAGCCCGAGGTTGCTGGAGGCCTCAATACGGTTTTGCAGGCGACCTCATACACGGTCCCGGAGACTGGCGAGACCGTATGGGCTCACCCTGACTTTAGGATCGCAGCAACGGGCAATGCAGTTGATGGCGTGGGCAAGGGGGCATACCGTGGCACCCAAACCCCCAACATTGCACTGCTCTCTCGTTTCTCGCTGGGTATTCGCGTCTCTTACATGTCCATCCAGGACGAGCAAAAGATGATCGAAGCGAAGGCCGGAGGTATTGCGCCAAGTGTTTCGGCTTACCTTTGTGAGTTGGCCGACATGGTGAGAAAGTCCCATGCGGAAGGGGCTCTCAAGGCACCCATGTCCCCTCGAGAGACGATCTCATGCGCCAGGCGATTGACAGCCTATTCGGGAAACCTGACAGGCGATGACGCTGTGCAAGCCCAGTGCAATTCGATGGCGAATGCGCTTGAAATGACCTTCCTTTTCCGCTGGGCACCAGAGGAGAGGCAGGAATTTTTGAGAGCGGCAACTTCAGTGGCCAAGCGACTGGCCCTGCCTATCGTGCTGGAGTGATCCTTCAGCATTCGAGCAAACCCAAACCCGACTTCGGTCGGGTTTTCTCTGTGGCTCGATAAAAGGAGAGCGCCAGTCTCGCGACCCACAGTAGCGGATCACAAGTTCAGAACAGACCCTCAAAATACTGCAGATGCAAAGGGTTAACTGCCACGTCAATGTACTCATAGCCAGCAAGCCAATGGAACATGAAGCGGTGCCGCCCTTGGACAATGACGAACGAGTCATCGGAGTGAACACGGCTCAAGGTGGGCGCCCAGACTCCATCACGGGCATGCGCAAGATAGCGGGCAGCGCGGATCAGTTTCATCACGTCGCAATCACCAAAGTCGCCAGCCAGGAAACACTGCCCCTGTTGTGTGGGCAACCACGCGTCGTGAAAACGCTTTATGGGCACTTTCAGCAGAACTCCCGGAGTTGGCGAGCGCTCACCATCTGGTGAGTCAAACATGCCGACGAAAGGGTCAACGATATAGGAGTGCTGTGGCAGATCTTTGGGTAGCCACAGACTCAAGGACTCGCGCAATTCAAGGGCGTAAGGCGTCATGGTGAGGCGCTGTTTTTGTTGGCAGATATGCCCGGGGAGCTGGGGACCAGTTTCAATTCATCGGCAGGAATCACCGCCGACCCATCCACAAGCAGTTTGCCCGAGCGCGTAATTTCTACAGGAATGATTTGGCCATTGATCGTCCAAGGGATTGCCTGGACGATGGGATCTTCGCTCGTGTCGTAACGCTTGACCATGATTACTCCCTTTGTGCTCGTCGTCTGTCTGCCTCCAGTCGGGCCTTTGCCATGCTTGCGACTTGCGGTTGTGCTCGCAAGGCCATTCGATCAAGAGCATCTCTTATGGAGATGTCGCCGAAGACGGCGGTGTAGGTTTCTGGGCGTGCGCAGCCATCTTCAAGGACCGATGCGCTTTCGGCCGTGGCCATCACAATGGCTGGCACCTTATCGATTCTGAACTGAGTAAAGGGCTCAGGGGAGATTTCCCACTGAGCGCCCGAGCGGTTGAGTCGCGAAAGCGCGACCCGTGTCTCGCTCAGTTTGTCACCTACAAAGCCCCGCAGCATCAGTACGGCGTTGAATCTTTTGGCCTGCTCTGCATACCGCTCCAGCATTTGGGCAGGCATCGACATCGACACGAAAATCATCAAGTCGGCTTGCGGCGGTTGTTGCGCAGCTGCGGGAGCAGGATTGGTCGCACGCGTCAGGCTTTCAAGGTCAGCCCGAGTCAGGCTGGACGCGGCCGTGCCCCCTGTCGCACTGGTGGGCGCGAGCGGACCTTGGACACCCGCAGGTGTAGCGGCCGCACCTAGGGCCCCGGGCGCGATTTCAGCCTGGCCTCGATTGTTCGTGCGCATCCCCTTGAGGGCTTCCATGATCGCTTTTTGTTGCTCAGCAGTTTCGACCTGGTCTGGCAGGGCGCGGGCGGTCGGGATCTGTGCGAGAGCCGCCACCGAGAGCAAACAACACACCGCCAGGGGCCACTTGATTCGCATGGTTTTGTCCTATTGCAAAGTAGAAGGTGAGATGACACCCGCACAGCAATCGCGCTTGCGGAAGATGGCGTAGCCAAAATCTTTGTAGCCTTCCAGAGGAGGCTGCGTCATCTTTTCTCGCAAAGCCGTTGTTCGGCCTATGGGCACGCAGCATCCGCCCAGTTGTGTTTTCCCGGTTGAGGGCGTCGGGAAAATTCGTTGCAGCTTGTATTGCTTTTTCTTCATCACGATGTTCAAGGGCATCGTAGAAGGACTCCCGGCACACATGGCGGCCCTTGTGACCGATGAATCGCATCCGATCTCACCTGGCTCGCAGGCGTAAGACCTCCCCGCCCCCTTGCTGTAGAGTCCGGCCAATTCCCGCATTGCATGAGCTCCTGCAAGCATCCGCGTTGCCAGTAAGTGCCCCGTGTTGTCCATCGACTTGTGATCTTTGACGTTGCCTGTGATGGGATACAAGGGACCCCATGATCCGGCTTGCCAAAAGATTTCATTGCGGGGAAAGCCCGTCAAAGCTGCAGCCGCATCGACACCGGCCGCCATCACACCGGGCAGGTTGGAAAAGGCATAAGCGATTGGCATCTTGATCAACGCTAGCTCGTCATCGTCCCAGGTCGGGTCAAACTCTGACGTCCAACCCACATCAAAGGGCGACCGGTCTGAGCATGCGTCATCGAGCACCACTTCGAGCAGGTACATCATGGGGGAGACGTAGTAGGCCGAATGCCGGAATGCAGACTTACGCCGAGGGTCGGGTGTGATGACGCCATACTGAGACTTGTTCCAAGGCAAATTCAGCTTCATGCCTCCCAGCGTTGGAAGACATCCTGGCGTGGTGTGCACATCGATCATGTGGGACATCTCCCAGAAGCCGACCGGAGCGCCCACTTTCAGCTGTTCAGAGCACAAGCAGACAGGCGATTCATCGGCCGCTGTTCTGAAGTCCTCTGCGCCGAGCCCTACCGTAGCGGTCCCGAAGATTTTGAAAGGAAACATGCACGACCAGCAGATGTCGCTGATGAAGTCAGGGAACTTATTGGGGCAGATGGGGTCAGCAGCTTTTGCTACGCCTGCGTGCATGGCGATGCACAGGGCTGCCACAACCATGTAAAAACGCCTCATTGCGCGAGCTCCTGGATCTTCAGGTACAGACCCTCTTGAGAGACAACTGAGGGCAGACGGCGGATGCGCATCTTGGTGTGCAGACCCGGGACATCCAGATAGACACTACGACCAATGGCTTTCGATGCTGCAAAAACGGAGCCACCCAGTAATATGACTTTGTCGTTGGGCGCTGCCGTTCGCCTGACCAACTGGATCTGCTTGGGATCCTTGGCGTCGATGAAATAAACTTTTTTGGACAAGGGTCGGATGGCAAGCGGGTTGATTTTGGTGCCTGCAGCCACCACCACCCTGCCCCGGCCATCGGTGATGGTTTCAGCGACTGTCTCGGTCAGATCAACCAGCCGTGTGGCACTGACCCTCGCTGCGGTGATCCCCGCAGGCGTGGCCACATTCTCAAGCGATGCCAGGTAGCGTTCCTGAGCGCCTTTGAGCATGGCTTCGCGCCCTCCTCCGTCCAGCGTTTTCTTGGCGGCTTCCTTCATGACCGCGATGGCATCGCGCTCCTGAATCGGGTAGGTTTGTCCCCAAACACCCAAGCTTTCAGCCCAGGCCATGGGGTTGCACATAAGGACCGCTACGCTCAGCGCGACAAAAGCACGGATTTGCATGGCGGCTTACTTCTTGGCCAGCATCTCTTCGATGCGGTCATTCTCGGCGTAGCCTTTGAGCGCCATCCCGCTTTCAAAGATGATGGCAGGGGCTCCTTGGAAACCATGCCTTTTGAACATGGCCAGGTTCTTCTCCGGCTGGGGGCTGGTGCAATCTTTGGCAACAGGCCGGGCGCCTTCAGTCATCATGGCCGCCCACATCTTGAAGCGGTCTCCTCTGGCGCAGCTGACCGCATTGACCTTGCTGACCGAATCGGGTCCGAGGATGGCCACTGGGAAGGTATAGACGGTGACGTCCTGCAGTTTGGCCAAGTTGCTTTCTAGTCGCTTACAGTAGCCGCAATTGGGGTCAGCAAAGACCACCATCTTGCGCTTGCCGTTGCCCTTGACCATTTTGATAGCTTCTTGCAAAGGCAGAGAAGAAAAATCGATACGGGCCAGCGCTGCTCTGCGATCCTCACCCAGGTTTCGCTGGGTGATCATGTTGACCATGGTGGGAAAGAAGTAGGTGCCACTGGCCTCAACATAGAGTAATTCCTTGTCAAAGACGGCCTCATAGATGCCAGTTGCGGGCGTCTCATTGACCTTGGTGAATCCAATGTTGGGGTAGGTGCGTTTGAGTTTTTCCAAAAGTGCGTCTGCAGCCGTTGAGGCAATGGCAGCTTGGGCCATCACCAATGAGGCGATCAAGCCCAGAGCGGTGCGGAGAAAGATTTGAGCGTGTTTCATGATTTTATTACTTAGTGTGCATGTAGCAAATACTGTGGTTGATGGTGTCAATTCTTTTTGGTTTGGCCTGACATATTCATGGCCTCAAGAATTTGGATCTCCGTGCAAAAACCTCTGTCAATGAGCGCCTGTTGCAGCCCCACGATGTGGCCGAGTTTTCGGGCTTTGTGGATGTCTTGCCGGGCAGTCTCCAGACACTCGACGCTTAAAAGCCCGCGGTAGATCAGGATCTGCTCCCATCGACAGCTTGAAGGGATGCAAGAGCTTTCGCGGGTACACCGCATGACTTCATCGAGTGTGGTCTTGCCCTGTAAAACAGCGCGCACACCAGCTTGTGCCAGAGACTCAAATTGCTCTTGCTCGCTTGCGATTTCTAGCACCTGCGTCTGCCAGGCGGACTCGTCGCCATTTCCACCCTCCAGCAGACGGCGCAGTGGCGCGGTCACTTCGATCATCTCAACGAGTGGCAGCATGCCCACGTAACCTCCCGAGAAGATGAGAGGGAGCCTAATGCCCGGGTAATCCATGTTTCGCGTGGCCAGCCACTCCCGCTCTACATCATTTGGCTCACGCCAGTGCACCACAGCGTCAGCCGAAATGCGTTTGACCAAGCGCTGCGCAATGACGGCCGAGAGGACTTGCGCAATCTCAAATCCCCTAACCCCGAACGCCATCAGACGGGTAATTGATTCAGCGGCGCTGTTGGCATGAATGGTCGATAGCACCATATGGCCAGAGGTACCCGCCTTTTGTGCAATGCTGGCCGATTCTTCATCACGCATTTCGCCGACCATGATGATGTCGGGATCTAGCCGCAAGGACGCCCTCATGGCTTTGGCAAACGTCATATTGCCGTCCACACCCATCTGCGTGAAGGATTTGACAGCGTATTCAACCGGGTTTTCGATGGTGACGATGTGCCGTGTTTCGTCTTTGAGGTACTGCAGCAATGCGTAGAGGGTGGTTGTTTTGCCTGAACCTGTGGGCCCCGAAATCAGCATCATTCCCTCGGGTTGAGAGGATAGGCGCTTCATCGTTTCCTTGACCATTAGGGGCATGTCCAGGTCGTCGATGTCGGTGCGTACATTGCTGGAGTCGAGCAAGCGCATGACCAGCTTGTAGCCGCTGACGGTAGGCGTGATGGCCACGCGCACATCGACACGGCGGCCCACCATGTACAGCATCATTCGACCGTCTTGTGGAATCAGGCGCTCCAGGTCATCGAGCTTGGCTTTGGCACAGATTTTGGTCTTTGCAACACGTGCGCAATCAGGCTCCAACACATCTGGCAAGAGCTCCAATGTCCCTCCCCTGCGCAACCGAACCTCTGTCCCGTCAATCAAGTCCATCTCCAGATGAACATCAGAAGCGCCCGAGGCAATGGCGTTTTCAAAAAGAGCGTTGAGAAAATTTACGCTTCGCTGCTCAATGCCACCGCCCGTGGCTACAAAGCGGCCCGCATCTTCAGCACTGCGGGCGCCAATAGGGGTGAGCACACGTTGGGCTATTTGTTGCATTTAAGATTTTCCCCGTAAACGGTTTTTTCAAAAAATGCTTGCACAGCGACTGCTGTGCGTGCCTTCCAGATCAAGAGATCAAGTTTGGTCTTGTCGTCGGTCCAGTGCTTGCTCAAGCTTTGGGCTACACCAACGCTGTAAACGACAGGCCAGGCAGCGCGATTTACACGCGAGCAGGGACTGCCCGCAAAGACCATGGCCAAAACCCAAATCAGCAGCAGGGAGAGCAAAATCCATGAGATGAGTTCGCCAATCTTTGTCACCGGTCGACCTCATCGAGAAGGCTTGCAACTTGAGCATATGTCTTTTGAACCTTTGCGACGTACCTGATCTGCTTGTCCGGAGATACAGCGTTGTAAGCCCCAACGGCCTTCCATGTGTATCCGTAACGCTTGATGTTGGAGGCCAGAATCCAAGCGCCGACATGGATGTTGGTGCATGGATTGAACAAGTCGCCTTGCATGATTCCGAACTTGCCAAGGGTGGGTAGCCAAGCCGAGTTGATCTGCATCATCCCAATATCGAAAGTGCCATTTGCATTTTGGGGACCAACAACGTGGGGCCGTAGCGCAGATTCTGTTTTGGCAATTGCCACCAGCATGCGTTTACTCAAACCATGGCGCTCAGCAGCTTCAGAAAAACAGGTCTCATGCGGTATTGGCGCTATCGTTCGGCCCAAAGCCGATGGCACGCAAGTCGAAGCAGCCAAAATGACGAGTGAGGCTCTCATGCCAACTCCAAAGAGATTCGACGGTTTGCACGCTCGATATTGACCACTTGTACCTTGATCGGCTGCCCAATCGAGGCCTTTCCATAAACATAGATGTTGGGAAGTGAGCTGACATGCAGTAAGCCATAGACACCAGGGGTCAGCATCACGAACAGGCCATAGTCCACGACAGATTTGATGTAACCGCGCGCTACTGAGCCTACGGGATGGCTATCAATGAAGGCCTGAAAAACCTCAGTTGTCCTTGTGGCTCGGATGGACAATGCCAGCCCTCTGCCAGGCTTGAAGGCCTTGACCAAGACCTTGACCTCCTCGCCCAGTCCGTAAGCGAAGTCTTCGCCTGGCCAGCAAACTTCTTGCTGAAACACAAGCCCCGACTCTCCATTGGGCAGTCTCACAAATAACCCGTAGTGCATGACACCGCACACGCGCCCCTTTACCTCTTGCCCCACTCGATACTCTGTGCTCTCACGACTGGGGCGCTGGCGTGCACAAGCCTGTGCAAAGAGCGCTTGCCCCAGAGGTTGAGCCCCCTTTGTATCTGGCAACGCCTTTTCCATTGAAGGACTCATCACAAGATCTCCGAGGTCAATCCATTGAGAATGTTGAAAAACATGGCCTGATCCCCCCCCACATCGTCTGGGGAGATGACGTACTTGCCCCCTATTCCGACACTGGGGGTAGCCCTCACGTCGTACTGCATGAGTTTGCGTGCTGCATTCGTGAGCTGTATGTTGCTGGCTGTGGCCTTGAATGCTTGGGTAAAACGCGGGACATCGATTCCCGAGTCCATGATGGCGGCTCTCCACATCGAGCGATCTTTGAGATCGCGTGACAGCGGATATGCGCGGTACACATAGGCCACAAAGCGGTTGATCTGGGGCCGCGTTGCAATCGACAGCGCAGCGTAGTAAACCTTGGCCGCGATGATCTGCTCATCTTTTCTGGCCAGATCAGCAACATTGATGATTGGAAGAAACATTGTCTGGATGGTCTGAGGGACCGTTCGAGAAAACGTCATGAGTGGCTCGTGGTAGCTGGCACAAAACGGACAAGCGAAATCAAAAAAGAACAACACGCGACGACCATCCTCGGCCGCGTTTACTGATCTGAAAGGTCTATTCAGAGGTTCTTTCGCAGGCGCAAGGGATGGGGTGTTGGCAAGCGAAGACCCAACCAGGCAGGATACTGGTGCTGCGATCAGCGCTTTCATAAGTTTTCGTTTATTCATTTATTTAATTCAATAAAAAATGTCGTTGCGAATATTATAGGAAAATAATCTCAACATACAAGATTTGTTGAGAGGTGAGGTTTGTTCTGGATGCCCATCAACATTTGCCAACGGGCTGGGTATGGCGCGAGGGCGAAACGATTTGTCGTACTTAGCCCGTTTAAACGGTAGACAGCCAGCCATGCAAGGGCCGTGAACTTTGGGTGTCTTGACGCTTACCAGGGGCGCGCAAGCCTGGGCGCCACAGCTTCGCCCGGGTAGGCTTTACTCCGTATTACTTCTCATAGGCACCACCACTCTGGCCAGGTTGTGGTTTGCGGCATCGTTGCTGACGATGACCGCAGGGCGGTTTTTTTGACCTCTGAGTGCAGCGCTGGATTGAACTTTACCCACCAAACATCACCGCGTTTCATTGGCCATGTTCTTCGCCAGTGCGTCGGTCCATTCCATCGCTTCGGCTTTCCGGGTCTGGTCTTGTTCCATGGCCTTGTACCCGTCATCAAGGGGGTTCCCCATGACATGAGGCCGCAGCAGGTCCTCAATGAATTGGCTCATTTTCCGTTTTCCAATGGCGCGCCACAGACCGTCGTAGACCGCTTCATCCAGCATGATGGTCATTTTCGTGTGAATGATAGTCCTGATACGCGTTATACCTATACACCGTAAGTTCGGCCGACTAAAAAGCAAGATCAGACCGTTTCGCTCGCGTGCAGGAGCTCCAATGGCTTAGCGTGATCGCGATCTTTTTACACAGTATTCATTGAAAGTTGACGCAGATCCACTATTGACCACTCGGGGATGGTCGATGTGCCTGTATCACTCACTATGACAGCCGGTCCATTTCCTCATGCGCAAGTTTCATAGCCTCATAACTCGTACCACCGGGCTGCCACCACTTATCTTGCTCCTCCCAACGACGCCGAGCATCCCCGGCTTGTTCGGCCATGGCGTCTGCCTCATACTTGGTAATGCACCGTTCGTTTTCAACACCGCCAAACCTGATGAGCTCTGGCAGGAAGCAAATGGAGGCAGTGCAACCGCATGCCATCATTACCCCAAAAAGAAGAGTGTTGTTGTGGGGCCCGCGCAAAGCATCATGACCCAAGTAGAGCGCGAACAGCAAAATCGCAATACGCACAATCAAAAAACAAAAATAGCGCACAGCCTTCTCCGACAGGAGCGAGGTGTTGCGCTTCTGACAAATTTAACGCTTGTGCTCTCACATCCTGGCGCGAGCAAAAGACAGGCCCGTAAACACGCCGGTTCCAGCGACGCCTCTACGAGGCCCCATTTATACAGTGGCCGTGAATTTAATTCAAATTATTGTTGTCATTTTGAACGGTTAGACATCCTATTAGCCCTAGTTCTTCGGTTGACAGGCTCTCGCTTGGGTTTTTCCTGGCCGTCTTTTTCTGGTGGCTTGCGCTGATCGGAGGGTGCCCCTCCTCCTCCAGACCCCTGGTTGTTCCGCTTCAATTCTTGAAACCCATCAACCGTCGAGGCAACGAGATCTGCTGCAGTGATGGCAACAATTTTCAACGTCTCACTTTGGGTCTTGTCGTTGTGAGACTGAACAGCACCCGGCGCAAACTGCTCTAGCGCCTTGTCAGAGGGCTTAAGCCTGTCGAAGGTGCGCTGGTTTTCTTGATCGCCTCTGCCAATGAGCGCGTCAGACCTCCCACTGAAGCCGGGCGATGCCCCAACGCCTCCCCCTAAACCATTTGTGGGGACAAAATTGTCTCCATTGCCGAAGGCCTGGTTGAATGGCGAGCGCGGCCCCTGAACAGGCGGTTGACCTGGCAACTTCGGGATGGGTGTCTGAGGCGTAACTTCTTGGGAGGGAGACGCTGTCCATTGCGGAACGCGAGGCGCCTCGTCTGGCCTCAGCGGCGACGCCACCACGGCATCGCTTGGCAAGGGCGTGATAGAGATCGTTTCTGGGCGTCCCTGCGTGCCAGGCACCCAGCGCAAACCTGCCTTCGCAGCAGCAGCCTGGGTGACAGGATTGTTGCCATCGACAAGGGCCCAATCGCGCAATGCCCTGCTCTCCTCCTCTGGTTTTTTGTCTTTGGCCCCGGGTCTTCCCGGTGGCACTTTTTCCCATCGACCTGCCGCGCCCTGAACCGAAGGCGTCGTTGTCAAAGGGACCACTTTGCCAAGTGCGGCTCCAGTCTCGGTGTTGAGCATCGAGCCTGAGACCTGACCCGTCATGAAGTGCTCGAAAAGGACGTTCTGCTCATATTGCGCCAATTCTTCACCTGCCCGACCGCCGCCATAGTCTTGGGCTGTTCGACCTGTAGTGGCGGTACGAACGCGGCGGTTTGCAGCGGCCACCGCTTTGGGATCGGAGTAAGCCCTCAGGGCAGCCGCGTTGCTCGCAGCACGAGCTCGCAACTGTTCTCCACTGAGGCCATCAACACCCTTAAGGCCAGCCCTCATGATGTTCTCTTTATCCAGCGTTAGCGCAATGGTCTGCGTTTGACCGTGACTGTCAGACTGGCTTGAGGATTCAGACTGCGTTGTTCGCCAACTTTCCATGATCTTGTCGGCGTCAGCAGCCGTAAATCCGTTGTCACGTGATAGCTTTTTGCTCGCCGAATCGTTGAGAGATCGAGCGCTTTGGTCTTGAAGCGCAACCTCAAGCACAGCGCCCATATTTCCGGAAATCCCTTTGGCAAAAGCTTCAACACCCCTCGGGCCATTGGTCAGAGTATTCAATGCACCGGCCACAGCGGTGTCTTTCGCAACTTCAGCTCCGCCAGACCTGATGCGCGACATCAACGACTGTTTGGCAACCTCAGCGCCACCTTTGACCACTGCAGCGCTAAAAAAACCAACCGGTGCCCCGATACCGGTGGCCGTGCCGGCAGTTGCCAATAAACCGGACAGCACGGTCGACCCCGTGTCAATCACCTGTCCAACCGCATTGGCCTGCTCGGATGAGCCAGCCTTGCCCATCAAGCGCCCAAGAAAACTCGCATCTTTGGTTGCAAGCTGGGTAATCGCAGTTTCCTGGGCTCGGTTGGCAAGATTTTCAATGGCTTGGGCTTGTAAGGGCGAAACAGGCTTACCTGTATGTTTGGTAACTGCACCCGACAATGCCCCTCCCAAAGCCTTTGCAATGCCTGTGCCGACATGACCCTTCAGTGAATCCACCGCAGTCATGGTCTTAGCCACCGCAGCAGCTTGTCCTCGATCCATTCCGAATTTGGTGCTGAGTGCAGCCGCGAAGGACTGCTCTTTGCTGCGTGCCACATCCCTGCTGTTGGACTGGTCTGTGGAGACACCACGCGTGGAGTTCAAGATCCCGGTGCTCTGGATCTTGTAATCACCGGCACCCGTTTTGGCAACAAGAGATGTCATTTGGCCATCACGGTTTGCAATGGAGCTCACACTGTTGATGGGCTTGAAGTCGACGAGCGATGGAGCTTTGGCCAAATCGTGCTGCAACTTGTTGGTGTCCATATACCGCTCAGCACTCCATTTCTGAGCAACTCCGGAGAGTGCAACCATCGAACCCGAAAGCAAGGCCAGGGAAAGCATCTGTGACGAAGCCATGATGTCAGAGGCAACGGCCAGCTTCGTCGATAGGGTCTGGTAAAGCGCAGTCGAATTGGCAAGTGTCATGCCACTGCTGGGCCCCAGCAATTTGGACACCGTATCCACAATGGAGGTTTGAATGTATGACTGGATTGGCGTCACAGCCAGCAACCAAGACTGGCACCAGATTCCAAAGAATACAAATCCCCCAAAAATCCTTGCAGTTCGATGTGGAACCACCAGGGCATAGACCGCAATGATCGGGAACAGGGCGAAGAAAAGTGCTTGCAGCACACCCATGGATGTGAACATGGTTTTGAGGAAACCGCTGCCAGCCATGGCTGCCTGAGTTTTCCATTTTTCTATGCTGTCGGCCATGGCCAAGGCACCCGACGCGCAGGTATCGGTCGATGAAATCGCGCCACCTTGACTGATGCAATCCATGGTGTACGTGACGGTGGCAGCGACCAGGGCATTCTTGGTGAATTGCACGGCGTTCTGTGCCATACCGACCGCTGAGCCAATGAGCATGTCGTATGCGGCAGGGATGGACGAAGAAGTCCAGCGACCATTGGCATCACGGGGGTTGCGCCGAGTGGTTTCGGCATTGACTCCCCTCAGGAGTTCGGTGCTGCCACTGGCAAGTGTCGTGAACTGCTTGTCCACGTAATCTGATGCGCCCGAATACGACTGACCACCAATCACAACCGGTGGATCACCCGCAGAAATTGCGCACGGCACCACCGTGCCACTGGTGTTGGGGTCAGTTTCAAGGTAAACCCGGGTGACCCCCGATTGGCGGCCGAATTGTTTGAGCCATTGAGTCAGATCAAGCGCGTTTTCCATGGGCGGTACTGCGCTGCTCGCGTTCGGGTCCATTGAACAATCGCGAAAAACCTGGGCCAAGGTTTGATAAAGGGCCCGGCGGTTATTGCTCACGCCCGGCGAACGCAGAGAAAGCAGAACATCCAGTGGCCCAACAAATCCAAATTGGCTCACCTGCATGTAGCTGCCATTGACACCCTGGAATGAAGTGTCCATATTTTGAAAAACTTTGTAGGCCGCTTTCGAGAAGACGCTTGCAGGGACAAGCGTGAGCGCTGGCACGTTCGAAACCACCGTCACTTGACCGGTATAAATATTGTGGATGTTGGCCTTGCCGGTGATGCCCAGCATGGTCATGAAGAAAAACCAAATCCCCAAAGAGGCTGTGTTGACTCTGGACGATTTGGTAGCACCCTGCCAAAGGAACATCGACAAGATGATGAGCGAACCCAGTAGCGCTGCACCCTGCAGCAATGGCCCCGAGCCGCCAAACCAGGCCGCCAGCCCATTCAAGGCGCGCCAGATGGCAACGTTGTCCGAGAAAATGTAGTAATCCCAGTTACCCAGATCCGCCGTGGATATGAATGACGATGTGAAACTGGACACGCCGACTCCTTAACGTGCGCGATAGCGAAGGACCGATCCGTTGGTGCGGATGGCGTTGTCGATGAATGCAGCAATCTTGTTGATTTGCTCGACATTGGCGCGAGTGCTGCGCTCGACTTCGTCGATGTCGGCCATCATTTGCTTGATCGTTTCATAGAAGCCCTCAGGCTTGGGCAGGTCAGTGTCTGAATAGGCGCTCAAGGCCATGTTCAGCACAGAGCGTCCGTAAAGAACGGAGAGCTCATCGGTCATCATGTCCAACAGATTTGGCGCAATGATCCCAATCGCTGAGGGCACACTTTGTGACCGCACCATCAGCCCAACCGCCGGAACTTTTCCGAGGGAGTTCAGAAATTGAAGTTGCGAACTGCTCAGTGAACAAGCACCTGAGGTGCAGTTGGCCATCTTGTGGATGATGGAGCCCGGCAACGCCGTGCTGGCCGTCTCGCTGCCATACATCTTCAACCGAACAAAGCCTTCCACACCTGAGGTGCTCATCACCGAAGTCGACGGCGAGAGACAGTCCGAAGGATCGGTGGAGCAGCTCCAGATAGGAACCTCTTTGATGCCCGAGCGGCCTGTTGCTGGGCGAAATAGGTCTTTGAGGCGAACTCTTTGCGGAGGAAAGCTTACGCTGCGCGGCTCTGCGCTATCGGATGTTGCTTCCTTATTCACCTGCGTGCCGAGCATGCTCAAAATGAGCTGCTGGCCCATGAAAGGATCGTCCGCAATCGCGTACTGCAGTCCATTTTGTTTGCGTGAGTTCAGAGCATTCCAGGTGATGTTGCCAAGGTTGGGAACAGCCCGCCGTCCATCCGAGGTTGTGACGCTTCGTGCACGGGCGATGTTTTTGGAGGGACTCGACTGGTCACTGGTGAGGGCTTCTGTAAAGTCACTTACCCAGCCCCGGACCGAAGCAACGCCACCCGAAAGAGATTTGCTCAGGTTGTTGAAGATCTCTTCAGGGTTCTTCGAACCATCAAGCAGCCCCTTTGACAATTGACACGAGTTGCGTTGGGAGTCATTCATCATCTGGGCCATGTGCTGAAACTTATCGAGAACCCCTCCGAGTTGAGGAAAACTTGCGTCAATGGCCATCTTGAAAGCCAGGGGGGCGGCATTTTGAGCCACGCTCCTGATGAATTGCGTGAGCTTTTCGGCTGTAATGAAGCTGAATGACCCAAGATAAAGGTCAATACCGCCACATCCGGCCGACAGGCGAGGCGGATCAAGAGACATCACTTGGATATTCGACATCGGAGAACGAACGTAGACGCTGCCCCCTGTAATCGCCCCACGCATCTGATTGGAGACAACGTCGGGCGCCGTGACATTGGTGAACATGCCTTCAAGAAGGCCAGAAAGCCCATTTGCACCAACCGCGCCAAAGGAAAGCGCTGCCACTGTAGCGACGGAAATTTTTCGCAGTTTCTTCATTTTTCACCTCTGATGCGTTGGCGCAGCGTCTTCATGACGTCAGAGGGCTCTGCGCTGGACTCGATGCCCCCCATCTCGTTGGGCGTCAGTACGCCCTTGTTGTAGGGGTTGACCTTGTCTAGAAGACCCTTGGGCAGCTGGCCGGAAGCTCTGCTTGCGATCATCAATCGCTCTGCCAGCTGGCTCTGAGACATCAAGCCTTGGCTTACCAAAAAGAACCCAGAGGGCGGGACCACCAGGACAGTTGTGGGCGTGACTTTGAGATTCAGACGCTTAGCTGCTGTTCTGCCCGCCTCGGTACGGACATCAATTTTTCGCAGATTGAAGCCGTGCTGCGTTGCGACACCTTTGGCACTGCCTGTCCCAACAAGAATGTCACGCACATACCCTTCACAGGCGCCACACCTTGCCGGGTCATCCACAAATACCCAGATGCCCGCTTTGCCAGCAAGGTAGCGAAGCACTTCATCTTGGCCTTGCTTTATGCTGCGCGCGAAATCCGGTTGCGCAAACTGCGCAATGGGGACGCGATTGTTTTCATCTAGGAACGGGTCGGTGGCCACGACATCTCTGACCTTTTCAGAAAAGTTCTGCGACTTATCGAGCAGAACCCGCTGCGCGTACATGTAGTTCGATACGTTCTCCGGAGTGGGGCTGTCTACAGCCGCATCCAGAAGCTTTGGCAAGTTCTCCCGCAACCAAGCTTGTGAGAGTGGTTTGGGCAGCGCCTTGGGCCCGGGTGATGCCTCTTTCTCTTTGGGCTTGACAGGGGATGGTTGCACTGGCTCAGGGGCTTTCTTGTACCAGTAGTAGCCATCCCCACGAAAGGGCTGGAACTGAGATTCCGTCGGCTGGGCGAATGCTGGCAATGCCAGAGAACTCAGCACACCAAGCAGGAAGGAGGGCGAGGATCTTCGCATCACAGCAGCGGCTTTACCAGCCTATCAATACGCCCCTCAGGCATCGGACCCCAATACCGCGAATCAAAAGACCGCGGCAGCACGCCGAGCACGAAAACCTCGCCTTTGAGCAGTTCGCGGTTGATGTTGATGGGGTCATTGCCCTTGAGTGCAAGGTTTTCCAGCGAGTTGTGGTGACGCACGGCCACACGCTCGTCATTGATGAAGACACCCGACGAGTCTGATCGAACATGATCGCCCTGCCTTGCTGCCACGATCTTTGTGATGCGCTTGCCCGTCATCAGATCGAACATCATCTGGTTGTCGGCTTTAAAACTCACCACATCGCCTTGTCGGATCTCACGCCAAAGCGGGTAGCCCATGTACAGCCTCTCGGGCATGCAGCGTGTCTCGGCCGAATCCAGGAACAAGCCGAAATTCGTGTTGAACATCAGCCCGGTCATGCCCAGGCCCGAAGCCACCCAAAATGCGCGCCAGAGTTGACCCGCTGGGGCCTTGATGAGGAAATCCAAACGCCAAGGGCGTGTGCGCTCGATGACAGGCATGGCTATCAAGGGGCCAGACCCAAATCGCGGATCACCTTATCCGTGATGTCAACCGAGGCCGGGACCGCGATCATGGCCTTTTGATTGATGACCAGAACGCCCTTCTCGTTGTAGCGCTTCAGAATCCGAGCGATCTCCGCCTGAAATTTGCTTGCCTGCTGCTCCATTTCAGAAGCCGGGATTGGATTGGCAAGAGCTGATTGGAGGCCCGCAGTCAATAGCCGCTCGAAATCGAGCGCAACCACTTGATTTGATGACGTCACCGTGCCAGCCAGAGACAGCCCATGCTTGGCCGCAATAGGGGGCAAAAAAATAGACAGTACCAATGTGATGAGACTGCTCACCACACAAAGTGTCACGGCTGTCCCAAAGGTCACAGACGCCGCTTGATATGCGCTATTTTTTGATATCTCTGGCGCTTGATTTGGAACATCTGGAATTTTCATAAAACTTTTAAATGTGTGTTGCGAATAATATAAAGATAAGGCGCAGTCCAATCAATGCGCCCACGAGGTTTGAGCCTCAGCAGTTGCGATGGCGTTTTTGACCATGTGCTCGATTTCCTGCCGACTGGTACCCGTTCGCATGGTTTCCTCGATCAACTGATTGAGGACCGCAAGCCGTTCATAGCTGTCATCGCCCACAATCAGGCGCTGTATTGACTCAACGACATCAACACCGTCCTCGATGTCTTGCAGTACCTGAGAGCGCTCTCGACCCGTGGTGGAATACATGGCTTGCGTGAAGCGGTCCACTGTCAATCGGAAAATCCCGCAGCCGCCATTGCCCACAATCATGATCTCCGAGTGAGAGCCGGGAACGGTGCGGACAGTCTTGAGCATCTGGTAGTGGTAAGGGTCAAGAGAGAGGTGTCCATCGTTGTAGACATCGTCAATGGCTTCAACCTTCTGGCCCAAGATGAGCTGCCAGGCCGCGTTGTCGATCATGGCCTTGCCAGCGGCCGAGTTGTACAGATCAGCGATGCCCTGGGTGACCATGACCACAGCGCCGTCATGTTTTCGAGCCTGACGAAAACCCGCCTCCATGGCGCGTCCCATGATCGGGTCATCTAGCAGCGCCCAGCCCTCGTCCACCACCAGAACCTTTTTGCGGCCGCGCGTGAGGTACATCTCGTTGGTGATTTGCGCCACAAGCTGCAGCAGCACAACCTGTTGGAGTTGCTTTTGATTTTTCAGCTCATCGAGTTCCAGCACCACCAGGTCATTGCTCATGTTGACATTGGCGTGCCCATTGAAAAACCTTGCATATTGACCATAGGCGAAGCTGTCCAGCCGCAGCGCCAAGTCGCGCGCACGGGGATCTCCTGTCTGGGCGTTGAGCCAATTGGAGATGTCCTGAATGGTTGTGTGCCCGTGGTGCTCGATGAAGGTCTGTCGGATTGCTCTGCGGATGATCTCCATCTCGATGTCGCTGAGCGCCTCACGCTGGGCCGCCATTCGCTCAATCAGGGTGGAGATGATGTCCATCTCCTCGTCAATGGATTTTTCTTCACCACCGCGCGCGGACAGGTAGCTCGTGAATGGGTTGAGACAGATTTCCGAGTTGGGAGAAAACTCGATGAAGGTTCCCCCAACGCCGGCCGCCAATTTTTGGTAACTGCGGCCAGAGTCAATCACCCAGACCTTGGCCCCTTCAGCGAGGTAGTCGGTGATGATTCTCTGTGTCCAGAAGGATTTACCAGATCCAGCTTGGGCCACGAGGATGGCGTTGTAGTTGGAAGAAGACTGGTAGAGGTCAAAGCCTGCGACCTCCCCTCTGCGGGTGCTCAGCAGCACCGTGGGCCTGGTGGAGCAGCGCCACTCACCAATGAGCGGCAGGAACTGAGCCGCCTGCGAGCTGGTGAGGGTGTGCGTGCGAAACAAGCCTCTGGAGGAGGCGTATGAAGTATTGAGCGGCAAGGACTCGCCCAGCAGCACATCCAAAACCAGTTTTTCGGGCCGCATGTCAAAGCCAAGGGACGCCCAATAGGTGCGCACATCCTCGGACATGGCCTTGAGCTCTGTCGGCTTACGTCCATAGAGCCAAAGCGTGAATCTTGTCTCAACAAGAACAGCGCTGTTGGACTCCACCTCGGCCTGAAGCGTGTCAAAGCCGTCTTTTTTGAGGACCAGCCCCGGCAAGAACTTATTGCCCGAGCCGCCAAAGAGTTGGTGGTTGATCCAAGATGCTTTCCGTTCGACATCCGACTTTTTCTTGATCTGGTCAGGATAGTAGAGCGTCAGAACCATGATGTAGGGGTGCTTGAGCTGATTGGTCATGCCACGGGGGTCACCAATCACATAGTTCATCAGTCCCAAATTGAACTCGCGGGGAAAGTATTTGGGCGATAGCGCGGTGAGATAAAAGTTTTTCGTATCGCTTGAACCGGTGTTCATGACCAGATGATCTTTGCGCACCAAGACCTCATCGCCGGGATAGAAGACTTGTTCGTTGATGGGGATCTGCTCGTCATATCGCCGATCCCAGGGATCGTAGATGTGCGTGAGCAAACGCATCACCCCCAGGTAATCGCCAACACTTGCGCGAACGATTTGAAGTCCGTTTGCCTTCAGGCTGGACTCCAGCTTGGCCGATTGTTCGCTGAAATCGACCAGATTGGCCGAGGACGGGCGCTCGTACTCGCATTTAAGGGTGACAACCAGTCGCTTCCTGCTCAGCAAAACCCCGGATGCCTTGACGACCGGATCGCGAACCCCCTCGCTCATCAGGTTGGCATGGCGCTGAGTGAGTTCGCTCAGCAAGTGGTGATTTGCCGACTCCTTGCGCACAAGATAAGCGTCAACGGTTTCTTGTATGTCTGGCGATGAGATGAGCATGTACTGCATGACCGAGCCTGCCGGGAATGCCCCTGCAAGCAGCGACTGCAGCGACATGAGCATTCCCTCATCAAGCCCGGTGATGGGCTCACCGAGCCAAACGCCACCCAGGTATACGTTCTTGTCTCCCGGCAACGAAGCCCCGAATGTGTTGGTCGCCTCATCGAAAGACTGGACGCAAAATAGACTGTCAAGGGGGTCGTAGTGGCGATCCGTCATAGCGATGCTTGATAGGTGTGATGAAGAGGTGGCGCCAGGCGAGGTGAGTGGCTCCAGCGACGATCACAGCTCGCCCCCACACACGCCCAAGACGCCTTTGGGAATTAAATGGCTGCAGAAAAGATCGCCCCCAGTACGGTAGGCCCTGCACTCGCAGCAAGGGCGATGCCCACACCAATTGCCACCGACATGACCGACTGTTTGACGATGCCAATACCCAGGCCGACCGCCAGTGCGCCAATGGCGAACATGCGCCCCATCGAGCCCTGCAACCAATTGGTCAGCGTGCCCACAGGTCCTGCGCCCGCAGTGGTGCCGAACGTGGTGTCAGCACCAGCCAAGACTGCACCCGAAGCCAACAGCGCGGCAAGAGCAACGGCAGAGACAACCGCAAGTTTCTGTTTTTTCATTTGAATACCCTTCATTGATGTTGCGAATATCGTGTTTACTTAGCAGCTTCTCACGATGGTTTGAGAAGAAAGCCGAGCATTTGGTGCTCGCATGGGCGCCCCTCACAGCGCTCATTGGGTGAACCAAGCAGCTTGCGTGGCATGGTGATTCATTCGTTCAATTGGGTGGTGGCGGGAGATCGTCAGCCTCGCGCGCCATGTTCCCGCTTCGTACTACGCCAGCTCCGGCGGGGGGGAGAGGCATCCCAACGTTGGTCCGAGCCGCTGGTGAGCTCCCTTTGGGGCCGGCAGTCTGTCCATCGGCCGCAGCTTGTAATACCTGGTGTGGGACAACGTAGCCCGCTGCCGACAAAACTTCGGGCTTTCCCACGGTCCAGGTTCGAGGTCTGACCTCTGTGTAGTGGATGGTGGCCAGATGCAGGTTGTCGTTCTTGTCGATCCATGGAGCAATCCAGATACGTGCCACTTGAGCTGGCTCACGCACAGGGCGAGGGCCATTGATCCTGGGCGCCGAAGCTACAGGCGCATTGATCACCCCTTCAGCAAGATTGCGGGACGCTTGGGCCGAAGGCGCGGAGAGACCAGAAGCGGCGCTAGGGGTAGGCGCAGACCTGCCGATGGGCGCATCGAACTCCGTTGGTGCGGGTTCCAGGTGTGTTGACTTGTAGACAGCCGCCGGTGTTTTGCAGATGACACCCATCGGCATACCCGGACATCCGTAATCGACACTCCCGGCAGTGTTGAGCGAGGATGCGCAACCTGAGAGGAAGCCCGTAGAAGCGATGATGAAAACCAATTTTCTATTCATATAAACACCATTCGATGTGTGTTGCGAACATCATTAGCAAGTCATTTAAGAGCACAAAGATTTGCCATGGGCGCTTAGCTCTTGTCTTTCTTATCCATTCGAAGCTCGACTCCCTTGAGCAGGATGATCGTCATCTTGCGCCCCGCATCTAGCTCAACGACTGGGAACATCTGTTCGGCCAGTCGGATGTAGAAGTTGGCCAAGGCCTGCCCCGACTGGTTAAGTCCTCTTCCGATACCGGAACCCAACACCCGCTCGGCGTCCGGGAACTGATACGTCTGAATGCTGCCGGGGTTCAGGTTGAGCGACTGAACGGGCTGCGGTGTAAACGCACCACCCAAGCCGCCGACAAAGCCCGCCATGAAGCTCTTGGCCAGCAAAGCACCTTGCTTGCTCACAACTCGCCCCCTCGCTCCAGCCTTGCCGTCCTCGCCCACCAGATAGCCCTCAATTTTTCCTTCAAAGACTTCGCCGTTTTCCGCGATGCAACTCATCGTCTCGGTGCGCATTTCTACGCGCTCGCTGGACATGTTTCCAAAACCACCCACCAAGACGAAGCACTCGCGGACGTTGAAGCTGAAGAGGCTGGGCAAAATCGCATCGGTTTTCACGCGCAAGAGCGCGGGTGTTGGATTGCGGTTCGCACCAATCGAGGTGCTTGCATCCATGCCGTTCATCAAAACAGCCTCAAAATTGGAGCCGGATGGCACATAGGCCACGGGCGAGTCCTTCTTTGCACCTGCGGCCTTGTTCGGTTTCTTTTCCCCGCCAACGACCTGAATCGTCGGCCCAGTCGTAGCCACTGCGGCAGCCACTTGGGTCTGGGAATCTGGAAGAGGTGCTGAAAGGTGGACGTCGGCGCCAGTGGAGGATGTTGCGGAGGTCAATCGCTGCGGGCCCACCGGCAGATTCCGGCCCTTCATGCCGCTATCGGGCAATGGTTCAGCAGCACCCATTCCATTGACCCGCTCTTGCAAGGCTTGCAGCTGGGCTGCAAGGTTGCCAATCTCACTCCATTGGCCGTCCCCAGTTTTGACTTGGGCTTGCTTGATCGACTCCTCCAGCAGAGCAATCTTTGCTTGCTGCTCGCCAATGCGCTTGCGGGCATCTTCCAGATTGGCGGCTACGGCTTCTGTGGCGTTGGTGTTGCCTGGGTTGAAGACGGTGACGGTTTCTCTTTGGGCAGCAGCATTGCGGGGGCCGGGTGCAGACGGGTTTTCCGTAAAAATGGTGCCCAAGGTAAACAGCACGATCACCATGCCACCGCCGACGATGGCCGTGCGCGCGCCAGCGGACAGGTCCCTGTACTTTTCTGTCAGAGATTTGTGCTGAGAATCGCTCATTTGACAGCATCCTTTGCGGGCCGATCTGCGATCACAAATACGTTGGTCTCTTCTCCTGGTTGTAGCAATGCCGATGGAAAGAACGAGACGGCACGCACCGCTTCTGTGTAGAAAGCTTCTTCGCGCATTTCAAGTGGCGAAGAAGAAATGGACCTGACCTTGTAGCTGTAGAGGTCGTATGTGGTCCCCGCATACTTATGCTGTGGCTCGATCACAAGCTCCTTGCCGGCAACGACTGAGGCAGGCAGGCGACTGCGGGTAAAACCTGCAGGCGTGCGGTCCAAAGCCAAGGACCGAATCAAAGAATTGATCCGCGAGACGTAATCACTCGCGACGATCTCCTCAGCCTCCGCTTTAATTGCCGCATTACCCGCTGGCGTGTCGAGCTGCAAGACGATCGATTGAGCGGGCAGGTTAGGCTGGGGGACCAAAGTAAGGCCTATTGACTGCCCCTGCCCACCATTGGTGATGTAGACAGTCAGGGGTTTGTCACTGGCCGGCTGCAGGAACAAATCCTGACCAACAGCCCTCAAAACAGCCCCTGTCGAATCAATGATCTGTGGAGACTCAAATGGGGTGGAAATCTTGTTGAGCTGCGTCTGAGAAATGTAGACCAGCTCATTGCGATCAGAATCAACGCGTACCGACTTGATCCGCATGTCGGCCGAATCACCCGGCATCACACCAAGCCCAGGCAGAGTTTGGCTCTTGACCCTTGCACCCAGTGGAGCGGGTAAGCGCAAAGCTGCATCAGGTGTCGCGGGTTGGGCGCTGGCTACCTGTCTCGTCTGGGGCGCAGCGACTCCGCTGGGCGCGGCAGCAGCGGGCTGAGCCACCTGCGAGCGCTTAAGCAGAATTATCTGGCCGGGCGCGGGAGCTTCTGGCGACGCACCCTGAGTTGCCATCACCGGCTGGGCCAAAGCACAAAGGCCCGATGACATCAGGACCACAAAATGAGTTCTCTTGTGCATGCTTACTGATCCTTCGGTTTATCCCAGCCTGGATGCGTTTGCTTCCATTCTTTGGTACGCGCATCTGTGCCTGGGTAATTGGTAACGGACATGACCACGGGTCTACCCTCGGCTATGCGGATATCCAGTTCGTAGACAACCGGAGCAACTTTGGGCATGCCAAAACCCGAATAAACTTGATGCTCACCGAGAACGAACACCTTACCCGTTTCGTTTTCATGCACGACCGAGTTGGAAACGAAGTTCATGGTCGAGCCGCTGTTGAGGAAGGCCGGATCCTTCGCGGCCGCCAAGATGGACTTGCGAACAAGCGGATAAGCGGTAGGGGATGTCATCCCGGAGAGCCTGTCTGCAACGTACTCGGCATTGCGTGGCGTGATCGTGCCCAGCAGAGTTGAATAGAAAACGGCGAATGTCTTCATGTACTCCGCATTTGCCCTGCCCCAATCTACGGCCACCGGCCCAGACAAGCCGGGCGGCACGACCACAACACGATCACGGCGCATGGCCAGCGAAGAGACAGCGATCACCAGGGAGACCGATAGTGCAGCGCATGTCAGCCCCAAAAGGGATTCGCGCTTTTTAAGCGTAGATAAGCTGTTGGAGTAAAGGGTGTGCAGCATGGTGGGTCACTTGAACAGACGCCGCTCACCGCCCCGGATGTACACGGGATTGATGTTCAGCAGGTTTTTCCAATGAACGATGTGGTTAAGCTGACCCGGCAGCCCGCCAGCCTTGTATTTCTTGAATTGCGCCGCCGCAAAGATGCCTGCGGCGATACCAAGGGGCGTGTTGAGACCTCCAAGCATTGCGCCAGTGATTGCGCACGCCGAAAGAATCGTGAACTCGTCAATCTCCCAGAAAAAGATCTGCGGGATGGCATCGATGTAACGGGGAATCTTGACGTTTTTCATCGCGCCTCCACCAAGAAGGACACCGAAACTCGCCTGTTGTCTTCCAACTCCTGGTAGATGCGGGAAATCCCCACCCCGCTTGCCTTGATCCGACTAGGATGAACGCCCCCGGACTGCAGGTATTGGGCAACAGACCTTGCCCTCTGCAACGACAGCGTCTTGTTTTTGGCCTCAACCCCGGATTCGTCAGCGAAGCCAACGACGTAGAAGACGCCGTCTGTGCGAGAAGCCAACCGCAGCAGGTCGTCGAGCGGCGGCTTGTCAAGGATTTCAGAGCTTCCAAGTCTAAACTTCAACTCTCTGAAATTGCTCATTTGGGCGTCTGAGCCAGCGACCCCCTCAAGCTCACTCGGACGCCGAAAGTCCCGATCCAACACCACCCATTTCAGTTCTGCGCCCCCAACGGGCTGCAGCTGCCTGACTTGCAGTTCCGCCGAGGCCAACACATTGCTGGCAACAGCATCTTCCAGACTGATCGTTTGCACCGTCACCGCCGCAGGGTCGGACGCCTCAATGAAAACGTGTTGGTAGTGGGCGGGTTGCACAACGTTGTTAAATCGAGTGGGCAGGGCCCTGTGAAAAGCGTAAGCAGATCGCTCCGCGACCGCCGGGGAAAGTGCCTCTCTCTCCCTCGAGATCACTTGCTCTGGATCACGCGAGGAAAGGAAGGCGCAACCCGAGAGGCCCAGCGCAGCAGCCGAGACGAGTAAAAACTTGATGCGGATACGGTTCATGTCTGGATTCATTTATTGGGATTTACTTGAAGAAGCTGCCTTTTGAGGCATGCACGAGAGCGCGCCGATTCGGCATTCGAGAATTTCTGGTTCACCCTGGCCCGAATCAGGGCACACACGCGTGCGCGAAACAGTCATGTAATCGCCAACCAAGGGGCCCGCAACAGACGGTACATCTGGTTGCACCAGGGTGACCTTGAAAAATTTACACCCCGCTCCCGCATCACCAGCGAGCTCAATGCTTGCTCTGGTGGCAGCTTTTGAACGGGTAAGAGACTTGATCGAATCTGCCAAGGGGCCGGTCAACTCGGACGAGGCCCTGCCATCGCGCATGGCTCTGGCCATCAGCTCTTCAGGTGTGCTCGCCATGGCGACAAGCGCGCTCGCCAGACACAAGCCAACAGTGAGGGATTTAAAGTAAAACATCTAATAAAATGCGTGTTGCAAATATCATATCATTGAGAATGTGAGAGAGCAAATGATCATTCCGGCCTCTGCGCCAAGAGTGCTCTTTACAGATTAATTGACCACCAGACTTTCATTGACCAGTTGATTGGCAACCTGGAAAATTTCAGATGCTCTTTCTCCAGAAATTTCGCGCTTGCATCGCAGTTGGTAATTCTTAGCCCCAGGATCTGGCACAGGAGACCTAAGAGCAACCTGGATGCTTTGGCGATCAGGCAGCCAGTAAACGCCAACTCGCTTGCCCGCCTCATATTTGGTACCCAAGGCAGATGAGGGCTGTGCCATCAGTGGCAAGTTGATCACGGCGCCTTCGTCCATGACGATTCGCACAGCCTTGATGTTTTTCCACTCCCCATCAGGGGGGGCTTTCACGCCCTCCTGCGAGACAGAGCCGTCCCTGAGGGCATCTACGACAAGTGACGCCACACCGGCTGTTGCGGCGCTCAACAATCCAAACCCCACGGCAACCACGGCCAAGTCTGCAGTACCTGCCCTACCGCTCACATGCCGCTCATACTCGGCGTCATACAGGGGCGCTTGCTTTACCTCTCGCACAGACACCACCGTTCCGCAGCCGAGCATATTTTCGGGTTTGAAGAACCTGTTAGCTTGGGCCTGAGTCCCAGATGTGCTCAAAAGTGCGATGGCAGCACACATGCATCTATATGCAGATTTCATGACGATCCTCTTTCTAGTTGCACACTGTTGTGGGGTCGAGTTTCTTGCGCTGCAAGCACAAGGCCGAAGAGTTTGCGGATGTTCTTTGCGCCATATCTGCCTGAACGGACCCATTGGCAAGAGCAGGAGCCGCTCTACCCTCAAAACCGTTCATGATCTGCGCTTTGAACGGTTCCATCGATTGCTGCATTTGTGGTGTCGTGAAATCAATGGACGACAGTTGTTGCGGCGTCAGGCCCGCGCAATTGGGAGATTGGGCAGAGCCGCGACCGAGGGCAAGCTGAGTTTGCGCACCATCCGAAATCGCCTTCGCGAGCAAACTGTTGAAGCAACAAAAGCTTTGGGTGGTCTCAAGGCAAGCCACCGTGACGCCCAAAACTCGCATGTGTTTAGAGCAATAACTTCCTACGTCAGCGCATAGGTTCTCAGTTCTTGCCGATGCAAGGTCCATTTCGTCCTGCGTGCACGACAGGGCCTCCATGACCACTTGAATGCCCACGGCAATCGCCAGGGCGTATGGGTTGAAGTAAAGGGTAGAGTTCCCAACGGTGCCAACTGCGACAGAACTTGAGGCGCTGGCAAAAGTACCAGCAGCAGCCTGTGCTGTGGTTCCAAGACCGAAAGCGCCGAAGCCCGCACTTTGCCATGAGTTGTTTTCCGCACCGCGAAGAAAGCTAATCAAACCCGGCTGCATGAACTCTGGTGCATTTGACAGGACAGAGTCATAGACCAAGCTGGAGCCCTTGGCAGCCGCATAGCCCGCGCCCATTTTGAACCCTCCCATGGCCACCGTCATACCCAATTTGCTCGCCCATGTTTGGTTCGTAACCGCCCCACCCCCGCGTGATTTACAACAGTTCTTGAGCCCAAAATATCCATCACGGCAGCCGTAAGCGCGGCCCGCAAACAACCCCTTGATCCCATCCGACTCTTTTTGACCATAAAGCGCCAACTGTCTGGCTATCTCTTGCCCAGTGGCGGCTTGGATAAAGTCACCTGCGGCGGACTGCGTTGCGGTTTGCCAGGTCAGACCATCTTGCACACCTGTTGTGTTGCAGGAGGTGGTGACGGTGTAACCGGGCGTATCTTTTCTTGGATCGGCACAAGCGAAAGTGCGCGTCATCGACTGACATGCTCCAACCTTACTGTTGGTCGCGAGCATCGGCCCTCCAGTGGCATCGAGCGTGCAACTCGCTGAACCCACCTCCTTGCAATTGGCATCGGACGTATAGGTGGTACATCCATCCTTGTATTGCATGCATGTGTAGTCCGTGGCCAGTGACCAACAGCTCAACGTACCCACCGTGGCTCCAGCAGGTGGATTTTGCGTCCCAGCAAGACAGTAGGTGCCATCTGCAACCGTCTTGCATGGCGTTGCATCAACACAGTAGCTCGTTGGATGGGCATCGCTGCCTTTATTGCAATACAACGTCCCAGGACGGATTGGCAGCCCCTGCGCAGCCGTGGCACCGACAAAGAGACATAAGAGAAGGCTGAGCGAACCCTTCATGGTGCGGCCAATCCCTCAAGAGGTCCACAATTGCTCGTTGATGTCGTTGAGAAGAGCCGTTTAAATCCAACGGTAAATGAGTTAGCGCCGTTGTATAACTCCGTCGCTTCCCAGGGCGTGGCACATAAGTAATTTGCAAAATTCATTTGACAGTTGCCACCAGCGTCACAGCGAACATTCGCTCCCGCAGGATTGATGACAACGCCATCTCGCAGTTTGTTTGCACTGTCAATGGTGATCTGGTAGTTGTGGCCACAGCAGTCCCTGTATTGAATTGTGGCTGTAGCATTTGTACCGTTACAAGTTAGGGTCGTAGTGCAACACGATCCCGCTCCGGCGATACACAAAAAGCTGGTGTTCACGCAGGCCAGCTCAGTCCCGGCGGGTGCAACCTGCGTCGTGTTTGAGCAGGTGATCACGTAGGGGTCGTAGGATTGAATGCACTTGTATTCTTCAGTCGCCGTGCGCCCAGGAGTCGTCTCTTGCCTGCAAACTCTTGAGCTGCTGGACAAAAACGCCGTTTGGGAATTCAGATTTGATGTGCTGAAGAGCGGGTCATTCGGACTCAGCGTTGGTTTGTGTGTTGGATTTCTATCCAAAAAATAAGTGGCTTGGCTCGATTGCCCATCCCTGCTGTTGTTGTAGCCCTGATGCTCTGCAACAGCTTTTTGTCTAGCTTGGTTACCCACCGTCAAAAGTGAACCCGACGTGGATTTACCCGTCAGTGCTGGATCGGCCGCGCCGGTGTACGCTCCCCCCCATACGTTGGCACTTCCTTGCTGAGTTCCCGCATTGACCGTTGCCGCCGGGGAGAGGGCCCCCGAGCCGAGCGCCGACTCGGCCACCGAAGAGCCGTGAGCCTGAGCCTGAGTGCGTGTCTGTGTTTGCGCGTTAGTCAAGCAAGCTAAGATTGCCAGCGAGGCCGCAATGACATATTGAAAGCCGCTCATCTCTGACTCTTCCTCAGAACCTTGGCGATAATCCTGGAAGAAATTCGACTCCCACTCGTCGAACCAGCTCCTCGTAGGAAATTGGACGCGAAATTTCCGCCACATTGCGGTTTTCAATCCAGTGGGCCCAAGCACGACGCGTTGTCGAATCGAACACGAGCTTGTAGAGATGCGAGGGCACTTTGACCTCTGCACCAATGGTGCAGGATGGGGCAGAAATGGGACACTGACCTGGCAGGGAAACGACACCCGTGATCACGTAGACATTGCCACGCGCACGCTCGACATATTTGCGAGTGTCTTGTTTAATCTTCGACCAAACTCCACGGTTGTTCTCGGTAGCCTGAGGCACGATGTTTGCCAGTGAAAAGCTCTGGGCCATTCCCTCCGGCGTATCCTGGTCTCCTGCTGGCGAGAGATGGCCACGATCAAAGCCACTGCCTGCATAGTCCTCTAGGGTGGCTCTTTCTGTGCGCGGAAGCCTTGCATCTGAGAAGAAAAAGTCCGTGCGGCGGTTTGATTTGGCTGCCTGGACTCGCTGGCGGTTGAGGACAGATGCAGAGAAAATCGCAGTCGTGGACTCACCAGAATGCATCACAGCAAAGCCATCGAAGCACAAAGGGCGGGCCCTGCGAGAAGCAAGGTCTGGAACGATGGGCGCCACGCCCCCAGCAAACTGCGCAATGCATCCCGAAAAATCAGCTCGCGCTTCGGGCAAATCCACGCCAGGAACCGATCTGCGCTCGTCTTGCTGACTCCAGGCCGACCCATAAGCCAAACCCAGGCCAAGCAAGAGTGCGCACACAAACGAATTACTTTCGAGCATTCCTTATTTTATGATGTTGCGAACTTTATGCCAAATATTTCAGCATCATCCGGCTGCTTTATTTTGACCTGATGAATGAGACTTGCCTCCAAAAATGACTTTCCCAGGATTTCGGAGGTGTCCTGAAGTTTGGATCTGTTGGCATACTGGTATAGTATTTGCAACAGAATACAATCATTTGAATGCCAATTAAAAATCAGCCTCCAAGCAGCAAGCCAGCATTCAAACCGTGGGCAAGTCATCTGGTGTGGGCTGTTTACGGTGTTTTGGCACTGGGACTGGCATGGCACTTCTTGTTCAAGCGCGGGCACATTGGCGCCTTTGTGTTGGCCTCGGCGCTGAGCTGCCTGTTTTTCCTTTATCACCTCAAGCAATACGCTCGCCGCTCTCACGGGAAGCGCCTGGAGCAGCGGGCTATCACCTCGCTGCAACAACTGATTTCGGGCAAATCGCATTCGCACCTGACTCCGTGGGTGCCCCTGCCCTACGGTGGGGACGCGGACGCTCTTGTCGTGTTGGAGGGTATCCGATTTGTTCTTGAGATCAAGGCCATCGAGAGTCCTCAAAAGGTCACTGCCGGACATGTGGCCCAGGCCAGCAAAGCGGCCAGTGCCCTGTACGGTATTGCGATCGTGTGGCTGCCTGCTTCCAAGGTCACTCAAGTTCGCCAAAAAGCAGGTGTGCACATCGTGGCCGGTTCGCCCAAAGCCTTGCTCAAGTATGTGGAGCGTCTGAAATGATCAAGGTTCTCAAGGCGCTTGGCAGTGAGCCCATCGGGGGCAAGCAAGAAACGCTCTACCTGCTCATGGCTGCAGCAGGCTTGATGTCAGCTTTTGCACCAATGGCCGCCATGATTGACTCGCTCCCCACGCCCCTGAGAGTCACCCTCAGAGTTGGGCTACTCGCCGCAGCTGCTTACGCAGGCTTCAAGGTGGGCTACAGCGTCCTGCAAAAAGACCGCCGCCAATTTCTTTTGCCCACCTCTTGCCAGGTGGAGTCATCTGATCCACCAGAACGCCAGCAGCATTCGCCCGGACTGTTGCTGGGTTACACCACGGACGACGGCTCACCCATCTATGTGAGCGATGAAGATCTCACGCGCCACGGCATCATCGTGGGCCAGACTGGTATGGGCAAATCCGTTTTTGGCAAAACCCTCATGTTCCAGCAAATCCAGCGCGGAGGGGGCTTGCTCTTCATCGATGGCAAGCTCGACGAGGACAACATCCAGGACATCTACGAGTTCTGCGCCGCCTCCGGGCGATCAAGTGACTTTCTGGTCATCAACCCGGGACGCCCGGAGGCATCCAACACTTACAACCCCATCCTCTTCGGGGACCCCGACGAGGTGGCCGCTCGCATCATCAGCCTGATCCCCTCAACCTCCACCTCTGCAGGGGCTGACTTTTACAAGTCAAGCTCTGCACTTGCGCTGGTGTGTTTCATCTCGGCTCTGCAGGAATCGACCCAGGATCAAGTGGATGCATGGATCAAGGAGTGCAAGGGCAAGGGCCTGCCCGAGGGCTATGTGGACAACAACCGTGTCACCGGGGTGGCCTACAACTTTCTGGACCTGGCACTGCTGACCATGAACGAGGGGGTGCTGGGCAGCCTGTTGCAACACGTGCAACTGAGCTCGCCAGACTCGCTCACACGCAAAAACCTGTCGATTTTTCTGGAGCAGTACGCACGCGAGAACACCGGGTTTGGCCAGGCCACACAGCCCGGGACTCTCGGAATTGATCTCAAGCGGCTCAAAGAAACACTGGGCGGCATAGGCGCACGGATGCACCAGTTCGGCTCCGGCCGCTTTGGACCTGTTCTCAACAGCTACACCCCTGAAGTGAAACTCTACGACGCGATCAGGGACAGCAAGATCGTCTATGTGGCGCTTCCAACGATGGGTAAAGACGTTGCGGCTCAGAACTTAGGGAAGATCGTCATCGCCGACTTGCGCACAGCCATCTCCTGGCTGCAAATGAACAAGCAAGACCGCCCCAAAACCCCCTTTCTCGCCTTCCTCGATGAAATGTCCAGCTACTCCACGGAGACGCTGGCCGTGATGTTCGAGCAGGCCCGCTCAGCTCGGGTGGCGTTGTTGCCAGCGATCCAGACCGATTCAGGACTGTCCAACATTTCAGAGGACTTCAAAGAAAGGATCATGTCTAACACCGAGCTCAAAATATTCTTTCGGCTCTCATCGCAGGACACGGCCACAACCGCATCTGACCTCATCGGCATGACCAAGAGGGTCGCCAGCACAGAAACGAGCTCAGAGGGCTCGTCAGCCTCAGCACAGGCCATGAGCATTGGCCCCAATAAGAACCTCTCTGACTCTGCGGGCACATCGCTTGGCGACCGTGAACAAGAGGAGCCGTTGGTACACCCCGATCAGATCAAAGCCCTGGCACCTGGCGAGTGCATCGTCTTGCGATCCCCCAAAGTGTGGAACATCCGGGTGCCCTTGATCGAACTGAATCAGGACCTGAAAAAAGCCATCGGCCCGCTGCGCATCAATCACTCGCGCATCAGCATCAGCAAGGACCAAAGCTTTGACGCCATCGGTCGCGTGGATCAGTACATCAAAGAGGCGCAAAGCAGGCGCAACGCCCCCAAACCGAAGAAAGAGAAAAGCCCGAGCCAGAACCGCGAAAGCGCGGCACCGGGGAGCTTGGAAGACCTCTTCTCGGGGGCTTCACACGATCTGCCCAATGACTGAAAACCCATGAGCAAAACGAAAAAAATGGACGGAGAAGGCGATGGAAGCCCTGCTGGTATGGACTTCCGGCTTTGCGATCTTGATAGCAGTCTTGTTGCTGGCTTCAGCAACGAGGACTTTGGCTCTCTCTATCTTGAAGATCTTGGGGGCTCCAGCGGCCAATATGCTGATCTGGGTCTATCGGACACTGAACAAGGCTCACAAGGATTTGATCTTGAGCTTACTGACGCCGAAAGCGCAATTGTTCGACTCGCTCAGGGAAAGGTTGCTGGCACAAGAGGACGAGCAGCGGCAGCGAAAACGGAAAAAGTCTACATAACGCACGAGGACTTCGACGAGGGCCCGGAGCGGGACGCCTTCTTGCTGATTTTTGGGTATGCAGAAAACCTCTTAGCAGGGCCTAACTCCAAGAGCTTCAACGCAGACGACCTCAAACAACGCAGAGCCTTGAATTTCTTTTTCTGCAACGACCCTAAGGAGTTAACGTTCGAGGATGCTGTTGCTTGCATCGACAACCAAATCCGGTTGGACGTTTTGCGCCTTCGCTTCATGCTGGAGTTCTGGTTGCGCGGCTGGAAGCTGCCGTCTATGCCCGACAACGCTGATGGGTTACCGGCACGCGTGGAACTGATGGCCGCCCAGTACGAGGCCATCGTTGGGATTGCGCTTGCCAGGGAGGCATGGTTTGAGCCGGGGATTGATGCGGGAGCACTTCTGGACAAGGTGGTCGCGGGTAAAAGCCAGGAGATCGCCCGCTTGGCCAAACGGGCGCTCAAGGATCTGGTGCTCAACTACGTCCTCTCCATTGCTGATGGCAAGGTTTACACCACTGGCAAGAACCCGATTTTAGAGCTCGAAGACAAGCTCAACGATCCGGCTATCAGACTTCGCGGACAACTGACCAACATCTATTGGTCGCGCAGGTTCTAGGCTTTCAGAGCAAAACCGCCAGATCCGAAAATTTCCTCAATTGCGTTTTGGCGCTAATAATTGCGTCAAGTAAGTGTTTATAAGTTAATGCTCAAGCTCCTGCTGCCAGCCCTGCACCACCATCACCATGGCCAGGGTATCTAAGTCACGTGGTTGAAGTTCATGCGGAACACATCTATACCAGCCTGAGACAGATGGAGAATGACATCAGGGCTGGAACTCGCGGGTTCCAAGGACGCTACAATTTTTGCGCGACGCGTTCGACGGATCATGGTTGTCTCCTCATTTGTTTATCAAAACGACTCGAAAGTCATTCACATTAGTCAACGTAGGTCCGGTGATGACCGAATCTCCCAGTGCCTGCAAGAATTCATGGCTATCATTTGCATCATGGCTGGCCCGGGGCTCACCCCCTGCGCAAAGGCCTGGTTCAGGGTGTGCGGCTCCATGAGAGCGTGAATACGGGGATGCCCTTAAGTGGCGGTCGACAGCGAGAGCAGGTATTCGACGTTGCTGCCACTCGGCCACTTGCATTGCCATGGCCCCAGAACCTTGCCCATCATCTCCGGCGGTCAGACTGACGGGGATCGCGCTGCGCGCGACTGCGCAATCTCACTGACGATAGAGCATGGTGGATGGTGCCCCCGTGAGCGAGTTGTGCAGGATGATCCTTTACCAGACCGGTATCTTTTAAAGGAAACTCAGTCCCCCGGGTACAGTCAGAGAGCACGACTGGACATCGGGGAAGTTGCAGATGCAACGTTGCTTGTCAACTGTGACCCGCACGCATTGGTGGGAACGAACTCACGCAGCGCTTGGCTAACAAGCTGATCAAGCCCTTGATCCTCTTTGGCATTGAACAACCATGGTCTGGTCAAATTGAAAGCACGCAAGCATGGCTCCACACCAAACTGATCCGTGTTTTGAACGTCTCAGGGTCAATTGAGGAGCCCCATACCGGCATCTACGCAGTAACACTCAAAGATTTGGACTAACTTTGCAGCAAATCAGAATGCCCGAAAACCTTCCGACCGAACTCGTTCAGGCCTTTACCGGAACCGATTACATCGTCCACCACGAACCCTCGTTCACGATGAATATCGGTAAGCCCTGTGAAGAGCTAAAAAAATTGATGGCAAACCGCAATGCCCTAGGAGCCGCTTTCATCACTGCATGGAATCCGTTCAGTCAGAAACTGAGCGCCAAACAAAATGAAGTGCGTCAGCAAGAGCTCAAAGAAATCCTCAAAAAACGAGGATTGACCTTCTTCGAAGGAATAGGTCAGCACCCCAGCAACAACTGGCCTGGCGAGGCCAGCGTGTTGGTACTGGACTTGAACCGTGAGGCCGCCAAAGTGCTTGCCAGGCACTTTGAGCAACATGCTTTTGTCTGGGCAGGAACAACGGCCGTGCCCGAGTTGATCCAACCCTAAAAAAACGCACCCGAAGGTGCGTAAGAGCTGCAACGCTGTCAGGGAGGTGAACAGCTTTGATATGCAGCAAGCGCATCTTAGCAAAGTCATGGCGCTTTGACGGACTTTATTGCGATCGCATATTTCCCAGAATGTGTTTCAGATCCATTGCGTGGGTCCAGAAACTGGCGAAGTCGAACGACACAAGATCAAACGCGAGAAAGTACCGGTCTTCTTTGCTAACCGCTAGCAGTCTCTTGTGGCCATGCATGCCTGCGGTGGTGCCCACACCACTGGGGCAGAACTTTGCAGGCCATGGGGCAGAGGTGAGGCTGCTGCCTGCCAATCATTTGAGCCCATTTGTGCTGCGCGACAAAACAGATGCGCGAGATGCCTAGGCATCTGGGGGGGCCTCACAGCAATCGAACATCAAAGCCGTGTCCGGCAAAAGTGAACAACAGCAAGCTTGCCTGGCTTTGCACCGCATCCGCGCGCAACTCATGAAGATAAGCATCATGCAGGCTACTGCGCTGAGGGGTCTGCTGCACGAGTTTGGCATTTCACTGCCAGAAGGTCACCGTCCCCTGCTCCTGCGCGCTCAAGCCGCGTTGCCCAAAGCACAAGAGCAATCGAAGTTGCCCGATGTGCTGGCGGTCAGTGTGCAAGACCAGCTCAAACGGATTGATAGTCAGCAAGATGACATCGACCAACTGGATAAACGGCGGGCAGCGCTGGTCAAGCAAAATCAGCAAATGCAGGCCCTGCAGGCCATCCCCGGCATTGGTCCTTTGACCGCAACGGCGCTGGTGGCAATCGCAACAGATCTGAGCAACGAGATTCGGGCAGGCAGTTTACGGCCTGGTTGGGCTTGACACCCCGCCAAACGGGCACCGGTGGCAAGGTTCGGCAATTAAGAATCTTCAAACGGGGTGGCCCTTGTGTGCGCACCATGCTGACATGCTGATGCACGGAGCCCGTGCGGTCATTGCCAGAAGTCAACGAAGTGGCTGTATAGAGCGGCTGCTGCAGCGTCGGCCTTACAGTGTGGTGGTTGCGGCACTGGCCAACTAGCTTGCTCGAACGGCATGGGCCGTCCTGACCAAGGGCCAATCGTGTGACCGTCTCAGATGGAGTCCGGTGGATCCGGCTGCGGCCTGAGATTAGTGACCGAGTTTTGAGCAACCAAAACAAGGAGTCATTTTGAATGAGAGCTCGCAAGAAGCGAAGTGGTGGGGCAACAGGTCAAACCGGGGTGGGGACAATCCGATAGTCGTCCAGAGCAATTAGCTCGATTTGCAGGTGGGAACCCCATCCGCGAATGCCATCAGGGCCAGCTGGAACACAACAACCAGCATGAACAGGCCGAATGTAAGGCTGCAAACCCTTTGAAACATCATCGAGCTACATCTTGCTTTCCTGGAGACCTCCATGTAAAGGCGACTAGATTGATCACCTTCATTTGTAATTAGTTTTTTATAGTTAAATATCTTCGGTATTGTGCTATAATATTTTATATAAAATCCATTAGTACGAGCGAAGCGATAAAGCTGTCGGGCATATCGGCCTGGATTTTGCTGCACTGAGAACAAGAAGGCCCGTAGATTTCGACTGAGTGCCCGTCAGCAACCGGTACGCGCGCACCGAATAAAAGACTCGCAGATTCATTGCCCCCCGGCAAATCGTTAGCGAGACAAGGCGGCTGCTTGCGTGCTGCAGCGTTTCCAGCGCGATGCACAAGCCTGACTTGGTCAAGCCAAGCAAGGGTATCGAAGAGTGCGTGGTGGTCAACAGCTTGGGCAGTGTTGAGCTTGTAGAGGAGTCGGTGGTTGACGAACTTCAAGCGCAATCGCTTTGTGGCACTCACGTGTGCGACTGGTTGGCGCGAAATCAAGATGCTGTCCCTACGCGCTGGGATCGGGTTCTAGTGGTTCAAGCACTTAGTAAAGAAGAACAAAGAATGTGATTTGCCGGTGCTCAAGCACGAGCATCTATCTGAATCGAAATGTCTTTTTGGAGATATCGATGGACAAGGAAATACAATGGTGGTGGCCTCTTGCTTTGAACGAGACGCTCTGTGGCGAGCCGCTGGCTGTGCATTTGCTTGGGCAGCCGCTTGTACTTTGGCGCAATGCTCAAGGACAACCGGTGCTAATGGTCGACCGTTGTCCGCATCGTGGTGCTCGCCTGTCGCAGGGGCGTATTCGCGAGCAGGCAATCGAGTGTCCCTACCATGGTTGGCGCTTCGATGAGCAAGGTTCGTGCAGAACTATTCCTTCGTCTCCCGATTTCCAGCCGCCGGCCTCATTCAATGTATGCCGTTATCCTGTTATGGAGAGGCACGGCCTGATATGGGGAGCGCTAGGCGAGGCCATCTTTGCGCCGCCAACGCTGCACGACCTTCCTTCAAGAAGGTTGCTCTATGGTCCGTTCGATATAGCTACCAGTGCTCCAAGGGCAGTAGAAAATTTCCTTGATACAGCTCACTTCTCCTACGTACACACCGACTGGCTGGGGGATTCCGAACACACCCAGGTACCACACTATGAGGTCAGCCATACGACAGATGGCCGACCGGTCATAGAGGCCCTTAAAGCCTGGCAACCGAATGCCTATGCTGGTGCTACCCAGGGTGGCTGTGTGACTTATCGCTATGAAGTTCTCAGCCCTTACAGTGCACTCTTGAGAAAGCATTCTGACAATTGCAGTCTGCTGGATACGTATGTCATTTGGACATGTCCGATGAGTGAGGACACATGTCGACTATGGTTTGCGCAATACACTAACGACACCACATCCACCGACGATCAATTGCGTAATTTCCAAGTTTCTATTTTTTCACAAGACCGCCCTGTGCTTGAATCCCAAGTGCCTAAGCAATTGCCCATCAGTCATGGGGAATTGCACTGCGCCGCTGACCGTATGAGTGTGGCATACCGCCGATATTTGAAACAAACAGGGGTGCGCGTCGGTGTGTGCTAACTAAGGTGACTATGGATTTTCAGATTACATTTTGACAAATACAGATGGTGCTCGAATAGAGGAGCCCTCAACGGTTTTTCAAATGTTTAATAGTCATGGTGGGCGGTAATCCTGGAGCAGCAAAGATGCTATTGGTCTTTATGGTGACAAGTCCAGACAGTGCTATGGCGCCTTCATAAAATTCCGCCGGAACCAAATACTGTGTGGAGAAATTGTGTGTTGTTTTTACCAAGTTCATCGGGTAACTATCATTTGCAATTTGAGAAACCATCGGCGACCAGCAATGCGACTCAATAACAATCATCCCGTGATGACTTATCCACGGTGACCACAACCGAAAGAAACTCACCAAATTATTGAAAAGTGAGTGACTCGAGACGCTCTGTCCATCAACATCGACATAGCTCATATTGAGATTCGGAATATTATTGGAGTAAGCATTTTCAGGATTTGGGTGGGTAAATACTCTATTGTGTACGACCGACTTACTAATGTGTAATATATCCCAGACATGGATGTTATATTTATTCAGAGTTTCATGAATATCAGCAGGCTTACTAATGTCGCCAAATATGACCAAGTGCCGCAACCCCTCCTGCTGGAGCTTTTGTTTTGCAACATTTATCGCAGCGATCTCATATTCAACACCTACTAGCAGCAGAGGATAATCATGAAGATGTTGACCTCGGATGGTTTCCTTCCGTATGGCCTGATAAGCTTCAATCAACACAGTCGCATCACCACAACCCGTGTCTACAATGACGTTCGGTTGACCAGCAACATCCTCAGTATTAAAAAGCGGTAAGAGCTGATTTAGAAAGAGATCCCGACATGGACCCCTGAAAACCTTACCACTAAAATTTATATCTAGTTCTCGATCTATTGTGGGCGTATTAGTCTTTTTACCAGTGAGCAAGTCCGGAATTTGTCTTAGCAAGGGGAAGTAGGAAATTGGATATGCATAAAGGGGCGCAAATAAGAGCCCCACTTTATTTGGTATGCTTACCTTGCCACTATTTGATATAGACACCCATCCCTCTCGTCTCAGAATGTCTTGCCATATGAGACTATTCCAATCTTTTACCATATCCAACTGGCCCCCTTGTTCGACGAGCCTTAGCATGATGAGGCAAATACTAGGAGCATATAAGTGCATATGAACCAAGGTGAGAGTATTATCATCAGGGGTGCTCTTGTCATCATCTGAGATACGACACATGTACGCCTGAGCATTACTCTCCAAACTAGTAGTCAATAGTTCGTTATATTGACGATAGAGCCTTCTATGATTTAACCAAGCCTTTCCTCTTGGCGTCACTTGCATCGAGAAAGATACCCCCCCCTCATCTTGAATATCCAGAAGGCCTGCTAGGCAAAGCGTTTCCATCGCTAGTCTCGTGTATCCTAGGGTAATACAGTGATTGGCAACAAGCCCGTCTAAATAAATTTTCTTTTGGTGGTCTTTGAATAACCTGTCTAAGACACCCGTTTCCAGTAGTCCTTGCGCGACCGAGCCAATGGCAAGCCCGTTTAAATGGGCAAATACGCGGTGGTTGACTATCTGCATTGTTTTATCCATTTGATCTTGTTGAAATGGCCGGACAACCAAAACTGATCAAACAGTCCCTTAGCAAGGGTAGAAGATCGTTGGTGTCGTTTGCGTACGTGTGATATCGTTCGGGAATTCTCATAGCTTCTGACGCGCTCACATCAGAGATCACCATATAAGAAATAGCAGCCCTGCTTCGTAAACACCCTATTCAGGTAGACAAACCGAGAATATATATACCTGTTTCAAATGTCTAAAGCCTGAATTGGACCAAAACTCGACCGTTTAGTGGTCGTAGGGGGCTTGCGGATCGGTTTTAGGTGCCACGAGTTGCAGTGGCGCTTGCGCTTGTTTCTCGGAAACACCAGCAGTCGGTATTGGCCTGTTTAAGACTTGGAGTGCAACTGGTATTACCAAGTGGCACCATCTTTTCTCACACCTCAAGCAACTTATACTCCTTGTATTTGAACCTCTTATAAGCTGGATCATCATTCAATACGCTGAGATCATACAATTCTCGGATCGCTGTAAGGGCCACAAAAATGTCCTCTCCCCTGGTAATAAGTTTGTCCAGTATTTGATCTGCTGTTAAGTTCGCACCATGTATCAACTCGCCCATATACTTCGCAAAAGGTAGGCTCGTGGAAGTAAACTTGTAGTACTTGCCTTCCAGCACATATCCCTCTGCGGTAGGACAATACTCCAGGTCACTACGGAAAGATAATAAGGTGTCCCCGGCGACACTCTCAGGCATGTAAGTATTAATAAGATCGGAAATGGCTTTGCCGTACTCTTCCGGATTGTTAAAATGTCTGGCACCATAAATACGGTAACCTTTCGGCCATGTCTCGCTTGCTCTCGTGGGTGCAATTAACTCTACTGTCTGACTCATCATATTGACTAGAAAACCACTTACACAGGCAATAGTAGAATGATCCAATTCAGCACTCGACTTGATCACGTCAGTTTTGGGTACATCCAGTAATTTTCGTTGATCTCTCTTGTACTTTTCCAGTGCTTTACCAGCAACTGCCTTTGTTAGCAGTGAGTTCTTGGTCTGCACCACAAGTTCAGTACAGAGCAGTTCATCCGGCGTAAACGTTTTGTATATCTTGTCTAATATAGCTACTGTCAGCACAGAGAAACGATTTGGATTACACATATATTTTTGGTGTAATGCCATGATGCGCCTTGTGAGTTCTATATTCTTTAAAGGGATGGCCGTGGTTGTTTGAGGTAAAACTCCGAAGACCTTATAATAATCTTCTAAAAATCGATCATATTCAGGGTTATCGCAAGGATCCGTGGCCCAATAACAAAATCCTGTGCTCGCTGCAGGGCCCATAATAGCCAGAGACTGCTTTAACACTCCCTGCCAGAAATGGGCATTTTCATCTGAGTAGTTGTAGCTACCTTTAAAGGAATCAGCAGAGATTCCACAGAACCAACACCCTACAGTACACCCCTGACTCAACTCGTAAGCTACGACGGGGTGCACAATTGACAACGCACTACTTCCGAGCTCACTGTTACAGCGTTTGATCTGTCGTTCACGCCAAGCACTAAACTTATTATTGGTTCTAGATGTACCTTGCTCGACCAGAGCGTCACGATGCTTCAATATTGTCTTAATATGCGCATCCCAGGCCTCTGCCAAGGGCCACTTCTTATCCGAGAGACAAGGGTCATTTCTATACCTGAGATAATTCCTATGCCAAAGTGGCAATAACTCGAGCGGATCAATTTCAATGCCAAACTGCTTGGCTATAGGAAAAGGATTATCTGAATTCTCAGAAAGTGCTTTTCGGAACTCGCCATCTGCGGTAAGACGCTCCATAAATCGCTTGATACGTGCAAGATCATACAATTCCTGCGGAGTCTTCGTGGAAAAAATCTGCCTGTAGCTACTTTTTGAGTCCATCATATAACCTCTTAACCCTTATATTGCGCGTTGTTAAATCTTTTCTAAATCAGTTTAGACAAGGGATTTTTGAGCAGGTGTCTAGTCTGCGTTAAGTTAAAAAATCAGACAGGATTGGGCATAAATCTTTGCTATCGTAGATGAAAGCACCATGCCCAAATGCACTGTCTAACACCTTATGCTCCGTCTTCAATCCCATCTTTTTGAGTACTAGATGAACCTGCTCTAATTGCTTCGCCGGGTAGCGCCAATCTGATGTGTAACTAATAGATAGAACCCGTCCCCTTGCCCTGTTTAACGCCTTTTCTAAAGAACCATGTTCACGTATCAAATCAAAATAATCCATGGCACGCGTCAAATAGAGAAAGGAATTAGCATCTATTTTATTTGCTGCCGTATGCCCCAACTTATCTAAGAACACTTCTATTTCGAAATCGGAGGCCAAGGTATAGTGTGGCTTGCCCTGGTGTATTGGCAAATTGGTGAAATTCTTCTCCATCGTTTCATGGCTTAACCAAAAGAGTGCCCCGATATTCGACATCAATGCAAGTCCTGCATGTGGGATGCCATCATCTCCGTAGTAGTGCCCCTTATTCCAATATGGGTCGAGTTGGATAGCTTTACGCGCTACATTCCAAATAGCTTGGGTATATGTGGAAACCTTTGGTGAGGTGCTCAACAGTACGGCACGCTCTAATCTGTGAGGGTACTTACAAAGCCACTCCAATACTTTGAACCCCCCCATACAACCACCAATAATTGCGTAAAAAGACGTTATGCCTAACTCATCAGCCAAGCAACACTGGGCTTTAACCATATCAGCAATGGTGATCACCGGGAAACTGACTCCATAAGCCCGCATGTTGATTGGATTAAGAGAAGCGGGACTGGTAGAGCCACCAAACCCGCCCAAAGTATTAGCACTAATAACGAAGAATTGATCTGTATTGATCGCAAGGCCAGGTCCAACGACAGACTGCCACCAACCTGGAGCGACCTCAGAATCATTATTGTTGGTTACATGCTGGTCTGACGTGAGCCCATGGCATATGAGGATTACATTGCTGCCGTCCTCATTTCTTTTGCCATAGGTTTCGTAGGCAATCTCAAATTTGGGCAGTATTCCCCCAGACTGAAGTCGTAGGGGGAAATCAAAAACTGCCTTTTCTTTTCTCAGCACGAGAGGCTTACTTCAATGGTCAATCTAGACGCATTATTTTCTTACGTGACCACAATCACCACCTCAGCTGCAACCAGGACAGTGGTCGCGGCCGCAGCAGCCTCTTCAACTGCCACTTCGGCCTGAGCGGCAATAGAAGTTTGGGCGGCAACGGCTTCGACTGTAACTGTTGTCGTAGGACCTGAATAGACCCAGCCCGCACCTCTCAGGTCATCTATTTTTGTGTCAGATAAAGCTTGTGTACCGATCCGCTCGGATGCATACAACCTTACCTCGTCAGCGGTAAAGTTGTAGCCTTTGCATTGCGCAAACTCCACCGCTGATCCGATATCTGTCACTCCGGCCTGCTTGAATTCCATTGCAAGTGTTGCGTTATCTATCATGTCTTTGCTAAATTGGATGATGTCTGCTTTACTCATTTCAGAAGCCCTCGTCTAGAAAATTCCAAATCTTTGCTACTTCATGCAAAGCCCCTTGAAGAGCCGCCCAGATGCTGTACCGTTTAATCCTCGCACGTACCATTTGTGATGAATTTAAAAGTATTGATCAAGACCTTTTTTGCCTCTTCAGTGGATACTATAGTTCACCTTTTTTATCTTGTCACCCCCTCAAATCGCTTTTGTCGTCAGTGAATGAGACTGTCCGGTTTTGTAACAAGTAAATCGCCCCGGATTTTGAGGTGGCCCCATACTGAGCCGCCACAGGCTTGAACTGACCCCAGTAGATGGTCAGCCCTCAAGGGGTTGCATGTGGAAGTACCAAACCGAGTTCAAACTCAAGGTGGTCAAGCGCTTTTCGGATGGAGGGCGGAGCAAAGCTACTGGCCCGGCGGTGATCAGTGCCTGAGGAGAAGATCCACACCCGGTATGCCGCTACCGCCTGCACGGCATTGACGGGCTACGGCCCAAGCGCAGCAAGTACAGTTCACAGTTGAAGTCGCAGGTGCTGTCTCATCAGAACCGTGAGCAGCTTTCGAGCCGGCAGGTCGCAGCGGTCTATGACATCTGCAATCCCAACCAAGTCGTGACCTGACGACGCATACTTGATGAAGGCGGCGTGGAGGCCTTCGGGATCTGGGGACAACAGCACCCCTGTATGAAGAATGAACAGATCAAGAAGCGGATTTACCAAACAAGGGTTGATGCCAAGTCAGAAATCTTCTATTACATAGAGGTTTTCTACAATCGAGTCAGGCGCCACAAGCATCTCGATCAGCTCAGCCCCCATGAGTTCGAGCGCCAGCGTCAAACTGCGCTACAAAAGGTGTCTACTGATTAGGGGGAGTGCCATTGAATATTGTTGTTGCTTCAAACAGACGCCTCTCTGATGAAGCACACAATTTGGATTTAAAGCGCAATCAAATCTGGCAACAACCGGTCGTACTCTCTTTTCACCACGGCGTAACATTCGCAGGTCCGCTGTTCAAGTCCTTTGCGATCGATGACATCAATTTTTCCGCGCCTGTAACTGATCAGGCCAGCTTTTTGCAACCGCCCGGCTGCCTCTGTAACGCCCTCACGTCGCACGCCCAGCATATTGGCAATCAGCTCTTGGGTCATCACCAAGTTACTTCCTTGAAGCCTGTCTAGGCTAAGTAGCAACCAGCGGCACAGTTGTTGATCCAGCGAGTGATGTCGGTTGCACACGGCAGTTTGCGTCATTTGCGTGATCAACGCTTGCGTGTAGCGCAGCAGCAAATGCATGACGGGAAGAGAATCTCTGAACTCGCTTTTCAGAAACTGCGCCCTCAGCCGTAGACATTTGCCCGCACTTTGCACCACTGCTCGGCTAGGTGTTGTTTCGCCGCCCATGAAGAGTGATATTCCCACGATACCCTCATTGCCTACAACCGCTATTTCGGCGGACGCCCCATTTTCTAAAACAAAGAGCAACGAGACGATGACGTCGATTGGAAAATAAACGTGCTGCATCTTGCCGCCAGATTCATACAGCACCTGCCCCAACCTCAGTTCAACGACTTCGAGGTTGGGTTGCCACCTATGCCAATCATTGGATGGCAGCGCCGCGAGAAGGCGGTTGCTTGATTTATCTGCGCCAATGGACATGCTTTTTAAGACTCCTTATTCGATAGCACTTCGCGATAGCACTTCGGTTTCGTGCAGAGATTAAATGTAGCTCCAAAGTACCTTTTTATATATTCTTTGCCTAACATATGGGAAAATGCATCAACAAGAATTCCGAACTCGAAGAATCACAGCATGTCAAGGCTGGGCCATCTTCAGCATACTGAGCAGTGCAGGCCTGCACAACGTTTAGAAATCAAGGTTCTTTGATCTTGCTGATCCAAGAAGAACTCATAAGCGTCCTTTTTCAAGGTGCAGGTGAGAATCTTGGCCGCGCCTACGTCTCCAGCAAGAACGATTAGGCCCACGCCAAACCCCCACCCTTTTGATTGTGTGAGGTACCTCACCGCTCTGTCGCCCATTAGAACAACAACGCATGCGTAGGACTCTGCATCAGCTTGCCACCCCCATGAGCCGGACACCGAGTTGTAGTAGCCAACCACTTTTCCGTCATTCATCAAGCCCCCTTGCCAGCAGCAACGCACCCACTCATAAGTCACAGCGATGCCACAGAACTGAAAGCCAAAATCTTGGCACGCGGTTTGACGGTGGCGGAGTTGGTGCACACCGCATGGGCCTCGGCCTCGACCTTCCGCAATAGCGACAAGCGCGGTGGTGCCAACTGCACACGTATTCGCCCCGCCCCAGAAAAGGATTGGAAGCTCAATGAGCCCAAGAAACTAGCGCGCGTGCTGGGTACTAACCACGGAGGTAACAAGCAAGGTGTGCTCAATCAACGACTCGGACAGTTGTCGACCGACTTCTTCACCAACTTGATGGACATGTCGACGGCCTGGTAGCCCACAGGCTACAACGTTTATCAGGGACGTGACCGCAAATCCGGTGCGGTTAAGTGGACTGCCAGCCACGTTGACTTGGCATTTGGCTCCAACTCACAGTAGCGCACCATTGCGGAGGTGTACGCGCAAAACGACGACGCAGGCAACTTTGTCAAAGACTTTATGGCCTCGTGCACCAGAGTGATGAGCCCCGATCGCTTCGATTTGAAGGGGACCGCCCGGTCATCCCATCTGCAATGACGTCCCCAGTTTAAGAGCATCCTATCCACGCAAAGGATCCCGACACGTCTACCAAGCGGGCCAGAAAATCAAAAATACAGACGCTATGACTAGACCTTGCTTGTGAAACTGGGGGATTCCCATTGCCGCTGAGCACCTACCAAAGGTAATTACCCGATAGACTTATTTTTATTTTCGTGAATACTTTAAGTATAAAATATTTAGGCCTAAATTAGTGGCTTGTGTGGTCTGTAGCAAAGAGAACCAATATGAAAATCGTGTGCATTGGCGGTGGTCCCTCGGGTTTGTACTTCGCGTTGCTGATGAAAAAGCTCGGCTTTCACCACGACATCACCGTGGTGGAGCGC
>Ga0315902_10000866_pt1 | contig 50155 bp, 43 predicted proteins | sample LakEriMetagenome_9_FD_203523 | JGI IMG/M metagenome (GOLD analysis project Ga0315902, IMG submission 203523) | Freshwater fungal communities from buoy surface, Lake Erie, Ohio, United States - Buoy 12 MA117 | ecosystem: Environmental > Aquatic > Freshwater > Lake > Lake biofilm | place: USA... | reverse complement strand
AGCAATAGGCAAACCGTTGATTTCAACAATCACCTTTTTCTTTTGAATGGCTACCACCCTGCCCGTTCGATTCAACGTTTTTACCGACACCTCATCACCGATCTGCAGTTCGTTATCTGTGTGTTGAATAATCACAGCATTCCCTTTTTTTGTAACCCGTTTGCGTTCGGGCTGATGCTTCATCGTAAGTTCAGCAATTTTTTGCGAGAGCTTCGATTTATCTTTCGATTTGTTCCATTCGCTGATGAGTTGTGTTAGTCGTTTCTCCGCCTCTTTGATCTGTTGTAATTGATTTCGGGTTCGCTTATGTACTTCCTGTTCAATGTGATGCTCCTGTTGATCTTTTTGAGCGCTTAGCTGCTTTTTTTGTTTTAGCAGCTCGTGCTCCGTTTCCTTAACCTGCTTAAGTTGTTGACTTAATTGTTGCTTTTCACGTTGTAAATCCCTGAGTAGTTTTTCCAGACGATACTGATCAGATTGCACAAGCGTTCTGGCACGGTCTACAACAGCTTTAGGTATACCAATTCGGTCTGCAATGGCAAAGGTGTAAGAACTGCCGGGCTTACCAATATTTAACTTGTATAGGGGTTTTAAATGTACTTCATCAAATTCCATAGATCCATTGATGATACCATCAACCCGGTCTGCCAGTGTTTTAATATTCAGATAGTGCGTGGTGACCACACCTATAGACTTTAATTGACTTAACTCTTCCAATATAGCCTCGGCAAAAGCACCGCCAAGTGTAGGGTCACTGCCCGTTCCAAATTCATCGATTAAAAACAAGGTGTGTTTATCGGCATGTAACACAAAATGCTTCATCATCTTAAGGTGAGCACTATAGGTACTAAGTTCGTATTCTATGGATTGGGTGTCTCCGATGCTGACCATCAAGGTATTAAACAGCCCCATCTCCGATTCAGGGGCTACAGGCACCAACAGACCGGATTGCAGCATCATCTGCAGGAGCCCGGTGAGCTTGAGGCAAATTGTTTTACCACCGGCATTAGGGCCGCTGATGACCAGAATTCGTTTTTGATGATCCAGTTCCAGTGACAGAGGGATAGTGGTTTTATTCTGTTTTTTATTATGGAGATAAAGCAGTGGATGTATGGCCTGTTTTAAACAGATCGTGGCATATTTATGAATTCGGGGTTTTATGGCATTGAGATCTATGGCAAGCTTTGCCTTGGCATAGATGAAGTCGAAAGCCGCAATAATTTCCTGATATTGTATGAACAATGCGTGATATGGCCTAAGTGTATCGGTTAAGGCTCGCAGGATTCGGTGTATCTCCTGTCGTTCCTGTTGTTCCAGCTCAACAATAATATTATTAAGTTCCACAGTTTCCTCAGGTTCGATGTAGGCTGATTTTCCGGTATCTGAGATTCCGTGAACAATACCCTTTATCTGGCGCTTGTGTTCTGCAAAAATTGCTACAACCTTTCTCCCATTTCGAACGCTCTGTTCTATATCAATTAACATACCCGCCTTGCTCAGGCGTTGTATGGCTTTGGAGAAAACACGCTGAAGTTCATTTCTGCGGGACAGCAATTGTGTTCGGATGTGATATAACTCTTCTGATGCGTTTGAACGTATCGATTTATCGGTGTCCAGCACCAGTTCAATAGCCCGGATGATTGCAGGTTCGCTGTGTGTGTGTTGAATGCGTTGCTCCAATGATGGATATACCGCAGGATTTGCTTTGAAGAATCGAATGGATGTTTCTATGTGCTCAGCGAGAATCCGTAACTGATAGAAGGCCTCTGTTGTAAGTACAGACCCCTGAATACGCAATAGATTTAGTTCACGGAGAACATTGATTCCATATTGAATATGGAGCACCGTACCGCCATTAAGCATATTTTTAAAATCTACTGTTTCATCAAGCATACGGGTGATTTCGCCTTCCTCAGAAACCGGCTTAAGATGAGTGGCGTTTTCCCTTGCAATTGATCCGTGGCAATAATTGGAAATTAACGTCCTGATCTTGTCAAATTCTAAAACCGATATGTCTTTAGGATAGATTCGCAACGAGATTCAGTGGACTGGACTTTATTTGATTCGGAACAGGCATTTACAATATTAAGTACTTGGGTTGACAAGGACGTTTAAGGAGCCGAAATAATTTGAAATAAAAAAGGCAGCAAAACAATTTGTTTGCTGCCTTTTACCTACTTTAAATGAAAAAAGATTATTTGGTAGCTGTTAAGTTAATATCCAATTGAATAGAGTCTGAAAGCACTTTGTCTTTAACAGGCATTTTAAAAGCAACGCCATAGTTCTGACGGTTGAAGATGAGTTTAGCTGATGCTGTCATTCCGTTTGCTGAAGGAGTAACTACAACTTCTTTAACGGTTTCGGGATTGGTTTTATCACGAACGGTTAATTCGCCTTTAACGGTATTGTTTTCAGAGCCGGTGATTTTAAAAGAAGAAACTGCAAAGTCTTTTGTATTGAAAAAATCATTAGAAGCAAGATGCCCGATAAGTTTCTCTTTGGGATTGTCTTTACCATATGCTGAGTCTTTTGGAGTAATAGAACTCATGTCAATTACGATGTTGCCACCGGCAATTTTACCTTCTTTAACATCTACAGTACCTTCTTTGATTGATATGGTACCGTAGTGATTGTACAGGGCTAACATTTCTCCTTTCCAGTTAACGGAACTCGCCGCTACATCTATGTTATAGGTTCCGTCAGCAAGAGTGTTTGCCGCTGTTGAATCTGTTGTGGCAACTTCTTCTTTTTTAGCTTCGTTTTTGCAGGATGCAAAGAACAATGTAAGAGCGCAAAGGCTCAATAATGCGATGTTTGATTTCTTCATGTGGGTTATAATTAATTTAATGTTTGATTATGCAAACATACAAACACCGTTTTAGTTCAATTAAGAAAAAAATTATTTTTAAATCAGGCGAACAAATTATTTTGATGCAGATATCGTACAAAACTACGCTTGGCTACAGGCAGCAATGATTCATTAAGCGGCACATTCATTTCCGTTTCAATGAGAAATGCCGCAGGAATTGGAAGAGATTTTATCTCACGAGCCAACTCAATCTTAACGTTTTCAAATGTATTACACAACGAGCGCTTATAGGTATTGATCAGTGATGTTCGAATACCACGGTATTTTTCGCTGGCTTTTTCAAATAAGGTTATGCCATATTGATAAACACGAAATTGTTTGCTGTACTGTTCCGATATAAATAAATAACCAGTCTCTGTATGAACCGGAATTATTCCTATAGGGCTGATTTGTAAATGCTCCTCTACAAATTGATAGAGTTCTTTTCCATCCTCTACACTACGTCCTATAAGCGGTAAAGCATAATCTATAATTTGTTTCATCTCCTGCATAAAGGCATCGTCGCTTAGTTTACTTTCAAATTCGAGTCTGAAATTTTCAAAATCGATTTTAGTCAATTCCTTCGGAAATTGCTCTGTTAGCAAGGTGCTATTATGCTTTAGCTGACTCAGGTAATGATAATGATCAATCAATTCGGTAAGACCGGGATAGATGCGCTGTTCGTTAAAATCCTGTCCTATACCCTGTAAATAATCCAGGAGAATATATTTTTTAAACTCAAAATCCATAAGTCCTTCAGTTACCCAATTTGTGCTCAACTGCTTTTTCATGTTTTTTTTGGCTTTTGTTTTTATACGTTAATCAATAGAAGATTTGTTTCAGGATTCGAGCAGACGAAATCCTGGTTTTTAAACATATTAACGGCTATTTTGTCATTAAAATTGTACGCTATCGGATATAAATTCAGCGTTTTATGAAATAATGTCAATATTAAGGTAGTGGCACGAATGATGCTTTTGTTGATGCAACTACCATTTTTTTAATCAATAAAATCCAATCATAATTATGTCAAAAATCACATTCAAACCAATTGCCGACAGGGTTTTAGTAAAACCAGCTGAGGCCGAACACACCACCAAGGGTGGCATCATCATTCCGGATACCGCAAAAGAAAAACCACAACGTGGAAAAGTGGTTGCAGTAGGAAGCGGTAAAAAAGACGAACCTATGACTGTAAAAGTCGGTGACACCGTACTTTACGGAAAATACTCCGGTACCGAAATCAATCTGGAAGGTGAAGAGTATTTAATCATGCGCGAATCAGACATTCTGGGCGCTCTTTAATTTTTTAATTCTAAAGTTTATTAAAACCTAAAAAACAAATCATAAACATGGCAAAAATTATCAATTTCAATACTGATGCCCGCGACGCACTAAAAAAAGGCGTTGACGCATTGGCAGATGCAGTTAAAGTAACCCTTGGCCCTAAAGGACGCAACGTGGTTATAGAAAAGAAATACGGTTCTCCGGCTGTTACTAAAGACGGTGTTACCGTAGCAAAAGAAATCGAACTAGAAGACCCTATTGAGAACATGGGCGCTCAGATGGTTAAGGAAGTTGCTTCCAAAACCGGTGATGCGGCAGGAGATGGTACAACAACGGCTACGGTGCTCGCACAGGCTATTGTTACTTCAGGCTTAAAGAATGTTGCGGCCGGAGCTAACCCTATGGATCTTAAGCGCGGTATCGACAAAGCGGTAAATGCAGTTGTTGAGCATCTTAAGTCACAATCTACTCAGGTAGGTAACGACAACAAAAAGATCGAGCAAGTAGCTACAATTTCTGCAAATAACGATCCTTCAATCGGAAAATTGATTGCAGAAGCTATGGCTAAAGTTAAGAAGGAAGGTGTAATTACTGTTGAAGAAGCTAAAGGTACCGATACAACCGTTGAGGTGGTTGAAGGTATGCAATTTGACCGCGGTTATTTGTCTCCCTACTTCGTAACCAATCCCGAAAAAATGGAGTCTGAGTTAGATCGTCCTTACATCCTGATATACGACAAGAAGATTTCTGCGATGAAAGACTTACTGCCTGTGCTTGAAAAAGTAGCTCAAGGTGGCAACTCTTTATTAATCATTGCCGAAGACCTTGAAGGTGAAGCCTTGGCTACTCTGGTGGTAAATAAATTACGTGGCACATTAAAAATAGCCGCTGTTAAAGCTCCAGGCTTTGGAGATCGCCGCAAAGAAATGCTTGAGGATATTGCCGTACTCACCGGAGGAACCGTGATCAGCGAAGACCGTGGATATAAGTTGGAAAATGCTACGGTATCCTACCTCGGAAGAGCTGAAAAGGTTACTATGGACAAAGACAACTGTACAATTGTTAACGGTTCAGGAAAGAAAGCGGATATCAGTGCACGCGTAAATCAAATTAAAGCTCAAATCGAAACAACCACATCCGACTATGATCGCGAGAAACTTCAGGAGCGCCTGGCTAAGTTAAGTGGTGGTGTTGCTGTTCTCTATGTAGGTGCGGCAAGCGAAGTAGAAATGAAAGAGAAAAAAGACCGTGTAGACGATGCATTGCATGCTACCCGTGCCGCTGTTGAGGAAGGTATCGTTCCAGGCGGTGGTGTAGCTTTCATCCGTGCCATCGAGAGCCTTGACAAATTAAAAGGCGCCAATGAAGATGAGAATACCGGTATTGCCATAATTCGTCGCGCTATCGAAGAACCACTTCGCCAGATTGCAGCCAATGCCGGTGTCGAAGGTTCTATCGTGGTGCAAAAGGTGAAAGAAGGCAAAAATGATTACGGATTTAACGCCCGTACTGAAGAGTATGAAAAGCTGATGGCAGCCGGTGTAATTGACCCAACCAAGGTTACCCGTATTGCTTTGCAAAATGCGGCTTCTATTGCTTCTATGTTGTTAACCACCGAATGCGTGATTGTTGACAAACCAAAAGAAGAGAAAGCGGCTATGCCTCAAATGCCTGGCGGCGGAATGGATTACTAAAAAATCATTTCAAGAAAAGAAAACCCCGCTAATGCGGGGTTTTTTATTTATTGCCTGATTGTGTAAACTAAACAATTTATTTGTCGCTAAGCATATTTGCAAGGCCATTCCACTCCATTTTTTGATCGGCCAATAGTTTAATGATAGCAAGGAACGGAACAAAAAGTATCATTCCCGATACTCCCCATATAATGCCTCCAAGAAAAATAGCCATCAGGGTCACCAAGGTATTCAGGTTAAGCCTGGTGCCAACAGCGTATGGAAATATAATATTGGCTTCGAGATACTGCACAAAAGCAAATATAGCTATTACACCAACTGGATACCAGATCGAACCATAGGTGATCCAGGAAACCGATATTGGTAATAAGGCGCCAACCATAATCCCAACGTATGGGATGAAAGTAAGTATAGATGCAATACAACCAAATAAAATGGCGTGAGGCACCCCCAGTATCAACAAGCCAATACTGTTCAATGCCGCAACAATGAGATACACAAGGATCATACCCTTTATAAATCGATAATAGGTTTGTATGACTTTATTCAACATAGATCGTATCTGCTCCTCACTTACGTCTTTGAATAACAGCTTGAAGGAAATCAGCAGTTTATTTCTTGTGGTTAGAAATAAAAAAGCAAAAACAGGAATAATAAAAATCGTAACCAAGCCTGATCCCAACTGAACGACCGATGTACCGAGCCCGGAAAAAAGTCTTCCGGTTCCCAGTTTGAGTTGTTCATGAATCGTGGAATCAATGATTTCACGGGGCACATTGAAACGATACATGATAAACTCAAAAAGTTGTTCTATGGATTTAATGATCTGAGACTTTAAAAGGTTCCAGTCTTCAAAGAAACTTCGGAGTTGATAAAATAGAAGCGTCATGATCAGTATCACGAGAATAACAACCAAGAGAATGGATATAAATGCGGCAAACACTCTTGGTATTCGTTTACGTTCAAGCCATACTGAAACGGGATATAAAACGAATGCTATCAACAAACCGTAGGAAAGTGGAATGAGCAAGGGTGATGAAAAATATAGCAACATAGAGCCGAATAACATACAACATACGTAGGCGGCAAAGCGATAAACTATTGAGTTTGTCATATTAATTCCAAAACATCCAGTTAACAATTAATTTCAAACTTCGGTCAGGTAAAGGCCATTGTGGAATTAGATCGGTGCCATTGCCTAGAATATCTTGTAATACATTATCTACTTTAAACAACACCCGTACTGATCGTATTTTTAGATTAACAAAGGCATCCGTCCAGATATATTGCCCATACGTTCGTTGCGCTTGAACGAAATATTGAGAAGTATTTACATTAAAATCGTATGGATTAAAGCTCCCGTTGTTAAATACATCCATACCAATCTGAAATTGCAGTGACTTCTTAAACACGGTATTGGCATAATACACGGAGTGTACCGAAAACAGACGAGGGTATTGCATAATTTCATTAGAAAAATACTGACCGGCTATCTCGTTGCCAAAGTATAGTTTAGAAAACTTGAGCAACAGTTTAAGCGATGTAAGCGAATAATTAACAGACCCGTTCAACTGAACAGGCAAAGCATTTTGTCCAAAATACACCGGGTTGGTGAGTATGCCCTGCGCATGCGCAACCCGGAGTTTATCGCCGAATGCTGTGTATGAAATTCGAAAACAGGAATTAGTGACCGCACGGTATCGATTGTCCCATTGAAAATGATTCCCACGGAAGCGTTGCTCTACAACAGATGGCATTAAACGATTGCCATAGTAAGTTATGTTGAGTAAATTCTGAAATATTCGCCTTGTTATCGTTCCGGAGTAGGAATATTCCCCTTTATTATAATCAATCAATGAGTATTCGGCGTTGATGAACAATCCGGTATTCGACCATAAAGTTTGCTTAAATGTTCCGGGTTTATTTTGTATAAATTTAAACCATTCAGCACCAATGTTCAGATTCTGAACATTATCAAAAGCATCACCGGCAAACCGGTATAACCTATGCCGCGCATAAATAGCGCCTGACATCTGATTACTGACCGGCAATGAATCACTCTTAAGTTTGTATTGTTCCGGCAGAAAAAAACGAAGCTCATTAGAAATCGTTTGCATAGCGATGCTGTCTCTTGTCTTTTCTGTATTGTTCAACACCTGAGGGAAATAAGCGAAATCAGTTTTATCATCGGTAAACCGATAAACATTTTCATTAAAATCAAAACGATGTATTAATACACCTTTTGTATCAACTTGCTTTTTTGTAAGGGTATCATTCACTTTTTCCTGATAGGTGGGGCCTAAATGAATCTGTTGCTTAATACTCAGATTTCGCTCGGTAATTTGTGTTGTCGCACTATCCAGATTAACCGGAACAACCTTTTTAGTGATGTAAGCCGGATTTATATACACGGAGTCTATATCGGCAGATACCCCACCGTTGAACTGAACCACCGCTTTGTTGCGATAAGCACAAAAATCGATCGTATAACGTTGATTGTTGCTTTTGAAGGATTGATGAGCCAGTATGTTATAGTAATCGGTTCGCATATTGGCATAGGCGCCATCAGAACCGATTCGGTTAAAGGCAAATCCTACATTATAATTTTTACCGATATTTTGTGTGTGGTTTCCCTGAAACCATTGTTCATTGCCACTGCCCATCAAATAATATAACGAGGTGTATGGTTTTCTTGTATTGTAAAATTTCACATCATCCGCCTTATACATATACACATCAAAGGCATTAATTCCGGTGCGTAATCCGGGTGCCTGATACAGCAATGGAATCAGTCGGTATGCCGGATATCCAAGATTTCCCGTATTACGCATAAAATAATCCCGCATTGCGGGATGGTATCGTTGAAATAGGGTTAGTGAAGTATCTATGGTTTGCTCATATGGATTATTCCAACTTCGGAATTTTGTCCAGTTCGGATCAAATCGATGATAGGTGCTATCATCTCCAATGGCGCGTAGTTCATTGTAAGAAAATACGATGGTAGCAACGATCAATATAATACGAACCATAGGTTACAATGATTGTATCAGGGAGGTGATGATTATGGTCATTTTGGGTTCGGCGTCCATTGCGGCTCTCACTACCTCATCGTGGCTCACCTGAATGGGTTCTGGCGGGTTGCCTTCGTCGCTTATTACGCTGATAGCAAAGATGCGCATACTCATATGATTGGCAACCATAACTTCCGGTACCGTAGACATACCAACAGCATCACCACCAATGATATGCATGAATTTGTACTCGGCAGGTGTTTCAAACGTAGGTCCGGTTACGCCAACATAAACGCCGGAGTGACAAGTGATCTGATGTTGTTGGGCAATGACTGTTGCCCGACTAATGAGGCTTTTGTCGTATAGTTTATGCTGATCAGGAAAGCGTGGTCCTATGGACTCATCATTGGGCCCGCGAAGCGGATGATCGCTCACCAGATTTATATGATCACGAATAATCATCAGGTCACCCACTTTATATTTTGGGTTGAGCCCGCCACTGGCATTACTGATAAATATTGTATCAGCGCCAAGATATTTCATAACCCTTACCGGAAAAGTTACCTGTACCATACTGTAGCCTTCATAATAGTGAAAGCGTCCCTGCATGGCCACAATTTGTTTGCCATGTAGTCGACCAAAAACCATATTGCCGACATGACCTTTAACCGTACTTTTAGGGAAGTTAGGTATATCGGTGTATGGTATACTAACTTCTACTTCAATCTGCTTTACGAGATTACCTAAACCCGAACCCAGAATTATAGCTACTTCCGGCTTTGCGGTTATTCTTTTTTGAATAAAGCTCACGGTTTCCTTTATAGCATCAATAAGATTTTCCATGCGGGTAAAAGTAATAAAGTGCTAATCAAATACTAATGATATTGAATGCAATCTTTTATTGCATTCACAAGGGTATCCTCAGGGTCTAATGTAACCCGGATAGGTAAATAGTATACCGGTAAGGATTCATTTAAGCTAAACCGATTAATTCGCATGGCATCTTTTTCTGTAGTCAATATCACGGCTCCAGGATGAGCACGTATAGCTACCTCCCATTCTTGAATATCCTTTTCGTTAAATGGATAATGATCAGGGTAGCGAAATGAACGCATTACCTTGAAACGATTATTTACATAGTCGTTAAAGGTAGCAGGTTCAGCGATGCCGGTAACGGTTATTACCGGGGTCTGTTCTATAAAGGGCAAGGTATACTGAACACCAATCGGTGAACCATATTGATAGGTTGAAAAATAAACCGGAAGTTGTGTATTGAATTGACCCCTGATTATTCTGATGAACTCATTCTTTTGCTCAGAAGTAAGGTGGTTCGATTTTGAAAAAATCAGGGCTTGTGACCGATTGATGCCCTTGGCACTTTCTCTTAGTCTGCCTGCCGGCAGGAGATGGTCCTTAAACACCGGGTGATTTGAATCGGACAATACGATGGAGAAAGAAGGTTTAATGTATCGGTGTTGAAAGGCATCATCCAGAATTATGGCATCCAGTTCAAATGACGCCAGCATTTCCGGTATGGCTACTACCCTATCTTCGCATACTGCAACCGGAACATCGGGAAATTTATTTTTTATCTGTAAAGGTTCGTCGCCCACCTCAGTAACCTTACTGTTTGTTTGTACCCATCTGAATCCATTCGAATTGCGCCCGTAGCCTCTGCTCAGAACCCCCAGTTTATACTCCGCCCCCAGTTTATTTAAGATCCACTCTGTGTGTGGTGTTTTACCGGTTCCGCCAACTCGTATGTTACCAATTACGATAATAGGAATGTCAAATGCCACGCTTTTAAGGACATTCCAGTCGAATAATTTATTACGAACAGACGCACCAAAACCATACAACAAGGAGAATGGATACAGTAAGTAGTTCATCGGGCGTGAGTTTAAGGTGTAAATTTGAACAAAATATTTATTGTGTCGAATCAACTCCCCCTCAAGCAAATTATACAAGCCCTGGAGCAACTGGCACCACCCTCCCTGCAGGAATCGTATGACAACTCCGGTTTAATCACCGGCAATCCTGAACAAATGATTCAGAAGGCCATACTCACACTCGATTGTACCGAGGCTGTTATAGAGGAGGCCATACAAGTGCAGGCTCAGCTTATTATTGCACATCATCCAATTATTTTTTCCGGTTTGAAAAAATTAAATGGGTCGACCTACGTGGAACGTACCGTTATAAAAGCGATTAAAAATGATATTGCCATATACGCCTTGCATACCAATCTGGATAATATGCTGTATGGTGTAAACCATAAGATTGCCGATAAACTGGGATTACAATCCACTCGATCCGTTCTTAAGCCCATGTATAATCAACTGTGCAAGCTACACACTTACATCACCGAAGATAAGGCAGACGAATTAAGAAACGCATTGTTTAAAGCAGGAGCCGGACAAATTGGTCATTACAGTGAATGCAGTTTCAACATCATCGGTGAGGGGACCTTTAAAGGCGATGGCCAATCGAATCCCGCACTGGGGCGCCCTCTGGTAAGGGAACACGCCCGTGAGTTAAAAATTGAGATTATTTTACCGATATGGAGAAAAAACGAGGTACTGGAATCATTACGAAAGGCGCATTATTATGAGGAGGTGGCCTATGAGCTTTACCCCACCTTAAATGCCCATCAGGAAGCGGGCAGCGGCCTTATCGCTGAACTGCATACTCCTATGAAGGAAACCGATTTCTTACAATTGATCCGCAGCAAACTGCATACCGGGGTAATCAGACACTCCGGACTTACCGGTAAATTCATAAAACGGGTTGCCATTTGTGGTGGTGTCGGAATTTTCCTATTACCTGATGCCATCCGCAAGGAGGCCGATGTATTTATCACCTCTGATATAAAATACCATCAGTTTTTCGATGCCGATAGTAATATTTTGCTTTGCGATATAGGTCATTATGAAAGTGAGCAATTTACCGTAGAAATATTTCAGGAACTACTAAACGATAAATTCCCTACTTTTGCCGCGCTCTTTTCAAAAACTAACACTAACCCGGTAAATTACTACTAATGAGTAAAACAAAAGAAATAACCGTTAAAGCCGAAGTACCTGTAATCGATAAATTAAAATCACTTTATCACTTACAGAAAATTGATTCTAAAATTGATGAGATTAAAATTCTTAAAGGCGAACTTCCAATGGAGGTTAAAGACCTTGAAGATGAAGTAGCCGGACTTAAAACACGAGTTGAAAAGTTCGAGGATGAAATCAAGGAAATAGAAACGACCATTTCCGATAAGAAAAACGCTATCAAAGAATGTGAAGCCTCAGTTAAAAAATACCAAAAGCAACAAAGCAATGTAAAAAACAATCGTGAGTATGACGCCCTGAGTAAAGAGATTGAATTACAAAAACTTGAAGTTCAGCTTAATGAAAAAAAGATTAAAGATGCGCAGGAACTCATCAAGCAAAAAACAGAAGTATTTGAACAATCCGAAAAGTTAATTAAGCTCAAAGAGAAAGAACTTAAAGCCAAAAAATCGGATTTGGAAAAGATCATAGAGGAAACAGACGCTGAGGAAAAAGCATTGCAAAAGAAAGCTAATGATGCGCAATCAAAAATTGAAGAACGTTTGGTTACTGCCTATCACCGAATTCGTAAAAATTATAAAAACGGATTGGCTGTTGTAAGTGTTTCACGTAACTCGTGCGGTGGATGTTACCATGCTTTTCCTCCTCAGTTGATTCTGGAGATTCGTCAGCATAAAAAGATAGTACTATGCGAACATTGCGGACGCATACTGGTGGGTGAAAATATTGAATCCTAACTCCTATCCGTTCTGATTGCAGCTAAAGAAATCATCATAACGATAAAGACCCTGCTCCTTGCAGGGTTTTTTGTTATATCTCAATATAGCACCGTCTACGCAGTTAAGTCATTTGACTTTAATTCAAATTGCGAAAAAGCATATCAGCTAATGCTCAGCATGCGGTTTAACGAATCCCGTGAATTACTTAAAACGGAGAAATCAATTCATCCCGATAATTTGATACCCCTCTTTATTGAGAACTATGAGGATTTCTTACGTTGCGCTTTTAATGAAGACAAGGAAGAGTTTAATCGCTTGTATGTGCATAAAGAGGAAAGGCTGGATTTACTCAGTGAGGGCAATGAACAATCACCTTACTATCGTTACTGCAAAGCGCAAATAGCGCTCCATTGGGCATTAATAAATCTGAAATTTGAAAACCATACGGCCGCATTTTTCGATATCCGTAAAGCCTATAATCTACTTACTGAAAATAAAAAATTATACCCCGACTTTAAACCTACTTTAATCAGTTTAGGATTTCTTCATGCTATTATTGGCACTATACCCGATACCTATAAATGGGCTGTAAATCTGGTTGGGTTTCATGGAACCATAACTGAGGGAAAACAGGAAATACTTCAAGCCATTACCTACGGCGAAAAGAATCATTTTGTCTTTCTTAATGAGGCGCGATATATGTATATCATACTACAACTCATCGTTCTGAATGACAAATCAGGTGCGTATCAGACAGTTTCTCATCCCGGATTTCCGTCGCATTATGGCAACGCATTAAGTTGTTTTACCAGGGCCTATGTGGCACTCAAGAACTATAAAAATGACGAGGCTATCCGATATTTTACATACAATATTTTCAATAACAAATCATTCATCCTATACAACTACTACATGCTTGGAATGTGTCAGTTGAATAAACTGAATACCGATGCCCGTTACAATCTCAAGTATTTTTCAGATCATTTCAAAGGAGTAAATTATCTAAAAGATGCACGACACCGCATCGCCTGGTGTGCTTTAATAAACGGTGATCAAACAGCTTATCTTGACAATCTGATATCAATCTTAAAGCATGGTAATACGCTGAGCGATTCGGATAAATCTGCTCAGAAAATTGCTGAGCGAAAAATAATACCGCACGCCGGATTATTGAAAGCAAGATTATTAATGGATGGCGGCTATTTAACAGATGCAATGTTTGTACTTAACAGTATCCCCTCTAAAGAGTTAAGCACAACGGCAATGCAAACTGAATATTCGTACCGTAAAGGAAGGATATTTCATTTACAGGGCAAGCATGATGAAGCTATATTGCAGTATATGATGAGTATTGAAAAAGGTAAAAATCTGAATGAATACTTTGCGGCCAATGCCGCAATGGAATTAGGTACCATATATGAGGGCAAAAAAGATTATACCAAGGCCGCCACCTATTACCGAATGAGTTTAAATATGCCCGAATCAGATTTTAAAAACTCAATAGACATTCGATCAAAAGCCGGATTGCAGCGAGTTTCAAAATAGATTAACTGTATTTCTCAAGGGTTTGACCAACAACCTCATAGAGCAGTGGCAAACGAACCGGCTTAGACAAATAACGTTCGGCTCCTGCACCCAGCGTAGATAGTGAAAGCAGTTCATCGGTTGACGCACTCAGGAAAATAATGGGTATATGTTTCACTGCATCATTTTCTTTTAGCTTAAGACACATACGAATACCGTTCATGCCGGGCATATAGATATCTGATATAATCAGATGTGGTTGATATAAAATAGCTTTCTGTAACCCGGTGATGCCATCATAGGCATGAAAGGTGTCAAATCCTTTTTTGCGAAAATTATACGACAGGAAATCGATGATATCAATTTCATCATCTACCAAAAGTATCCGGGTACGTTCCATTACAGTTTTAAAAACATCCAAAATTGAAACTGCACTATTACCTTAACATCAGTAAAATGTTAATAAAATGTTAAGCGTTGCGGATGCAATAACAGCCACCGTTAGAAAGTGATTTACTGTTTTACCCTATTTTTGCCAACCTAAACAAAATCAACAACAAACAATGGGTCGCATATTCGAAAAACGTAAGCATAAAATTTTTGCCCGCATGGATAAAATGGCAAAGGCATTTACTAAAATAGGTAAAGAGATTGCCATGGCGGTTAAACAAGGCGGCACCGATCCCAACAATAATCCGCGCCTGCGTGTTGCCATGCAAAATGCCAAAGGGGTAAATATGCCCAAGGATCGTGTTGAAGCGGCCATAAAGCGTGCAACATCGAAAGAAGAAAAAGATTTATCTGAAGCTACTTACGAAGGTTATGGCCCACATGGTATAGCAATTATGGTTGATTGCGCCACAGATAATCCTACCCGAACCGTTGCCAATTTGCGCATGTATTTTGACCGCAGTGGTGGCGCACTTGGCAAAAGCGGATCGGTTGAATTTATGTTTGATAGAAAAGGGGTATTCAAACTGGACAAACAGATTGTAAAGTTGGATGAAGTTGAATTGGATTTAATCGATCTGGGTGCAGAGGAAATTCAAGAAGCTGAAGACGGAATTATGGTTTACACGTCATTTCAGGATTTTGGAAATATGCAAAAGGGACTTGAAGAAAAAGGATTTGCCGTGATTAGTTCTGAAGTACAGCGAATCCCAACCACCACCAAAGAATTAAGTGATGAACAGGTAGATGATGTTTTGAAGCTTATTGAAAAATTAGAAGAGGACGATGATGTGCAGAATGTTTTTCACAATCTTGCTTGAGACGCTTCAAATTGCCAACTATACCAATCATTAGCAATTCAAATATGTTTTGATATATTGGCTCCAAAGCAGAGACATGATCAGATTACTTACCTTACTTTTTTATATACTTTCTATATCATCGGTTTTGGGACAGAATATCTCATTAAGAGGTATGGTTGTCGACAATGAAAATAATTTTGAACTCGTCGGTGTAAGTATCATAGCCGACAATACAAGCTTTGCTCAATCCGATGCAACCGGTAAATTCACGCTGGAACTTACTCCGGGCCGGCATACCATTAAAGCAACTTATGTAGGTTATAACACCTTTACCGATACCATTACGATTAATGCTGAAACCACTGCAGTATTCAAAATACGTATGGTGCCTCTTGCCAAAGAATTAAAAATGGTTGTTGTCAGTGCATCCAAATTTGAACGGAACATATCGGAAGAAACAGTAAGTATCAACATTCTAAAACCTTCACTGATACAAAATACCAATTCCATAACTATGGACGAGGCGGTTAATCGTGTTCCCGGAGTTAACATCATTGATGGACAAGCCAATATTCGTGGGGGCAGTGGATACAGCTACGGTGCAGGCAGTCGTGTTTTGGTGTTAGTGGATGACCTTCCTCAACTCACTGCAGATGCCGGCGATGTTAAATGGGAATTTTTACCGGTCGAGAATTTGGAACAAGTCGAGATTATCAAAGGTGCCGCTTCAACCTTATATGGCTCATCCGCTTTGAATGGTGTCATTAATATCCGTACCTCCTACCCTACATCGGTGCCGCAGACACAAATCAGTTTTTATCAGGGCATATACCAGAATCCAAGACGCAAGGAACTCATTTGGTGGGACAATCGCCAGCCATCATTCAGCGGGGGCTATTTTACCCACAGCCGAAAAATTGGTCAACTGGATTTGGTTGTTGGCGGAAATGTATTCAATCAGGATTCCTATCAACAAGAGTCTTTTCAGAAGCGTGGCCGCATCAACTCTAATCTGCGCTACCGTTTTAAGAAAATTGATGGACTCAGTGTTGGTCTAAATACTAATTTTCTTTATGCGCATACCGGCACGTTTTTCATCTGGGAAAATGACTCAGCCGGAGGCTACAGGCCATTTGGCGGAACCGACTCCGCCACGACATCTATTACCCGTAATAAATACTATCGCTTTAATGTTGATCCATATATTACCTATGTAAAAAAAGACGGTAGCAGACATAGCCTGCGTACGCGCTTGTTTGAAACCAATAATATGACGAATCAGGTTAATCAGGATTCTAAAAGTCGTTTGTGGTATGCAGAATATCAGTATCAGCACGTATTCAAATTTGGATTGAGAGCAACAACGGGATTGATGAGTAACTATTCACAGATATTCAGTACCATGTATGGCGATCACGATGGAGCCAATCAGGCGGCCTATCTTCAACTGGATTATAAATTGAAACAACTGACCTTGATGGGCGGTGTGCGATATGAGCGTTATCGTATTGATACTTTCAAGGCGAACAGCGGTCCTGTTTTTAGGGCCGGTATGAACTATGCCGTAGCCAAAGCAACTCACTTCAGAGCCTCATTTGGTCAAGGTTATCGCTTTCCTACTGTTGCCGAAAAATTTGTACAGACTAATATTGGTGCTTTATTTGTTTATCCCAACCCCGAACTGGAGCCGGAACAAGGCTGGAGTGTGGAAGTTGGCGCACAGCAAGGCTTTAAAGTAAGTAACTGGATGGGTTATGTCGACTTAGCCCTATTCAGACAGGAGTTAAACAACTTCATGGAGTTTAGTTTTGGTCAGTGGGGTAACCCCGCTACTGACCCGCAGTTTGGATTGGGCTTTAAATCCGTAAATCTGGACCGTGCCCAGATTACAGGCCTCGAGGCAACGATATTCGGACAAGGTACGCTGTTTGGTTGTCCGGTTAATTTATTAGCCGGATATACGTTTATAAACCCTATCGATATTAACGAGGCAAATCGAATTGATAGTCTGTTGGGCAAAAATCCGTTGTTGACTCAACCGGAAATAGATTCCCTCAACAATCTGCGCATACTGAAATACCGCTATACCACCACTATTAAGCTGGATGCCGATGTCACCTGGAAAATACTTACTGCCGGTGTAAATATTCGATACAACAGCTTTATGGTCAACATCGATAAATTCCTCAATTTCATAGAAGGCATAGAAGATTACCGAAAAATCAATAATAATGGTGATTTGGTTATAGATGCCCGACTTGGTTTTAATGTAAACAAGAATACCCGCATTGCTATGGTGGTTAAAAATGTCATGAATAGAGAGTACACCGTTCGTCCGGCAATGATAGAAGGACCTCGTAACTTTACCATTCAAATCAATACCAAGTTTTAGTGATTTATTGCTATGTTCGTCATTGAATGTAATAACCATAAATTCAATTTACCAATAACACGGAATACCCTATCCATTTCCCACTCCCCTGATACATCACTTGTCTAAAAAATCACCATACCTCACCACCAAAGGCATAGACCAACTCTTTTTGGGTTTCTTTCATGCCTGGAAATTCATCGCTCAGTTTTTTCGTGAACTTTTCAGCAGACCGTTTGAAACCAAGGAGATTATCAGACAGTGTTATGAGGTAGGTGTTCGATCATTACCGCTCATCACCTTAACCGGCTTTGTTACCGGAATTGTATTTACCAAACAATCCAGACCATCACTTCAATCATTTGGTGCATCATCGTGGCTTCCTTCGCTGATCACTATAGCCATTATTCGCGCCTTGGCTCCTTTGGTTACTGCACTCATTTGTGCCGGAAAGGTAGGTTCTAATATTGGTGCTGAATTAGGCTCCATGAAAGTAACAGAACAGATAGATGCTATGGAAGTATCAGCCATCAATCCGTTTAAGTTTCTTGTAGTAACCCGGGTTCTGGCCTGCACGTTAATGGTGCCCGTATTGGCCATGTATAGCGGATTTGTTGGATTGATGGGCTCTTTTTTAAATGTCAATCAAAATGAATATACTACTTATCAATCCTTTATCAAGGAAGCCTTTTCATCAATCAGCTTTTTAGACATCTATTCTTCTCTATTCAAAGCTATCGTGTTCGGATTTACTGTAGGGATTGTTTCGTGCTATCAGGGTTATAACGCAGGAAATGGTACACAAGGCGTAGGTCGTGCCGCAAACAGCGCCGTGGTTATCTCCATGTTTCTCGTCTTTATAGAGGAAATTGTTATTGTTCAGGTTATAAATTGGATGCGTTAGTGAAAAAAGTTACCGGCACTATCGACTATAATAAAAAAGTGATTACCATTCGTAATCTATACAAATCATTTGGTGAGCTGGTTGTTTTGGCCGGCATCGATATTGATTTGTATAAAGGTGAAAATCTGGTTGTGCTCGGTCGTTCAGGAACCGGAAAATCTGTATTAATTAAAATTATTTCAGGACTATTAAAACCGGATCGCGGCGATGTGTTCGTGCTGGATAAACAGGTAGATCGTCTCCATGAAAAAGAACTGCGTGAGCTTAGACTTAAACTTGGTTTTCTTTTTCAGCACTCAGCTCTGTATGATAGTATGAGTGTACGTGAGAATCTTGAATTTCCATTAACCAGAAACATAAAGAATCTGACTACGGCTCAGATAAACGAAGCGGTTGAAGAAGTTTTGGATGCCGTTGGACTACTCGATAAAATCAATCAAATGCCTGCAGAGTTATCCGGAGGGCAACGCAAACGAATAGGTATAGCCCGCACGCTCATTTTGAAGCCTGATATTATGTTATATGATGAACCTACTTCCGGATTAGACCCGATTACGTCTATAGAAATTAATGACTTAATCAATGAGGTTCAGGCCAAGTACCGAACCAGTTCCATTATTATCACCCATGATCTAACCTGCGCTAAAGCCACCGGAGACCGCATTGCTATGTTGCTCGACGGTCAATTTAGAAAAATAGGCACCTTTGATGAGGTTTTTGATACGCAGGATGAACGCATCAAAGCCTTTTACGACTATAATTTTACTGAATAAATGACCACAACTTCAAATAAGAAACCCGTCATCGTTGGCATATTTATCGCCGTAGGTATCACGTTCATTGTCGCGGCCATATTAAGTGTAGGCAATCTGCAAAGCACATTTGGAAATAAAATATCCCTTTCCGTTGTATTCGATGATGTGAATGGGTTGAAAACCGGTAACAACATATGGTACTCAGGAGTTAAAATAGGACGCGTTGAGGATATGAGTTTTATTGGTGAATCAAAGGTTAAGGTACACTTAAAGATTGAAGAAAAATCACAAGCCTTTATTAAAAAAAATGCTCACGTAAAAATTGGCTCTGATGGGTTAATCGGCAACCGCATTATCATTATATTCGGCGGCACGCAGGATGCTGCCAGCGTTGAGGATGGAGACACCCTGCACGTAGAAAATGGTATTTCAACCGAAACGATGATGAATACTTTGCAGGAAAATAATGTCAACCTAGTTGGTATAACATCCGACTTAAAAGAAATCACATCTAAAATCAGAAAAAGCGAGGGGACATTGGGTAAGTTGTTAAACGATGACGAACTATATAACAACTTATTAGGCACCATATCTTCCTTAAGAAAGACCTCAGATCATGCTCAAAAAATTGCCGCGTCTTTATCCGATTTCAGTGATAAACTCAATAATGAAAACGGTCTTATCAATAAACTTCTTACCGACACAGTCACATTTAACAATATCAGTAAATCAGTTTCAGAACTCAGGCAGGTTTCGGAAAATGCTAACGCCTTCATTAAGACACTGAATGAATCCATGCAGGACCCGAATACACCTGTAGGTACTTTACTCCATGATGAGCAAACCGCAAATCAGCTAAAAGGTGCTATAAAAAATCTTGAACGCTCAACACAAAAGTTAAATGAGGATCTTGAGGCGCTGCAACATAGTTTCCTGATGAAAAGGTATTTCAAAAAGAAGGAAAAAGGTAAACTATAATTTCCTCATTGAAGATTAAACGGTGCGCAAATACATCCCTTTATTCTTGTTTATTCTGCTAATATCAACTCACGAATTGATATTGGCACAAACTAACGATGCACAGCTGTGGATTGGTTATGAAATGGACAAAAAAGTAATTAAGCGCACCAAAACACATCTTAAATATCAGGTTCGATTTACTGATAATTATACCCGGTTTGATTATGCCTTTTTTGATTTTGGTATTGATTATTCACTGCATGATAATATTTCAATTAGTACTGCTTATGTTATTAATATGAAAAACGATCGTGAGTTGAGCTGGTTGTTACGCAATCAATGGTATGGCAATATTCAGTTTGAACAGAAATTAGGCAAATTTAAAATCAGTAATCGGGAACAAGTTCAAACGGATTTGGAAGATGATATAGAAGCCGGCGGAAATTGGTTTTACCGGAATAAAACAGCTTTGCAGTATAAACTCAATAAAAAACTAACTCCTTACATACAAATTGAGGGTTATATGCGTATCGGTGAACGCCCTCCATCTGAAGACGTCCTATACCGAACACGATATCACGCAGGTGTTAAATATCGATATAACAAACGCAACGACTTAACCATGTCATTTTTATATCAACGACAAATCAGACGAAACCAACCGGACCATATTTATTCCATTATACTAAACTGGAGTCACTCCGCCAAATAAGCTGATGTACCCCTTGCTGATGTTGTTAGTCAAATGCTATTTAAATTGATCTTGGCAATAGCTACGATTAGTGCAGTGTGCAGATCGGGAGAATAAAAAACATACATATTTCAACCGTCTTGTCTTCTAATTATTTAAGTAAGTTTGAATAGCATTCTATGGAAGAGTATCAACTTAAAAAGCAACTCCTGGAGCGATTTCAGCTTATTCAGTCGAAAAGAGAAGCTTCTCATCCACATATAGCACTCAGGCCGGACAGTAAACTATTAGATTTAGTTTTTGAGCTATTGCAGGGACAAATTGAATTTGATCCAACCTTGTTTTCCGAATTGCCTCTGAGCAAGCTAACCATATATCTGAGCTATACACACGCTTACTATACGAACAAAATATTTTTCGAACTCGAACAAACACTGCATTTGCTCGTTCACAGTATCTCTTCTAATTATTACCTTGAGGCCATTACTTTACTACAGCATTATCAAGAATTTAAAAACGAACTGACCGAACATATACTTGAAGAAGAACAGGAGTTAATACCCTACATCTTGTGGCTAAGTACCGAAGCTTCGGATATGCTTCCCTCCTATGGTCTGTTGTTGAACAGGAGCAAAAGCGTTTCACTGAGAAGTTTTCTTTTGGATCACCGGCACGACGATCACAAACACCATTTGTTCTATACCTGGGTTGAAAAGCATTATTCAACTTTTGATTCTAATTCACTCTACAGAATATTTGGGCATCAACTTCAAAAATTTGCACTTGACCTTAAAATTCATTCCTTAATTGAGGAGAGTGTAGTGCTTCCGCGTGCAATCTCATTAGAAAATGAGCTCATCGAACGTTCTAAACAATTTTATGTTTTGAACTAAATCGTATGAATCGAAGCCACTTTTCATTAATAGTTTACTTTAGCCATTCCTACCTGAATAAAACAACCTACAATGATGCAAGTATCTGAAATGGCCGAAAATCTTATCGGATCGGAAATAATCAAACTGGCCGGTGAAATAAACGATATGATTGCCAAGGGAAGTAAAATATACAACTTCACAATAGGCGATTTTGATCCGAAAATATTTCCAATTCCTGCGGAACTTGAAGATGAAATCATTAAAGCGTACAAAAACAAACAAACTAACTACCCTGCGGCCAACGGAATTGCTGATTTACGCAAGTCGATCTGTCATTTTTTAACAAGAACTTTGCAACTGGATTATCATCCGGATGAAATACTGGTAACCAGTGGCGCAAGACCGGCAATTTATGCGGCCTATGTCACGCTCCTCAACCGCGGAGACCGTGTACTATATCCTGTGCCATCGTGGAATAATAATCACTATTGTCATTTGGTTGGGGCAATTGGCATGCCGGTTGAAACAAAGCCCGAGAATCATTTTATGCCCACTGCGGAAGAATTGAGGCCTTATATCAGCGATGCATCGCTCATTTCATTATGCTCCCCGCTCAACCCCACCGGCACATCATTCAGCCTGGAATCGCTCGATGCTATATGCAGAATGGTTTTACATGAAAATAGAAAACGTAAGGAACAAAATCGGAAACCGCTGTATCTGCTCTATGATCAGATTTATGCTGCGCTGACATACGGCGATACCGTCCATGTTAATCCGGTATCCCTTCAGCCCGAACTTCGTGATGTTACTGTTTTTATAGATGGCTTATCCAAATCATTTGCCGCAACGGGTGTGCGTGTTGGCTGGACTTTCGGTCATACATCCATTATCGAAAAAATGAAAGCAATTCTATCTCATATTGGTGCGTGGTCACCAAAAGCAGAACAGGTTGCCGTATCAAAATATTTATTAATGGATACACCGGTTGACCGGTATCTGCACGACTTCAAAGCATCCATCAGCCTAAGATTAAATGGCTTTTACAAAGGTCTCATGGATTTAAAGCAGGAAGGTTTTTCGGTTGATGCCATTGCGCCTCAAAGTGCTATTTATCTTACCGTTCGGCTCAATTTATTGAATAAGAAAAAACCTAACGGAGAACGCCTAACCAGCAACTCCTCGGTAAACGAATATATCCTGCAAGAAGCCGGATTGGCTATAGTTCCTTTTTATGCATTTGGCTCTGATAAAGAGTCCAACTGGTACCGTTTGTCGGTGGGGACATCACACGTTCAGGATATTACGGAAAGTATACAATCGCTGAGAAATGCTTTATCTAAACTAACGGATTAATATGAGAATCATTTACTTCTTGTTACTGCTATGTCCACTATGGTTTGCTTGTGATAATAAAACACAAGTATATGAAGATGAAATTCCTACGGACATGCAAGCGCAAAATGAATGGTCCAATGCTGACGCAGGACCATCTGAAAGCATTAAATCGGGTATTATACATATGAATAGCAGTAAGCCGATTCACGGGTCCGATATTGAGCGGATTATTTACTTTGATGATTATGGAGCAAAACGCCGAGTAGAAACTACCACGCTGATTGAGGCCGCCGGCCAGCGAATTACCACCACACAAATTACCATCGACATCGAAGGGTTCTCCTATTCCTTCAATCCGGAAAAGAAAACCGGATACAAAACAGCCATCAACAAAAATCTAAATCCCACGCAACTGGACTTTTCAAAAATTGATGCCAATACAATGCAACAATTTGGCATCGAGAAAAAAGGCACTGAAATCATTGCAGGAAAAGTTTGCACGATTTATACCATTAACTACGACGCCATGAATTTCAGCGGTCAGTATTCCGTTTGGAATACGATCACCTTACGCGAGATTACCCGTACTGCTGATTTCGGCTATGAATATGTGGCCAGTAAGGTAGAAGAAAATGTTCCCATAAAACCGACTTACTTCGAAGTGCCAAATGAGATTGATTTTCAGGAATCAAGTGGCGTTGAGATTCCGTAGCATTTCTGCCCGAACGCGATCTTTTAATGTTTCAAGGGTATCGTGTTCGCCAGGCCAGAATGGCTCGCTGTATACACAACACATAGTTCCCGGTTGCATAGATGTGCCCATTAACAGTTTCTTAGAACCTATAATTGTGCAAACTAATAGAGGCCTCTTAGAATGCATAGCCAGTTTAAATGCACCATCATAAAATCCTGCCAAAGGCTCATCCGTTTTATTACGGGTTCCTTCAGGAAAAATAAATAACGAAACGCCCCGATCAAGACAAGATTTCATAGCATCCATACTGCGTGCACGATCATCTTTATCGGTTCGTTTCACACTGAAGTATAAATTTTTTATGATGTATCCAAACAATGGGATTTTAGTTAGCTCGTACTTAGCAAGGAATTTAAATGTATTGGGTGTTGCCAGTGCAACTGCAGGTACATCCAATAAACTACTGTGATTTGCTACAAAAATGTAAACTTCATCTTTCTTTACATATTCTTTATTTATTATCCTTACCCGAACGCCATAAAGAAAAAACAACAGGTGACCGGCAATCTGTGAGATTTTATGCCCTGCCCTATCTCGTTTAATACCGCGCATAGTCATAAAAACAATATAGTATGCCGGAATGCAGACTATAATGACCAGCGCAAAAGCGATTGCGCCATAAATTGCAAATACTTTTTTCATCCGTCAGGAGAGTTTTCGTTTGTACAGTTGAATTGTATTCTCCAAGCCCAAGTATATAGCATCACAAATTAAAGCATGCCCTATACTTACCTCATCAAGCTTAGGGAGTTGTTTCCTGAAATAGTTTAGATTATACAGATTGAGATCATGGCCTGCATTGATTCCGATGCCCAGTGCATCTGCACATCGGGCCGCTTCAATATAAGGGGCGACAGCTTGCTCATTATTTTTTTCAAATTCGTGTGCATATGGTCCGGTGTATAACTCGATGCGATCAGTGCCGGTATCGGCTGCTGCCCGTATCATTTCCAAATCAGGATCTATGAATATAGACGTGCGTATTCCGGCAGTTTTAAATACCTGTATGATATCTCTCAGGTACGATTGTTTGGCGATAGTATCCCAACCATGATCACTGGTTATCGCATCATCTGCATCGGGTACCAACGTAACCTGACGGGGTTTAACCTCGAGTACCAGATTGATGAATGTATCACTCGGTTTTCCCTCGATATTGAATTCAGTATGTATTACGGGTTTCAAATCGTAAACATCACGGTAACGTATATGTCTTTCGTCAGGTCTTGGATGTATGGTAATGCCATCTGCTCCGAATCGCTGACAATCAATAGCCGATTTCACGATATCCGGTAAATTGCCTCCCCGCGCATTTCGTAAAGTAGCCAGTTTATTAATGTTAACACTTAAACGGGTCATAAAAAATCAAATGTAACAGATATCTTTAGCATTGAACATTACGGTCAAATGCTTACTACTTTTGGCTCCAAATCATATTATCATGAAAAAATTACTTTGTCTATTACTGATCGCCGTATGCTCGATTTTCACGTTACGGGCAAGTACCGGCTACGATACCCTAACAATTTGTCAGGGGCAGTCTATCCTTGTTAATGGCGTTGTCATTGATCAGGCCGGTCAGTACAACATTACCTTTCAACCGGGAGACAGTTTGGTTATTTATACCGTGAATGTTTCTACGCCGTTTGTATCTCTGGGAGAAGACATGATCGTATGTGAACGCACGCTTACACCAATTATCCCTAAGGGTTCGGATGGATATTATACTTGGAGCAACGGGTCGGTTGCAAATTCCATTTTTGCCGGTGTCAGCGGTATATATTCTGTTACGGTTACGGATGCCTTCGGCTGTACTGCCGATGATTCAGTTTCTATTACTATTATGCAAAATCCTAACCCGGTGATTGAAGGAATTGTTCAACCCATTTGTTACGGGAGTAGTGATGTGGTTCTCACCGGATTACCTTCCGGCGGCGAAATGTACGGTGATTTGCTCAATGGCAACTTGTTTCTTGCTTCTCAGGCTCCTGTTGGTTTCTATAATATATACTACAGCTATACCGATTCATTTGGTTGCAGTGCAACGGTAAATGCCTACATACAGGTAGCGATATGTAATCAGCTTGAAACTAATCTGCAGACCTTACCAATAATCGTTACGGCTGAATCTATTTTACTGCCGGGTGAGGCCGATTTTACGATTTATCAAATAAACGGTCGCATTGCAGAAACAGGTATAACTAAAGACGCCATTATACAACTAATTAATCTGCAGCCGGGTATGTATATTGTAGAGCTATATTTAAAAAACAAGCAAACTAGGCACACGATCACAATCAGAAAATAAAAAAGCCCCGTATTGCTACGGGGCTAAATGTGCGAAGCGTTTAGCTTCTTGAACCCAACACATTATGAAGATGTATTAGAATCCTACCAACACTATGCCAATTTGTACAGGATTCAACTGAGGTGCTACACCATCTCTAAAAAGCGTATTCATGTCGTAATCCACATATAATCTAAACAGGCTGTATCCAACAGATGCCGTAAGGCCATAACGTAAATCGTTCAGATTATAGTCATCACGGATTTTCTCTTTCTTATTGTCGACTACAAGTTTATTTAATGAACCGATACGATATCCAACACGGAATCCGGCACTAAAACGAAATGCTTTCTCAACCTCACTATTTGATGTGAAGGTGAAGTTTACCGGCAACATAATATAGGTGCTGATTAATTTATTTTTAGATACGTTCACGTCTGTTGTTTTTGGGCTAAAGGCAACAGAATCTATCTTGGGAATAAGTGATGCATCGGTATTGAAACGGTAATTGTTAATATCATATAGCAAGCCGGCATTAAATCGCAAATAATGCTTGATCAGATTCATTCTTACGTTAACGATACCTATGCCAACATTCAGGGATTTGCCGTTGATTAAATTGAGATCCTGATATCCCGGAATCTTATTCAGACTGTTGTTGAACAAGAAATTATTTAATCCAAGGCGTAGGCTGAAAATCTGTGTTTTTATAGGGTCATCATCTTCATCGGTTGAATCGCTGGGTAGTTCAAGAACTACATCGTTTTCGGTATGATCATCATCACGCACACGAACTTTCATACCCCCTATATTGATGATCATACTATCCTTATTGCTGTATATTTTAAATCCCTCGCCAAGCAACAGCGAATCCTGAGACAGCCGCTTCAAACGTTCATCGAAGTCGCCTGAAATGGAAATACCTTTTCCATCGATGATGATGGTTTGTGAGCTGTCGCTTGTGTTTCTGTTAACCGTTATGTTGGTCATTTTGGCCTCCATCTCTTTAATGATTTGTTCCAGTTCGTCAATGCGTTTCATCAGTATGGAGTCCTGATTTGAATTGTTCTCTACCGGTTTTTGAGCGCGGGCATTAGTGGTGAATGCCAACACAAGAATGAATACAAGAATTCGTAGGTGCATGTTATTGAAATTTATTTAGTGAAAAGGATTTTTGAAAAGTGATGATGCGTGATGTATAACTGATTTCTATTTCTTTATCTCTTATATCGGCCAGATATTCGATGCTATTGGCAAGTCCGTTCTTACCCTTTCTACGCAGAAGATGACTAATGCGTTCAATCCCCTTGTGCCTCTTCTTCATATTGCTCTTATCGGTCATAGCCTTGAGATTAGGTTCTGCATGGATTGTATTTTGAGTCGTGAGATTATCTTGATTAAACATGCCTATTGTTTCGACATAAAGCGTCGTGTCCGGATTAAAAGTTACAGCCTCATTAAAAATATGCTCAACCGGTTTAATTTCGACTGGCTGATCGTTATGTATTACCGTGTTTATTGCTGTTATTACCTGCTTTTGAGCAGAAGTAATCTTGTTGCCACTGATGATGGAATCCAACGTATTCGATGACTGAACCGGCGTATTGACGGAACTGATGCGGTTTGTTGTTTCCGGCATAACCTTGTTTGAGGCAAGTCCATTAAGGTTATCGTTACGATATACAAAGTAGAACACTGAGGATAAAACGGTAATTATAAATAAAAGCACAGCCGCCGCCTTCCATAGATAATGGAGCATGATGAACGATTGATCTTTGGTATGGCGGTATAGCTCGGTCTTATCCGGATAATTTACCTCCGGAGCAACCAAAACGGTATGCCTGTAATCATCAAGCATTTCTTCAAATGTGGGATTTCGCTTGATGAATTCACTGAGTGCGCGCTCCTCATCAGGGCGCAGATCCTGCTCGATCAAGCGAATGATATACCATTCAATGTTATTTTCATCAATCATAGAATGACTTCTTTTTTTCCGATTAAACTTTTAAGTGCGGTCCTTGCTCTGAATATATAGACCTTAACCTGTGACTCATTCAGGCCGGTTATTACCCCTATCTCTTTGTAGTCATAACCCTCGTAGTCTCTAAGCATTAACACATGCTGTTGTATCTCCGGAAGGGTACTCAGGCATGCCTGTAGGCTCTCCGATGCACCGGTGTAGGTATTTGAAACCATACCCAGATGGTCATTGACTTCGGTTATTGGTTCAAATCGCTTGTTTTTTCTTATGTGATCAATCATATCCCGATATGCAACTGTAAATAAAAATGACTTGGCCTTTTGGAGGTCTACCTGATCAATTTTACGCCACAATACCTCAAAGGCGCTCTGAACGATGTCTCGTGCCGTTTCATAATCTTTCAGATTAGACACAATGAATCGGAATACAGCGTCGCTGTATGCTTTAACACATTCATTGTACTCTTTGGGGTTCATTATGGATAGAGCGATAATGTAGCGAAAATAGTTACAGCATTCTGAAAATTATTTTAAATAGCTTTATGCAGTCTATGCGTATCCTGCCTACTCTGCTATTAGTGCTGATCGTCCTAAAACTCACAGCTCAACAAACCGTTCCCGACATCCGATTATTTCCATCCTACGAGGAAATGGTGAATCATTTTAAAAGTAATTACAATACTTCATTTGATCATTCCATTCAGGTTCAATTTGCCAAAAAGCCTGACGGTTGGTATGTTGAACTCTACAACATGGTAATTCCCGCTAATAAACCACAATCATCATACTTATTATGGTCCTATGCCAGAAAACAATTTCAGCAGGTACCGCTTATGCCCAATCGCAAGGATTACAATCCCTATTGGAAACCTAAAGAATATGAATTCTATCAGGAAGGATTTACCATACATCCCTTTTTTGGATACAGGGGTTGGAGTGCTGATGTATGCAGGATATATGAAAGATTACCGGGGTTAAATGACTCCTTATTATATGCCATCGGACGTGCTTATTCCCATAGGGCAAGTATAGCGCTTTGGGAACTTGATACCTATGGCATCCATTCGAGATACGATACCACATTCAACAAGTCCGACATATCGTATGACTCTGTTCTTATTTTCAGGGACCGGGTCAATCAGGCCATCCGATATTTCAAAAAAACTCAGGATGTAAATCCCACGTTCATAACCAAAGTAGGAAATATTCATACAAAATGTTCCAATGAATTTCTCTATGCCTATTTAACGCTTCTGGTATTAGGATTTGAAACAGAAGCACAATCTTTTATTACAGAAGGGCTTTATGATGATATGATTTTGTCTGCTGCTGAGAATACGCTTAACTCTTGTCCGCCAAACTCACTATTAATCACCGGTGGCGATCTGGATACCTATTCAATGACTTACCTCCAGGCACTACGCAATACCCGAACCGATGTCGTGTTGGCGAACATTAGTTTGTTAAACACCGGGCGCTATATCCATCACCTCCGTTATCACAAAGGGGTGTCGCTTCAGATAAGCGATCAGCAATACAGCATATTGCAACAACATGCGGTTATCTTAAATGATTCAATACCCTTTGTGTCAGCTGAAGATGTGCTTGCCGAAACAGCAACCCATACATTCTCTTATGAGTGGGATTACCTGGAGGCCGAATCCAGAAATATCATGTTTGCCTTTTTGGAAACAGATTCTAATCATATGAATCGATTAAACACGTTAATTGTGGAGCACACGCCAAATTATCTTTACACGTGTGATATATTCATTCTCGACTATATACAAAACAATTTCACTAATCAACCGCTTTGTTTCTCTTTAGCTTGCCATGAATCGGAAATTGAACCCTACAAGAAGGACCTTGTATCGCTTGGGCTGGTTTATCAGCTCAAAACAAGTTCACAGCGTGAACAGGCCGACGTTATTCTAAAAAATAATAAGATCCGATTACTCGAAAAGTACATATGGAATTTTAAAGCCAAAGACCTATTCCTAAGGGATATGCTCTTAGGCAATTACAAATACCTGTTTATCCAAGAAGCTAAATCGGCCTTAACTATAAAAGATACAAACACTGCTATATTATTGATTGATAAATACATAGAGTTATTTCCTGACTCAATAATGACATATGGGCACTATGAGGCTACCTTAATGGATTTATTAATGCGAACCCACCAAACAAATCAATTGAACGATATCGCCTCACACTTGCTTGACTTGGTAAATGTATTTATAACCACAAAACTTAATCCTAACTGGCAGTCAGTACCCGATGAACATGAGGTTGCATTGTGGATGTATGTCACAACTACGATAAAAGAAATTTCACCGGAGTTTCTGGAAACGGGAAACCGCTTGAGAGCCAATGAGTATTATGAAAAAATACTGCCGTTTTACCGGTAGTTATTCTCCAATAAAGTTTCTCATTATCAGGTAAATAATCATAGCAAGGGCAGCGCTCACCGGGATGGTAAGCACCCAGGCCCATAACAGCTTAATCGTAACACCCCAACGCACAGCGGAGATACGCTTCGTAATGCCTACGCCAATAATGGCTCCGGTAATAGTATGCGTGGTACTAACGGGTATTTTAAAATACTGTGTGAGAAATAAGGTAAATGCCCCCGCTGTTTCTGCTCCAAATCCCTCGAAGGGCGTTAATTTGGTTACTTTCTGACCCATAGTTTTTACGATACGCCAACCACCAATAAGTGTACCGGCGGCTATAGCTATATAACAAGAGAGTGGCACCCACTCAGGCAAATGCTTGGTATCTTCTATCATTCCCTGAGAGAACATTGCCGCAGCGATAATACCCATCACCTTTTGCGCATCGTTACCCCCATGCCCAAGGCTATAGGCGGCTGAAGAAAGTAATTGCAGTCTCCTGAATTGCGTATCAACCTTGTCCGGTTTCATTCTTCTGCAAATACTTAGTGTTATAACTGAAATGAAGTAAGATAAAATCATTCCAATGATTGGAGCCAATACAATGAAGTATACAGTGGGCATAACCTTGTCAAGCTGAATGGCTGAGAAGGAACCGGCATTTGCTAATCCGGCACCCGCAAAGCCTCCTATGAGTGTATGGGATGAACTTGACGGAATACCCCACCACCACGTTAGTAAATTCCAGATAATGGCCGCGATGAGTCCTGAAATTACAACAGTTAATGTGATATGGTCCAGTTTTACCGTTTTAGCCACAGTATCAGCAACCTTGAGCTCAAAAATCCAGTAGGCCAGAAAATTAAAGCCTGCCGCCCAGATAACGGCAGTGAGAGGTGATAAAACTCTTGTAGATACAACGGTGGCTATGCTATTAGCGGCATCATGAAATCCATTGATAAAATCAAAGATCAGTGCAAGAACAACGACTACAATAAGTAAAGTCATGAGGCTTAAGCCATTTTTATTACGATTGATTCAATCACATTGGCAACATCCTCGCATTTATCGGTTGCTGTTTCCATCATACTGAGAAATTCCTTGATTTTAATCAATTCGATCGCATTCGTTTCCTCCTCAAATAATTTGGCAACAGCGTGCTCAAAAATATCATCCGCATGATTTTCAACACTGTTTATCCGAACCAATGAATTGGTTATATCTCTCATGTTACTCATATTCTTGAGTTCGTGCACACAACGGCGCACTTCTTCGGTTTGCACCTGAATGAGGGAGGCCAGTTTGATAACGTCCTGGGAAAACGTCGTTATTTTATAGAGTTGAATCCTTTTGCTTGATCCGTGTATATAATCGAGAACATCATCAAGTGCAGAGGCGAGGCGGTGAATATCTTCCCGATCAAATGGAGTTATGAAATTTTTACCCAGTTCCTGAAAGATATCGTGTGTGAGCTCATCACCCACGTGTTCCAGTTTTTCTATTTCATTAATCAGCCTGTTACGTTCCTCAGAACTTGTCGAGTTGATTAGCTCAAATAATAATTTACCAGCTGACTCCAAATTTTCAGCCGCTTTATCGAATAGAGGAAAAAATTTTCGGTCTTTAGGTACAAATAACCTCAGGAAATCGAATGACATTTTTAGTAAGTGATTTTATCGATGTCCGCAAATGTATTTTAATAATTGTTTAAATCATATTTTTAGTAAAATCTTAACATTAATAGGTAAATTCATTCCAACCTCGCCTGCGACTAATCTTAAGATCCTGCAATAATGTCGATTTTACGTTCAAATTAAAGTTGTAACTACGAAAGGTCCCCACAGGAATCCACACAAAGCGCATTTGCCAGCAATGCAGGTCTCTGTATATTTCAATTGTGGTTGTAGATAGTTTTTTAGCCTGAAGGTCAAAATTTGTTACAATATTCACTTTCCAGTTTTTAGTTATACTCAAATCGCCACGGAGATTTAATGTTTGTGAATAAACCAGGGTATCTTTAGTTCTAAGAGGTCGCTTGGTTAGCTGGAGGGCATAACTGAACGAAAAATTCCAGGGTATATTGAAGTCAACAAAAAAATCCGGATAACGAAGCAGCAGTTCATATTCGCTTAAATTTTCAGGGCCTATTTGTATGTTCTTTTGGGGTTGTTTCTTGGTCATACTCCTGAACGAACCGTTTATAGCAAATCGAGCACCGGTAAAGCGCAATAATTTACCTTCTGCATCAAGCATATACTGATTAACACGACTTAAGGTATTTCTGTTAATAGTATATGGATCCCAGTTCGCATCAAAGTTCATATTTACCCCGGTAAACAAGGGCGTAATCACACGCATAGTAACCGGCTGAAACTGCAAGGTGTCCACAGCGAGATTGTATGAGGTCTGAAAGTCGAAACGATCAATGATTTTTACTTTTTTATATCCCGTTATCGTATCGCTTTTAGAACGAACTTTCATCTCGAGGTTATTATTCAACAATAAGCCAATACTACCCTGCCTGCCCGCACCCGGTGAGCCGTACAGACCGTTTTCAAAAACGGAGTACAATTGTTTTCTGCCGGCAGAATCGGTTTGAACGGATCGATATACATTATACCGCTCCTGAGCAAAATCAGGTCTGAAGTTAAAACTCAGCGTAGGGTTAAGTACGTGACGGATGGCTTTTATTTTTCCGTTAAACTGATACAATCCATACAACCGGGTATTGATGCCAATGCTGGCATTATACTCATATGCTGTTCTGAAACCCGGTATCGTATCTTGTTCCAAACGATTGGAGTCGGCATTCCAAACCTTATTTATGGTTTTACCATAAAACCACTGATTAAAGTTGAGTGAGGGTGTGATTGTGAGGTATTTAAATACGTTTAAAGAGGTATTTATTGGTACAGAATGTCGGGCACCGTATGCGGCTTCATTCAGTACGTTACGTATGATGGTATTGGCATCCGTGCCGCGAAATAATATACTATCAATTCCACTGATGTTGTTTCGCGCATTCAGGTTATAGGCAACCGTAATTTTTTCGTACCATTTGGGCCGCCCCACGGTACTGGTTCGTTTAAATGGATTTACCTGCGACATACCAAAATTGATATCCGGCAACCCAATGGAAACCAGGTTCGTGGCTAGGTTTTGATTATGCGTTGCTGTTGCAGTAAGCGAAAGTGGTGAATTACGAAACACCTTACTGTACGATATCGAGGACCCCAGCTGATTATTGAGTCGTGTATCGGCCTGAGAGGTATAACGGCGGTTATATCCGCTTGTAGCAAAGTTTACACTTGCCGCAAATCGATAGTTTGGATTAGCCTTGGCATCCAGATTATACGCCCACTGCACACTAAACTGATTACGAAAAACGGTAGAAAAATCGCTTGGATTCGTACCTCGCTCTCGCAAATATTTAATGGCTACATTACCATTAAACTTATATCGCTTATTATACCTGGAATACAAATTCAAGCCCCAGGTGCCCCTGGAAAAGATTGTTCCCGTAATGGCCAGATCGTAATAATCATTTATCGCAAAATAATAACCTCCGTTGGCCAGGAAAAATCCCAGATCGCTACGTTCCCCGTATTCTGGAACGATAATACCTTTTGTACGCCCCTGCTTAAACGGAAAAATAGCGAATGGAACAAATAACGGAGTTGGTACACCGCCAACAACCAGATTAGCCGGGCCTGTAACGATTACCTTTTTAGGAATTACCTTGGCTCGCCGGGTTGAAATATAAAAATCCGGTTCGGAGTAGTTACACGTTGTGAATTTGTTGTGCAGACCAAAGTAGGTTTCATCTTTGCTTCGCTTAATTAAATCACTGTGCAAATATCCCTCATCCTGTTGGGTCACCAGCTCGCGTATGCGCCCTTTTCGGGTTTTGAAATTAAAGGATAGTTCCAGAGCATCATAAGATTCATCGCCCTGAGTAAACCGGGGTAGCCCGGTTAATTTTCCGGCGCTGTCCTTTATGCCAAATGCAGAGACGGTATTATCGTCCCAGTTGAACTGAATGTAGGCGGCATCGAGGGTAATATCATCATAGTCTACGTGTGCTTTTCCATACAGGTGCACCATTTTATTCTCTATGTCATAAATGATAGAATCATCAGCCTGATAATTAACCGGCTTGTCGAGTGCATCCTTACTAAAGGTGATTGAATCAGATTCGGCTTTGATGGTATCCGATGGAATAGAGTCCAGTCCGATAGGATTGGTATAATGATTGAATGATAAAGAAGCAGTGCAAGTTGATGTTCCAATGAACAATACAATCAACAAACAAAACGTTAAACGAACAATAGCCCCAGAGTGCTTATCCCGATTCTCCCGAATAAATTTGTAACTGTTGCGTAACATCCAATTATTGCCGTTAAAACTACAACAAGATTAATCTGTGAAAAAAATAGTTGCATTAATAGTTTTCAGTCTTCTGCTTGTGTTTGTGCCAAAAAAATCAGAACAACACGTTAAATGGGGCTTCAATTATACGATGAAAACCATCGTGATTGATGCCGGACATGGTGGGCACGATGGCGGATGTCACGGAGTGTCTGCACATGAAAAAAATGTTACGCTATCCGTAGCGCTTAAACTGGGTGCTTTGCTGGAAAAAAATATCCCGGGGCTTAACGTTATATATACCCGAAAGACGGATGCATTTGTTGAATTGCACGAGCGCGCGGCTATAGCCAACCGATATAAAGCAGATTTGTTTGTTTCGATTCATTGTAATGCCAATAATAATACAAGTGCCTACGGAACCGAGTCTTGGACAATGGGCTTGCATAAATCAGAAGGGAACCTCGATGTAGCTAAACGTGAAAATTCGGCTATCCTGATGGAGAAAAACTACGACATTCATTATGAGGGGTTTGACCCTAATTCTCCGGAGGCCTATATTATGTTCAGTCTGAATCAAAACGCATTTATTGATCAGAGTTTGATGCTTGCCGCAAACGTTGAAGATGAATTCAAAAAAGATGGTCGATTTTCACGTGGTGTGAAACAGGCTGGCTTTCTCGTATTATGGCGCACCACCATGCCTGCTATCCTCATAGAAACCGGATTTCTTACGAACAGCAACGAAGAGCAGTATCTGGCTTCTGAAAAAGGACAGAACGAATTGACTCAGTCTATATTCACAGCTATTAAAAATTATAAGATTAAAGTAGAAGGCGAAGTGAATGCCCTCTTTAACAATCAGGATCGCACCGTTTCTGTTAAAAATGATCAGGGAAATAATGTAGAATCAACGGATCCAAAAAAAATAGATACCGTTCAATCACCTGCTCCTGATAAAACAACTGCTGATCATAAAACCACACCATCGGTGTATTACTCGGTGCAGTTAGCCGCGTCAAAAAATCAGATTAATATCAAAACAGCACCCTATTCCGATGTTCAGATGGTTCGTGTAGAAGCAGATGATTCGGGATACTTCAGAGTATTTGCCGGAAAACATAGCACTAAAAAAGCGGCAATGGATCAGTTAGATGTATTAGTTCAGAAAGGATTCAAAGGTTGTTTCATCGTGGGATTTGAAAACGGTAAACGCTTTGTGGTTCACTAGCTGAAGCCTTTAGTCACGAGTGCCCTTGGAATTCAGGACAACCTTTTATGATCCAGCTTCTCGAATTCAGAGTTATTGCTGATAAACTCAGGCACCATTTCTTTCATTGCTTTTACCAGTTCCATATTATTCTGACCATCAAATAGATGAATCACCTGTTCAATTTTCTGATTTACCTCCGGATAAGGATATTCTCGCACGCGGGCTATCATAATTTTGGGGTGATGAGTGGGCGTTGTGTTCTCGCCATTATTTAATAATTCTTCATATAATTTTTCACCCGGACGCAATCCGGTATACACAATGTCAATATCTTTCTGAGGCTCCAGACCTGATAGTGCAATCATTTTAACCGCAAGGTCGGCTATGCGTACAGGCTCACCCATATCGAAAATAAAGATTTCCCCCCCCTGCCCCATAGAACCTGCCTCAAGTACAAGCTGACAAGCCTCAGGTATGGTCATAAAATAGCGGGTTACCTCCGGATGAGTAACCGTAAGCGGGCCGCCGGCATCCAACTGTCTGCGGAATAATGGTATCACGGAGCCATTAGACCCTAATACATTTCCAAAACGCGTTGTTACAAAGCGGGTATGTGTTTTTCCTGAAAGGTGATGATCGAGACTTTGCACATAAATTTCTGCAATACGCTTGCTGGCACCCATTACATTGGTAGGATTAACGGCTTTATCGGTACTGACCAATACAAACTTATCCGCCTTGTAGGTTACAGCAAGATCCGCGCATAATTTTGTGCCCAATACATTGGTGTAAACGGCTTCAGAGGGATTAGTCTCCATCATTGGTACGTGCTTGTAGGCTGCGGCATGAAAGACCACATTAGGTTTAAAGGTTTGAAATACATTGTGCATTCGGTTACTATTGCATACATCACCTATAACGACTTCAAAGCTTAACTTCGGAAAGCGGGAGCGGATTTCATGTTCTATTTCATACAAAGGTGTTTCCGCCTGATCCAGTAGAATCAGTAAAGCCGGATTGAACGTGGCTAGTTGCCTGACAATTTCAGACCCAATGGATCCGGCCGCACCGGTCACTAAAATAGTCTTATTGCTGACCTGTTCTTTTATCTTTTCCAAATCGAGGGCTATAGGGTCTCGCTCCAACAACTCTTCTATTCGAACTTCTCGGATCTGAGCTGTTTTGAGTGAACCATTTAACCACTGGGAACTGGGCGGTGTATGCAATACTTTAACCTGATATTTAAGACAGGTTTCAACGATACTTCGCTTCATACCGGCAGACACTTCCCAACGGGCAATCACCAGCTCCTTTACTTCGTTCGTTTGAAGCAAAGCCTCCAGATCGGAACGGGCATCATAAATTCGAACACCCTCCAACTGCTGTTTAACTATTTGAGGTTTTGTATCGATAAACGCCACCACCTGATAGTTGTGCTTTTGGTCGCGCTCCAGTGTTCGTTTAGTAACTGACCCATTATTGTCGGCACCAAAGATGATGACATTGCGCTTTACTTTAGATGACTGTGCAATTTCGAGATAGACTATTTTAACGGCCAGTCGGTAGCCGGTACTAAAAACCAACTCCGCCAGATACTCGATTAATAAAACAGAGAATGGTATCAGGTACGCATAGCCCATCTCATGCGAAATGAAATTAAATAGTCCGGCAGTGAGTGTACCTATGGTAATGGATATAAATAGGCGTTGTGCATCTTCTGAGCTCGTATAGGCGATCATGCCGCTATAGGTTCTGAAAATGATAAAGCCCGCAATACGAATCAGCAGTATGGTAACTATGCCTCTCGGCATCAGATTCAGTTCAAGTTCGGGTATACTGAAATTAAAACGTAACAGATAAGCCAAATAATAACAACACAAAACCAGCATCACATCTATGGTAAAAATGGCCCATCTAGGTAATATGTTGCGACGTGTGAAAAACAATTAAAAGAGTTTTAACAAAGTACGTATGATTATTTGAAGGTCGTAAAGTAACGACTGTTTGCTGATGTATTCCAGATTGAGAGCCAATTTGTGGGGCATCACATGTTCAATGTAAGCTTTCTCGGCATCTGCATATTGGGCAAGAACTTTATTTTCATCTATATATTCCAGCGAGGCCAAGTCAGTGAGCCCGGGACGAACGCTTAATACATTTCGTTGTTCGGCATTGTATAATGCTACATATTTTTCAACCTCAGGTCTTGGACCTACCACACTCATATCGCCACGGATAATGTTGAACAGCTGAGGCAATTCATCCAGCTTGTATTTGCGCAGATAATACCCTACTCCGGTAATACGAGTATCCCTCATGCCCACGGTGAGTAATCCTTTTTTATCAGCGCCGGAATACATCGTGCGGAACTTGTATAAGGTAAATACTTTACCATGTATACCGATGCGAGGTTGCCTGTATAAGATACCACCCGGTGAAGTAATTACAATAAGTAAGGCGATCATCACATATACCGGACTAAGTATGATGAATACGATGAGGGCAGATAGGATATCGAAGAGTCTTTTTAGCACCGGCCTAAACGTGATGCTGGTTTAATACCTCCTCCACGGCTTGTATGACCGCACCGGAAACTAATTTAACCTGATTCGGTTCTAACCCGTAGTATACCGGCAATGAAATTTCGCGGCTGTAATTGTCGTATGCAACGGGATAATCCTCCATACGATAACCCATAGATTTATAATAGGATAACAACGGCAATGGTTTGAAATGCACATTAACACTCACATCGTAATCAAAAATCTTTTGAATAATTTGATTGCGCTGTTGTTCAGAAACATCGCGAATTCGAAGCATAAATAAATGATAACAAGACTCAGCCTGATCCGTGTGTGCAACAGGTAATTGCGCCCATGCATACGTTGCAAAATCAGCAAGGTATTGTTCCACGATCGCCTTACGTACAGGCAGAGTGTCGGAATCGTAGCGCTCCAGTTCAATCAATCCGATTGCCGCAAGAATATCGGGCATATTCCACTTGTAGCCGGGCTCAATGATATCATACTCCCAGTTCCCTTTTTGTGTTTTGGCTAAGGCATCTTTATTCTGACCGTGCAGGGCTTTAATATTCAGTTCTTTATAAACAGCCTCGTCATCAAAGGCTTCAGGTAACATCAGCGTTACAGCACCACCTTCTGCTGTGGTTAAATTTTTTACAGCGTGAAACGAAAACACGGTGGCATCGGCCAAGGTACCGGTTCGCCTACCCTTATAGGTAGCCCCAAGCGAATGAGCAGCATCGCTAAGCAACAAGATGCGGCCAAATTGTTCTTGAATGGTATTGGCAGGCTTGAAAATTTTGCGAACTTGTTCCTCCCGAATTAGCCGGTTCAACGCATCATAGTCACAGGGAAAACCGGCAATGTCAACCGGCATAATCACTTTAGTGCTTGGTGAGATTAGGTTTCGCACGGCTGCAATATCAATATTAAAATCATCGGCACGAACATCGGCTAGCACGGGCTTTGCACCGCAGTGCATCACCACATTTGCCGTAGCAGAATAGGTATAGGCCGGTAAGATGACCTCATCGCCCTCACCAACACCAAACCAGCGAAGCATCAGTTCAAGACCTGCAGTAGCGCTGTTCAGACAAAGTGTTTTTTGTGAGCCACAATACGTCGAGATTTCTTGCTCGAATCGTTTTGTCCTTGGGCCTGTTGTAATCCAACCCGACTGTAAGGCCTTAACGACCTCATCGATAATTTTCTGATCGATGCGTGGTGGTGAAAAAGGAATCATGTGTAAGTGATCTAGTAATGATTTGCTGAAAGCCTGTCACAAAAAAGGTAACTACATTTCAACAGATGCAAAGGAATGAAAAAGGAAGGGACGATGGTATTTAAAAATTGACCTGCAATCGCAGATTCAGTCGCCGTGTGGTCAGATAATTAGGCACTGCGTAGGTCGTATTAAAAAAATCTTTAAGCCAAAGGTAGGATATGGTATTGCTGATGCCCAGCAGATTAAATACTTCCATACTAACCCACATCGAACGTATGTATTTATGAACACCGGTAACTTCGCTACGCTTTTTGTGGCCAATCAGCATTGCCGAAAAACCTATGTCCACACGACGGTATGGAGGCAGACGCAAGGTGTCACGAAAGCGGTTGAGATCCGGCGGGCCAACAGGCAAACCGGTGGCAAAGACCAGATTGAGGTGCACTTTAAAACGATCGTTGCCCGGAATATAATCCTGCATAAATATGGCAAAAGTCAGGCGTTGATCGGTTGGCCTGGGAATAAAACCGGGAAAGGTCCTGGTTGAGTCAATCGATTCAATTTCACCCGATGATGTAAAGCTGGTGTCGGTGACATAGTAAAAGTCGTTCTTAAGATTTTCCCGCGTGTCAAGCAACGATAAACTCACCCACGATTCGGCATCTTTAACCAGTTCGCCATTCAATCGAAAATCAATACCACGGGCAAATCCACTGGCTCCGTTATCGGCATAATAGCGTATGCGCACATTGTCCAGCTCGTAGGTGTTGATATCGTATAAAAATTTGTAATAAGCTTCTGTTACAAACTTGAACGGTCGGTTCCATAAAACAAAATTATGGTCACTGCCGGCCACGATGTGTATGGAACGTTGTGCCCGAATCTCCGGATTCAGACTGCCATCCAGCCTGCGCATTTCACGATAAAAGGGCGGCTGATTGTAGGACCCCACCGAAGCCCGGAATACATAGTCGCGCGTCCATTTTTTTGGTTGCCATGAAAATTGTAATCGGGGACTGATGAAGAACTGATTGTTGTAGGTCCAGTAATTAAATCGGGCACCGTATGTGATGGTCAGGTCGGTTACACTATCGTTACGCAAATTCCATGTATCCTGCATAAACCCGTGCAGTCGATTCGACTGAAGGATGTTTTCCGATTTTACATACGATGCTGTAGTAATTTCGGTATTGCTGTATAGTAAATGATAGCCTGCAGAATCGAGTATCTGCCACTCCAACAGGCGATCGTATATATATTCGTGTTGCGCAGTCAGGCCCCACTTCAAGAAATGTTGTTCGGTCATATACGTACCACGATGCCCAGCGTTAAATACTGCGGCATCCAAAAAATTTCTGCCCCAGTCCTGAGTGGTACCTACACCGAGCGAATAGAGCGTTTGCCCGAAATCAGATTGACCGATGTCGGTTTGTACTTCGCCGATGAAATAATCGCCTGTAACATCAAAGCGTTCATCTTCTCTGTTATAATAGGCGGCGGCCAGCCATTTAAGCATCAGTTTCTTGTTTGGCTCGTGCCGAATGGCAATACCATTCATCAGCGTATTAAAGCGATTATCTTCGGCACCATCGAAATAGATGTTCAGGCGAAGCACGCGCTTAACAAAGCCAAACGTAGTTACCCGATCTTCGGGCACAAAGTAGTAACGATTAATACTGGCATTGGCGAGATACTCAATGAACGTTTTTTCTGAGAGCTGATAGCTGAACAACGCCTGCAGGTCGGCAAAGGTAGGTTGGTATTGGCCGCTGATATCCAGTGTGCCGAGCAGATATCGGTTGGTTCGGTATCGGGCGCCCATCAGATAACTTAATCGGTAATTTTTACTGCGTCCCTCTACATGGACATTGGCTCCAAGCAGTGAAGCCGATGCAGAGGCCGCAAAGCGTTTTGGTTTTTTGTAGGTAACATCAAGTACACTGCTGAGTTTGTCTCCGTATTTGGCCTGAAAGCCTCCGGTTGAAAACAGAATAGAGCCCACCAGATCGGGATTAATAAAACTCAATCCCTCCTGCTGACCACTCCGAATCAGAAAGGGACGATAGATTTCGAAATCGTTAACATAGATCAGGTTCTCGTCGAAGTTGCCCCCACGCACCGAATATTGTGAGCTGAGCTCATTATTGGAGTTGGCGCCCAACATCTTCAAAAAGCCCTCAATACCTCCCGACACATTAGGTAAAAACTCAAATGTTTTAGGATCTACGCGAATAAGACCGGGTTGGTCGCGGATAAACTTGTCACTGATTATGGTTTGCGGTAGCGAATCAATTCGGGCATCGAGGAATACGTTAAGTAGCTTTCGCTCCCCTGATTTGATCGTGATTGATTTGGATTGTTTTTCAAAGCCCAGATATGAAAAACTTACCAGAATATTGTCGCCGGCCTGCAGTTGCAATTCGAACTCTCCGCGTTCATTAGTATAAGTGCCGGCATTTTGAGAACCTGCCGCAACGGTTGCGCCCACAAGTGCTTGCTGTTCCTTGCTTTTTACAGTACCATACAGAATGGCCTGTTGCGCAATAACATCGGATGTAAACACGAACAGCATCAAAAGAAGAAAAACAAACCGTAGCGTCGTCATCGGGTGCACCACAAACGTAATTTATGCGGTAATATTTTGTGTTAAGTGTTTGAGATGATAAATAGCCTCAACCGGATTTTTAGCACTAAATACCGTATTGCCGGCCACCAGAATATCGGCACCTGCTTCAACAAGTCGAATATGATTTTGCAAATCAACACCACCATCAATTTCAATCAGTGCTTTGCTGTTGCGGCGCAGTATCAGCTCTTTAAGTGTGGCAATTTTAGAATATGTATTCTCTATGAAGCGTTGCCCCCCGAATCCGGGATTGACACTCATGATCAAAACCAGGTCCAGCTCTTCGATGCAATCCTCGAGTTGCATAACTCCGGTATGGGGATTTAGAGACACTCCTGCTTTCATTTGATGTTGATGAATCTGCTGTATAGTGCGGTGTAGATGGGTGCTGGCCTCCAGATGAACCGTGAGCCAGTCGGCACCGGCTTTTGCAAAATCGGCAATATACTTTTCAGGTTCAACAATCATCAGGTGCACATCGAGTGGCTTGGTGGTGTGTTTTTTCATAGCCGCAACAACGGGCATACCGAAGGTAATGTTTGGAACAAATCGACCATCCATCACATCACAATGAATCCAGTCTGCTTCGCTCTTATTCAGCATATCGAGTGTTTCAGCAATGCGACTGAAGTCAGACGAAAGCATAGATGGTGCTATCAAAGGTTTCATAGACGGGTAAAAATACAACAAGACTATCGGAAACGAACGACGCAATTTTTACTTAGTTTACTCGATAACGTGTGAGCTTGTTCCTACTAAGTTTTATTGAAAAACAGCCTCCAAATTGAGGCTGTTTTTGTGCATTATTTTTTATTACAAAAGAGTTCCGGCGTTGTGTGGGTATTAATCTTTCACACATCGAACACTGCAACCGGCTCGTCTGTCGAAACTGTTTCCGGACATGGTATTGTTATTATAGCTTAGAAAATAAGTGCCTGCGGCATTGGTGCCACCTACCTGAGAACTCCACCAGTAACCGGAAAATCCTATACCAACAAAAGAACCAAACATGTCACGATAACCACCGGGTATACCTGAGAATCCTGAGCTATTTGTTGCATCGGTATTTGGAGCTTTCCATATTCCATTTAATGCTTCTACGGTACCGGTTGATTTCATTTTACCACCGGAAATGTTAGGATTAGATGCATTATTCAGCGCATCAATCAGGCTACTCCATTCCGAATTGTCGGGCACATGCCAACCGGTGGGGCAAATGCCTCTTGCATCTGCAACAGCATAATGATTATATATTTTCCCATATGGGCAGTTATTGGCAACACTATCATTCTGAACGAAACAGGAATATCCGGTTAGCAAGGCGAGATTCCACCCCGAATCATCTGATACTACTGGAATATTATCTCCGTTGCGGTATCTATACGTTTTGAGGTTTTCGGCCATCCACTCTTTATTATTGATTGTGATGGTCTTATAGGTATATCCCGATTGATCAGTCATAGTACCGTTGTTAAGTGATGGATTATGAATATAATTCGCACCGCAAGTATGAGTTCCAACTATGTTTTGACCGATAACAAGTCGTGTTAGCGTGCAAGTTTTACCGCCTATATTCAACTCGAATACTGCATTGCCCCCGGATGATGGGCTTCCGGTAATCGTGTACGTTAATGTGCCGTTGCCAAGAGCAAAGTTACCCCCAACAACGGTTGCCGTTAATCCGGTTACCCCAGTCGATGCTGTAATTGTGGTGTTGTAACTACCTCCATTTCCTCCGGTGTAGGAAATTACGCTACTCACTCCACTGGCAAAGACACCCTGATTTAAGGTGCCGTTATTAATGGCAGTACCACAATCTAAACTATTAATTACGCCATATGAACTGTTGTCTTTAATACAACGAACAGAGAAACCGTTACGTTTGCCAAAGTTGGCATTTCGGGTAACCATGTCGCTGTTATAATCCAGAATACGCGTAATAGCTAATGAATTATCGGTGGTGTTCTGTGTATTCGACCACCAACGTTGACTATTACCATTATTGAAATAGCTGCCCAGGCTGTTACGGTAACCAACTGGCACTCCTGAGAATCCGCTGTTATTGGATGCACCGGAATTCGGAAAATTCCAAAGACCGTTACCTTCCTGAATAGTACCTGTTGTTTTCATAGTTCCTCCGGCAATATTTGGATTAGCCCCACCGTTAGCATTAGGATCCAATAAATTAATGAGTGTGCTCCACTCGAGGTCTGTTGGTACGTGCCACCCTGTTGGACAAAGATTTCTTGAATCTGCACAAGCATACCAGTTATAATTTTTTCCATACGGGCAAGCGAAGCTGCTATCATCCGTCAAGTAATTCCACGCACCTGCTGTTGTGGTGCTCCATGCATTGTTGTTTAAGCCGGTAGGTATAATATCTCCATTTCTATATCTACTTGTATTCAGATTCTCGGCCATCCATTCCTGGGTGCCGATTACAATGGTTTTGTACACATTGCCTTGCTGGTCGGTCATGCTACCGTACGTTTTTGCAGGGTTGTGCACATTGGGCGCCCCGCATGTATGGGCGGTGATGCCGGTTTGGCCATTAGCATTTACCGTACGTGTGAGCGCACAGGTTTGTCCGCCTATGCTCAATGCAAAACTGGCTGTGCCACTGCTTGCCGGGGTGCCACTAATGGTATAAGTGAGTGAGCCAATGCCGTTGGCAAAAGTGCCTGCCGTTAAAGTGGCCGTTAAGCCTGTTACTCCGGTTGAGGTAACGGTTTGTCCGTTATGTGTTCCCCCGTTGCCACCGGTGTATGGCACGGTGCTGCTTACGCCGCTTGCTGCAATGCCTGAGGTGAGCGTGCCGCTGTTGGCAGCCTCTGCACAGGTGAGGCTGGTTATCGTTCCGGCTACAGTTGTGGTAAAGTTCAATATCGCGGAGTATGGTGAAAACTCATCCGGGTTGCTGTTACATTTGGTTCGTATCTGATATTCGTACGCCGTGCCCGGTATCAGATTCTGTATCGTGGTGGTGGTTTGTGTACCGTTGATGACCAGTGCAGTCCAGGCTGTGGTGCCTGTGGTGCGGTAACGGATATTGTATTGCACTGCTCCCGCCGCGGCATTCCAGTTTATTGTTGCCGTGGTAGTCGTGGTAACTACCGGATTAATAATTGAAGGCGGCAGGCATTGGATACCCTGACTGTTGAGTGTGGTAAACGATGCTATGGGCGACAGCTGCGAAACAATGGTTCCGTTGGTTGAACATTGGGTGCGGATACGTATCTGATACGTGGTGCTTGGCGATAGACCGGTTAAATTTAATGAGGTATTAGGCGCAGATACCAGCGTGGTTGTCTGTACGGATGTACTTACATTTTTTATCACAACGCGGTATTTATTTGCACAGGATACCGCAGACCAGTTTATGGTGGCGCCGTTTTGTGTAATGTTGCTGACCGTTGCCGCCGTATTCACCTTGGGGCAAATACTGTTGGATAGCGTGGCACTCGCCGTTGCGGTGCATCCATTGCTTGCTGTAACGGTAAGGGTATAGGTTCCGGCACTTAGGTTTTGCAGGTTGGCCGCAGTGGCGCCGTTGCTCCACAGATAGGTGTACGGTATCACACCGCCTGTTGCACTGCCGGCAAGCGACCCATTGGGCAAGCCGCAGGTCGTTTGGTTTGTTTGTATGCCGGCACTGAACGATGTGCAGTTTTGTGCACGTGTCTGAATCAGAAAAGAAAGAGTAAGGATAGAAAGGAGTAGTATTTTTTTCATGGGTTTAATATTGAAGAGCGATATTACCAATAAGCAAGCCACATTTTTTACCAACCGGCTAATTGATGGATCGTTTATCACAATAATACGACGTAAAAAAAATTAATTAATCCTTAATGCAACGCACACTAAAGCCAAAAATCTTATCATCACCACCCCTGAAGGCATTGCCATCATTAAAATACAGGGAACGCGACATTGCATCAAACGAATCTACTGAGGTAGAAGTCCAACAATAACTACGTGCCCATAATTGGTCATCTTCATAAAATATTGACAAGGACTTGAACCATTCAAGATAATCATCCAATTCATGTTGTTTACCATGAAAAGCCTTAAGTGCCTGATAATGCTGATCAATGTTTTTAATTAAGTGCGGGCGTAAGAGGACCATAAAGGAATAGTCTGTGCCTATACAAAACAGACCTCATTAGAAGCGAATAGCGCGAAGATAAAATTAGCGTGGAGCTTAGCTGCTTAAAAAACGGCTTCGCTTAAATGAATGTTATGAATCAACAGAAGCATATATGAGCAATAAAAAAACACCCTTGCGATACATTGTAAGTTATTTCACAGCCTGACGTTTTGCAGCTACAAGAAGTTGGCGATTTCGGAGACGAAAACTGCCTGCCACCACTGAACTTGAAACGAAGCACAAAGCTTCAATTAAGCACTGAACCCGCTTTTTTGCCAAACGCCTGTTAGCGGTTCGTTATTAATTTTTCGTCTGTCATTATTTTAATCGCTTTCTCTGTTTCATTTTGTCCGTCTGTCAATGAACCTGGCAACATTATTAATCTTTTTTTTATTTTGCCTTGTTCGTCTTCAAATAGCACTTCAAATCGTGAACGTGTCAAACCGATAATTGCTTTTTTCAATTTTACTTCTTTGATTTTTTGTCGGTCTATAATTGGTGTCGCAGAGTTGTTGATACTATTTACAATTCCGTAAACTAGATAAATTCCTAAAAGTCCGAATAATATTGGTTGTGTTATTTGTCCGTTTTTGTAACTGTCAAAGGCAAAATAAAAAAGTCCGAGAGATAGTCCACCGTAAATGATTAGTATTCTCGATATGTTATTTCCTACTGTCACTTTCGCAACATTACCAATAATTCCGTCTCGCGTCAGAACAATTTTGTCTGGCAAAATATGGCAAAATCCCGTTTTCGTTTTAAATGTCTTTTCGTTGTTCATTGTTTTCTGTGTCGTCTATTATAATGACCGCTAACGGTTTGCAGATTGGCGATGGGCGGGCTTTTTAGCACAAAAGTTAGTTCGGAGCACTAAACTTTCGGCTACCACAAAACTGTCAAGCGGAGACGAAACCCCGCCTATTGCCAATGTGCTGTTACCTGCTGGCGTTCTTCTGTCCGCTATGTTTCTTGTCGTTGTCAATTAAAATATGTTGTCAAAAATATGATACTTAAATATGTCCAAAGTAACGAAAATATTATGTGCATAAACGTTTCAAATTTCTTTCCTTTCCACAGGTCAGTCGAGTAACCAAAAAACTGAATGAAAAGTCTAACAGTCCAGAATACACCAAGTCCAAGTGATATTTTTTTGCCAAGATTGGTTTCAATTAATTCGGCAGAAGATGTCAAGCAAAGTAAACCCATAATTAATACTGTCAATGCGATGAAAAATGTATGTACTGTCATCATTTGTCGATTGATTAAACTCAAAGATTTAAGTTCTTTGTCCCAGTTAAAGTACTTTGGAAAGACAATATGAACCAATGCCAAAGCAATTAATAAAACACCAATTATTTTAAAATGTATTTCCATTAGTTGCAATTAAAGATTGACATAAAAGGTGTAAATTTTGTTTCTTTAAATGATGTAAACCCGGCTTCTTCAAATGCCTTTTTCCAAGTTGCTTTTGAGAAAAAATGCGTAAAGCCGATTGTAAATGCTACAAAGTTTGGAAAGTCTCTCAAATGTTCCACCATAATCACATTGCCGTTTGGCTTACAAACTCTGCGACATTCTTTTAAAAATTGCACTTTTTCATCTTGTTTGCGAATTTCGTGAATTGCTGATAGTAAAAAGATGTTGTCAACCGAATTGTCATTTAAAGGAATTGAATTTGAATTGATTTGTTGTGTATTTGGATAAAACAAACTCACCTTTCTTGCTCGGATAATTGCTGGTTCAGTATGCTGTTTGGCGTTGTAGAAGTCATACACTTGAAGTTTGGAATTAGGCAAAATACTTTCTATAATAAAACTTGTTTCGTCAAAGCCTGCGTTGATGTTCAAATTGAATTTGTCTTTTGTGTCTTCAATTTTCATTTTCTTTAACCAATCAAAATTGTAGAAGCCTGAGAAATCATAAACATAAGCAGAGACGAATAATGGCATAGTTAGTCCATAAATAAATGCCAAAACAACCAACAAATACAAGCTGTCAGGCCAATTGAAAACATACTTACTTACAATAATTAAAGCTAGTAATATGAACCCAGCCAAATAAAAGTGTCGGTTGAAACTTAAAATATTTAATACTCCTTGAAAACTTCGTCTGTTTATTTCCATTTTTCAATTTTGCCTTTTTTCCAATAGTATGGAATGTTTTTAATAATGAAAGCATTTGCCAATAATGGATTTTCAAGTTTTAGAGAACTTAAAAAATCGAAATTATAATCAATCACCTTGACTGGATTTGGTGTCCAGTTTTGTCTTACTCCTTCAATGATTAAAACTTCTTTGGTTTCCTTGTTATAGGTAAATGTAAAGGGCAAAGGTCCAGCAAATCTTCTTGCTTCCTTCCAGTCTGCAAAAGGGGAATGTTCGGGCAAAGAAATTTGTTCTTCCGTTTTGTCTATTGTGATTTTGAACTTTGATTTTTTCGAGGATATTTCTTTAGTGTTTTGCTGCTCAACTTGTTTTATGTCTGTTGTGGTGTAGTTGTAATGTGTAAATATGTTTCCAAAAAATTCCATTTTCGTTTTATCAGTTTCTGATTTCAGAATATACAAACCACGTAAACTTTTACCTGCATTATTTGTGTAACGAACAAAAACACGATAACCTATTAGAAAAAAGTCGTTGCCCATAAATTTCGGAAAACCTTTTGGTCGCAAGTCTTTTGTTTGAACCATTGCAACTGCAACAAAAGCCCATTTGTCTTGAAATGTGTCAAGCTGTAAACATTCTGGAATTAGAGTTTGTAATTGTTCTTTTGGAACTGCAAAAGTCAAAACAAGCGAACTTTCAAAATACGCTTCAACTGCAAATGGATGGTCTTTTAAAGATGCTAGCATCGAGTTATTTGAGTTGTTTTTTGTTAAGATAAAATTCGTTGTAGTGAACAACTAAAATAAAAATAAATGCAAAAAGTGAGTTTAGTTTCCCCCAAAGTAACAAGTCAGGAACAAGGATAAATTCAAGTGTGTTCATTGTCGCAACTACCGCTATTTGTGCAATAGCATTTAACCTTGTCTTATAAGCACTTAAAATCCAAACAGCCATAATGATTTCTGAAAGTCCGATTAGAATTGTCAATAGTCTGGAATGGTCGTCACCTAATATTCTTGCAACAATTTGTTCGTGTCTTGGAACAAGATTTAGAACCTTACAAAAAAGTCCGTTTGCAATCCAAACTGTCGCAGTACAATAGGTCAATATTTTATAAATTCTTGTCTTTGTCATCGTTGGTTGTGTCGTCCTCTACGCTTGCAGGTAACGTCAGACTGTGAATTTACTATCCACAATTTAAATGTCCAAAAGGAGTTTGTTGTAATGTAATTCATGAAGT
>Ga0315902_10000865_pt1 | contig 50209 bp, 40 predicted proteins | sample LakEriMetagenome_9_FD_203523 | JGI IMG/M metagenome (GOLD analysis project Ga0315902, IMG submission 203523) | Freshwater fungal communities from buoy surface, Lake Erie, Ohio, United States - Buoy 12 MA117 | ecosystem: Environmental > Aquatic > Freshwater > Lake > Lake biofilm | place: USA... | reverse complement strand
CAACTCTTCACCGATTCATACACTGCTATCGGTCCGGGTGGAACCACCGTTGGTGTTTTCGCCTCGGCTGTGGTGCGCGACACGCTCTACGCGGCCACCGCAGACGGTATCATGCGCGCGCCTTTCGACGGTTCCCGCAACCTGAACGACTTCAACAACTGGAGCCTTTTCCTGCCCGGTGTGCAATGCCGACACATGGCAGAGTGGAAAAACCAGCTTATCTGCGATGTGGACCAGGTAGTAAAGCGCTACAGCGCCGGCGTCTGGAGCAACTTCGATAACGGCGCCCGCGATACCATAGCCAATATCGGCGTCTTTCACGGAAAGCTCTATCTCTTCGCCCAGGGCCGCATCCTCCGTGATCCGGGCAATGGCAACCTGGAAACCGTGCCCGTTAACATTATCGAACGCGGCATTGCCGCCTCCGACGGCGCCATTTGGTTCGTGCTCAATACCTACGGCCTCATCAAGAAAGAAGGCAACAACGAAATCAGCTTCTTTCCCAACGGTCCGGCTTTCAAAACCCCTTACCAAATGACCTCGGTCGGCCGCACGCTCTACATGACCGGCGGCGGCACAACCAATACCTTCGGCAACGCCTACAATGCAAGCGGGTACAGCATTTACAACGAAAACCGTTGGTTCAATATCGAACCCAACCCTGTGATTACCGGCCTTTACGACTGGACGGTGGCGCACAGCGAACCCGAGAAGGGCCGCGTGTTGCTTGGAACCCATTCCTTCGGGATGGTCGTTTTCCGCGGGCTTACACCGGTGCAACGCGTCGATTCATCCAACAGCACCCTGCGCAAGTTGCCCGGAACGCCCTGGACGCGCGTCAGCGGCCTGGCGACAGATCGCAACGGCGACCTTTGGGTTACCAATTTTGGCAGTGCAAGCGGACTTTCCGTGCAACGCAAAGCCGGCAACTGGCAAGCTTTCAGCCTTCCCAATAACAATGTTGGGCAATTGCTGGTCGATGATTACGGGCGCAAGTGGATGATCGCCTACAACAATACCGGAACCGGTCCCAACGGTCCGATCGGCCTGCAGGTGTTCGACGACAATGAAACACCCGACAATCCGTTCGACGACCGCACGCGCTTCCTGAACAACGCTACAGACAACGGCGGACTGCCGAGCAGCGAAGTGCTTTGTATTGCCACCGACCGCTACGGCTATGTTTGGGTCGGAACCGATCAGGGCCTGGCGGTGTTCACCCGTCCCGACCAGGTTTTCCCTCCCACCCGGCAGGTGAATGCCGATCGTTTTGTAATCCGTGAAGGCAATGCCACCGGTTATCTCCTCGGAACACAGGTGATCAATTGCATTACCGTGGATGGCGGCGGACGCAAATGGGTTGGCACGAACAATGGTGCATACCTGGTTGCCGAAAACGGCATGAGCGTATTGCGGCACTTTACCCGCGACAACAGCCCCTTGCCATCGAACCAGATTCAGTGCATAGGCGTTATGGAAGAAACCGGTGAAGTCTTTTTTGGAACGGCTGAAGGAACAGCCAGCTGGCGCGGTGATGCAACGCCCGGTACCGATGTCCATCAGAATGTGAAGGTTTTCCCCAATCCGGTGCGCCCCGGTTTTGAAGGCCAGGTCATGATCCAGGGTTTGCCTGCTGATGCGGAAGTGAAGATTACCGACGTGAATGGCTATGTGGTGTACGAAACGCGGGCCAATGGCGGAACTGCCACCTGGAACTGTCGCAAGATGAACGGAGAGCGCCCTACCAGCGGTATCTATCTCATTTTCAGCATCAACCGGGATGGTTCAGACGTGTACATGAGCAAGCTGGTTTACATCCGCTGATACCGGTAAGGCAATAGCGGTTCATTTCCAACGTTCTTTCCTGATTGAAGCCCGGCGCCGGTTCTTTCCTCATTGCAGCGGTCGTTTTCCTCATCGCCCTGCCCGCGTGTTTTCGTAAGCCGGCTGCCGCGTATTGGAATGAATCCCAGGTAAAGGAACGCGGCCGTTACGCCGATCATTACCAGCTACAGCCTGCAGCGAACGGAGGAACGATCAGGAAAAAAACCAAACGCGGTACCTGGCAGTATTATTACCGCAACGGCACGCTCGCGAAAATAGAGCACTACGGCCGGCATAAAGACCGCGCCAATCTTCCTCACGGCAAATGGCAATGGTACGACAGCAGCGGTGTGCTTATCCGCCTGCAGCGATTCAAACGTCGCGGATTGGAAAAAGATGTACGTTTTGTAGGGGAAGGCAACTTTGAATGGGACGACCTGCGCTGGGAAGTAGAAGCTCTGGGGCGTGACAGCTTTTCGGTACTTGAATACCGGAACGGAGCCTTGTACCGCCGTTTTCTGCAATTCGACGGCACACTCTTGCTCCGCACAGCCACTGCCCCCGCAGCGCGCAGTTCACGCGGGCCGGAGCCGGTGGTAACGCAGGTCCACAATCCGGATATTCTTCCATCTGATGAAATACCCTTAACAAAGGGCAGGAACCTCATTGCCAATCCTTCTTTTGAGCATACAAGTGTCGACTGGCCGGAGCTAACCGCCATCAATATTGCCGATACCCTGATTGACTATTGGAAGCCGGCCTCCGGCACGCCCGATTACATGCGTGGCAGGAAAGCACCTGCCAGGGATGGAAGTGCAGTAGCCGGCATCCGGATTTATTCGCGCGGCGCCGGGCACATTGAATACATCCAGGGCCAGCTCACCCAGCCCTTACAGCCCGACACGCTGTATTGTGTCAAGGTGCATTTCAGGTTGAGCGGCAGGTCTGCTTTGGCTGCCGATGCCGTAGGTGTGCATCTCAGCCGCGATTCTTTCCGTTTTTATCAGTTTGCGCAGAGCGGTTTGAAGGCGCATATCCTCAATAAACCCGGTCAGTTGCTTTTCTATGCCGATCGCTGGATGCAGTTGAGCGGAACCTACCGTGCATTGGGCGGCGAACGCTTTATCACCATCGGCGGGTTCCGGGAGGCCGATAGCATCCACGCCGTGCGGGTGTCTCCCAACGGGCAAGCCGAAGCCTATTATTTCATCGACGACTTGCAGCTTTACCGCGCCGATGTACACGGATGTAAGGGCAATACCCATGAACGGCCTCCTGCGGTAAACGATCAACCGGTGCGCGAAGTACCTGATACGCCTCTGGTATTGCAGGCCGTTCAGTTCAAGGCCAATTCAGCAGAGCTGGATGCTGCAGGCAAGGAAGAATTGGATGAGTTGGCAGCCTGGATGCTGGCAAGGCCACTATGGGCATTGCGTGTGGAAGGGCATACCGATTCAAGCGGCAGGGAAGAAGCAAACCTTGTTCTCTCGGCCAGGCGGGCAGCTGCGGTGGGCGATTATCTTATCTCCAAAGGTTTGGCACCGGAACGCATCCGCACCCTGGGACAAGGCAGTCGTTTTCCGATGCGGCCCAACAACAGCCCGGAAAACAGGGCGCTGAACCGCAGGGTGGAAGTAGCGTTTTTTCTGATGGAATGATGCCATTGAGGTATTGGATTGCTCCAACCGATAACCGCAATGGTTTAGGGTACGAATAGAATAAATGAGAAAGCGGTCAGGCCCTATTGGCATTGCTTCTTTTCCTTGAAAACGACGCTCCAGATAGCAAGTATGCAACAGGAATAAACGAGATTTGCGCCTGTAACATGAGCATGGCACCGGAGCGTTTGGAAGTGATGTTGTCTATGGAAGGGCATATCAAGGGATTCATTGAGAAATACCTGATTCCTGTGGAGAAGATCTGGCAGCCTGCCGACTTCCTGCCCGATCCGACAGCAGATAATTTCCTGGAGCAAATCCGCGATTTGCGCGGTGAGACCGACGAACTGGAATACGATTTCTGGATCGTGCTGATTGGCGACATGATCACCGAGGAAGCGCTTCCCACTTACGAAAGCTGGCTCATGGGTGTGCGCGGCATCGATCAGGAAGGGCGCAATACCTGGAGCGAATGGATCAGGCATTGGACGGCCGAGGAAAACCGGCACGGCGATGTGCTGAACAAGTTCCTTTACCTGAGTGGCCGGGTGAACATGCGCGAGGTAGAAATCAGCACCCAATACCTGCTGGCTGACGGTTTCGACCTCGGGCTGGACCGCGACCCCTACCGCAATTTCGTTTACACAAGCTTCCAGGAGCTGGCCACGCATATTTCACACAAGCGCGTGGGTGAATTGGCGGCGAAGAAAGGCAGCAACCTGCTGGCGCGCATCTGCCGCACCATTGCGGGCGACGAAATGCGCCATCACCTCGCGTACCGCGAGTTTGTGAAACAGATCATGGATATCGATGCTTCGGCTGTCCTGAGCGTTTTTGCAGACATGATGAAGCGTAAGATCACCATGCCTGCCAATTTGCTGCGGCAGGCGGGTGAGGCCGTGGGACAGTCGTTCCAGGGTTTTGCAGATGCTGCGCAACAGCTCGGGGTATATACCGCTGAAGATTATATCCATATCCTCAAAACCCTGCTCGCGCATTGGGAGGTAGGCAACCTGAACGGTTTGAATGAAAACGGTGAACGCTCGCGCGATTACCTGATGGCATTGCCCGCGCGGCTGGAAAAACTGTCCACCCGCATACGCCCTTCCGGCCCGGAAAGCAGAAGGTTTGGATGGGTGCAGCCTATTTGAATGTTCGGATTGCCACCAAGGGGATTTTAGGGTTTTTCGCTGCTTAAATCGATGCCTGCTAAAGCCGGTTTCTTTTTTACATCGTTAGATCAATCCCGCTCCCAGTGCCACACTGATCAGGAGCAGCAGTATTGCCACGGTGTACTGCACGAAAGCGATGGTGACTTTCTTCAGCAGGCGGTTGCCAAGCACGGCCCCGGCAATGGCTGCGAGGATTGCGGTGATCAGCAAGGTCCTGTGGGCGCTGATGTCAAAGGCGGCCGCACGACCTGCATAAACACCGAGCCTGGTGAAGTCGATGAAACAGGCAATGACCACTCCGGTAGCGACGAAAGCTTCCTTGCTCAGCCCGGCACGGATCAGGAAAGCGCTGCGCATGGCGCCCTGATGGCCGGAGAGCCCGCCGAAAAAGCCACTCAGGAGTCCGCCAAGGGGCAGTTTTTCCCTGCCAAACTGTATGCGCTTCAAGGCGGGCACAAGTTCGAATAGCGAAAAGACGATGAGCAGCAGTGCAATGGTGAGTTTCAGCAGCGTGATATCAAAATTGCGGCCACTCAATTGATAGCGGTACAGCACCGGCATGTCCGAGATTTCCAGCAAGAGCCAGGAACCTGCGAAGGCGGCTACGACAGCTGGAATACCAAAGCGCAATAGCACATCTTTATTGGCTTGTTTTCCAACCAGACCAAGCTTGAACAGGTTATTGGCAAAATGCACAATACCGGTAAGTGCGATGGACAAGTCAACCGGAAAGAACAACATGAAAGCAGGGGCAAGCAGGGTACCCAGACCGAAGCCGGAGAAGAAAGTAAGCAGCGAAGCAGCGAAAGCAATGAGTGGTATCAGCCAGGATTCTGTCATGGTATCATTGTCGGGCGGTGAAGATAAGGACTGAAAATGAAGGCCATATTGGCTGAGTGGCGGCGACTGGCGATATTCGTTGTCTGAAAGAAAATGGTTCCGAAACGCCTGGCATTTCTGTTGAAGCTATTCTTATTCATTATTTGGCTGCTGCATATTGCCTGGACTTTTCGCGTGATTCCAACTTTGCAGGGGCGCATACCGGTGCATTTCGGACTGAGCGGTGAACCGGATCGGTGGGGTGGACCTGCCTCCTTATGGGTCATGCTGGCAATCAGTGTTATACTCGGGAATTTCCTCCTTTTGCTCAGTGGATTGAAGGAAACCAAGCCAACGAGGTTTGCACCGCCGCCAAAACCATTGCCGGATGGATTTCTGAACTTGTTCATGAGTTTTTGTGCCTTTATGGTTGGTCTGTTGCTTTTTACTGGCAGCCTTTCTATGGCATATTGGGGGTCGGCCGGTCCGGTCTTGCATGGTCTTGCTTTAGTTGAGTTATCGGTCTTGTTGACAGGGGTTGTTGTTTTCAGTGTAAAAGCGGCGCGGAAGCAGGCTGATAAAGGATCATAAAATATTCGTTTATAAGCGTTTTATATACGAATTGGGATTGTGAAGGCTCACACCTTTGTATCGTCTTCCGATGGTCGGAAGATGGAACTAACCTAATTCATCGTATTATGTACAACGCAATTCGCAATTCGGTGCGCCTGCTTGGCCACCTGGGGCAGGACCCCGAAGTGAAACAAATCGGAAATGGCAACAAAGTTGCTAAGTGTACCATCGCTACTTCTGAGACTTACAAGTCTAAGGAAGGTGAGCAAGTCAGCGAGACGACCTGGCACCAGCTGGTCATCTGGGGCAAGCAGGCTGAAATAGCCGAGCGCCTGATGAAAAAAGGTGTCGAAGTCGCCATCGAGGGCAAGATCTCCAACCGGACTTACACAGATCAGGAGGGCGTGAAGCGCTATGTCAGCGAAGTCATCGTCCAGGAATTTGTGGTGCTTACGCGAAAACCGGCCTGAGGAAGTCCCGGGTCGACCGCCCAAAGCCTCTCCGCACTAGTTGTGGAGAGGCGCCCCCGGGCGGTTTTTTTAAGTTGTTTGGCTTGCTGCAAGTGGCCTTGGTGAATTTTCAATTCCAGGGCTGAAGTTTGCAAGGTGTTTTACGCGTATCGGCTGGAAGGCAGTGCGGCCTGGTTTGACGCCACAGAAAAACGGCATGCCATTGACGCATTGCGCCATGCGCAGGGTGAGCGCATTTCATTCACCGACGGCAGGGGCAAACTTTATTCCGGCCAAATCGATGCTGTCGCAAAGGATGGTTTCAGCTGTTCAGGGGCTGAACTAATACAAACGTCGTCACGCCCGCGCTTTCACTTGGCCATGTCGGCCGTAAAGAACCACGACCGGATCGAATGGATGCTGGAGAAATGTTGCGAAGTCGGACTGGCGAGCATCGTTTTTCCTGTCTGCAAGCGCAGTGAGCGCAGCCGTATTCAGTCAGAACGCCTGCAGCGGATTGCGGTCAGTGCGATCAAACAAAGCGGTAATCTTTGGCTACCCGATTTTCACGGCACGAGGTCTTTTCATGAATGCGTTATGCTCGGGCAATCCCTGGCGGGGCAAACCTTTATCGCCCATTGCATGGAAGGAGAGAAGACGCGCGCTGAAGCCTTGGAATCGGATGTGTTTGTATTCATTGGTCCCGAAGGAGATTTCACAGCTGAAGAGGTTCAGGAAGCCATTGCCCAAGGGTACAAGCCCCTGGAGTTGGGCAATACCCGTTTGCGGACTGAAACAGCGGCCCTGGCTGCTTGTGTGCTTTTCAATATCCGCTGAATCATCAACAGCAGGTTGTGAGCAGTTAAGCGGTTTGTTGGGATAATCTGTCGTCCAAATTGCCAAGAAGGGCTCACAGAGCCAGTGGAAATGCAACGCGTGTTGCATCAGGGGTTCAGGAACAACACGCAAAGCAGCATGATCAGGCAAATACCGGTAATATCGAGCAGGAAACCGGCGCGCATCATTTGTCCGCTACGGATACGGCCTGCACCGAACACGATGGTATTGGGCGCGGTTGCAATGGGCAACATGAAACCCATGCTGGCGGCAAGGGTGGCTGGTAACATAAGCGACAACGGATCCAGGTTGAATCCGTTTTGTATGGACAACAACACCGGGAGGATGAGTTGAATAGATGCCACATTGCTGGCAAACTCGCTAACCAAAGTAACCAGCAGAACCACGAACAGCTGCAACTGCCATAATGGGATACCGCGCAAGCCCGATAAGTGATTGGCGAGCTGATTGCTAAGTCCGGTTTGCTCGAAACCGTAAGCCAGAGCGAAACCGCTTCCGAACAACAATATCACGTGCAAGGGCAACTTGCTTGCATCTTTCCATTCCAGCAGTTTTTCGCGCTGGCTATGGCGCAGGCTGGGTCCGGATTGATCTGGAATGAAGAACAAAAGGAGGGCAACAGCCACCGCTACGGTACTGTCTTGTATCCAGACCGGCTTGGGAAACAAGTGCGACCAGCCGGGAAGCTTAAAGTTGCCGGCCTGAAACCCTTCGCGGGTAAACCAGAGCACTATGGCCAGCAAGAAGAGCCAACCCACCCGTTTCTCTGCAACGCTCCAGTTCTTCTTTTCCGGAACCGGGTTCCGGATGATGGTCTTCGCATCAGGCATGAACAATGCGGATAAGATGAGATAGCTGAGGAATAAAAACAACAGTGAAACAGGAGCCGCCAGCGTAAACCAGCGTGCAAAGTCAATGCCTCCATGATCTGCATAATGCGTGAGATAAAAACGGTAGAAAACCATGTTGGGCGGCGTTCCGACGAGGGTTGCCATTCCGCCTATTGTGGCCGAGAATGCCAAACCCATAAGCAAACCGGCGCCGAAACGCTGTGCCTTTCCGGCATCATCCTGCCACTGCCCCGCCATTTCCTGCACGATGGCCATCACAGCCGCCAGCATCATCATTACCGTAGCCGTATTGGATACCCACATGCTTACAAACCAGGTACAGCCCATTACAGCCAGGAGCACGCGTCGCGGAGAAGTTCCGGCTTTGGCCAGGGCAAAGCGCGCAATACGCTTGTGCAATCCGTGTTTCTCCACAGCAAAGGCAAGCAAGAATCCGCCAATGAAGAGAAAGATGACTTGATCCATGTACTGCGCTGCCACGTCGCGCACATCTGCGATGGCAAGCACCGGCATGAAAACGATTGGCAACAGGGAGGTTACAGCCAGGTGAACGGGTTCCAGCATCCACCATAATGCCATCCAGACAATCAATCCGCCCATCCATGCCTGCGGCGAAAACGCAGGGCCAAGCCATTCGCTGACCGCAATAAGACAGGCAGCAACAGGCCCAAGAGCCAAAGCGAGATTGGTTTTTACGGGTCCGGGTAGCAAGGCCTGCAAGATATTCCAAGGCGGAGAATTTAGATTTAGCATTTTAATCCGGGAAAGCAGCGTCGGAATAGGTCATGGAACAAAGCTGCACATGAAGCAATCCATTGTTCAATGTTGTATTGGTATGCAGAGAATGATCATATCGACCTGGATCTTTGTCCTTCGGGTTCATTTTACAGATTAGTCTGAAGCATGCAACAAGGCCATAAAATGCCGTTTACGCTTAGATGTAAACAGCGTTGAATCAAGAATTTAGGGTTTTGGTTTTACTGTTACAGGTATCGAAGTGACTGCTTCAGCATAATCTGGCACGGTGGTTTGAAGGGCTTGAACTTTTCCCCTTACAGCGCCTCCTTGCACCTAATTTTGCCGTGTGAATGTCCTTATACTCGGATCCGGTGGCAGAGAGCATGCATTTGCATACGCGCTGCAGCAAAGCAAGGTGGTAGATGAACTTTTCATCGCACCCGGCAATGCAGGTACCGCAAATTGCGGAACCAATCTGCCGTTTTCTCCCACTGATTTTGAAGCGGTATTCCAGGCTTGCAGGGAACACAAAATAGATGTTTTGTTGCCTGGTCCGGAAGATCCGCTTGTCAAAGGCATCAGCGATTACATGGAACAAGCCGCAGCATCAGACGGAGGTGCGCCAATCTTCGTTGCCGGACCATCAGCGGCTGCAGCTAAGCTTGAAGGCAGCAAAGACCATTCAAAGTCATTCATGCTGCGCCATGGAATTCCCACTGCTGCTTACCAGAGTTTTGGAAAGGATAATCTGTCGGAAGGGAGAGCCTTCCTGCACACCTTGCGCCCGCCTTACGTGTTAAAAGCGGATGGATTGGCCGCAGGAAAAGGTGTCCTGATTCTGGATAACCTCAACGAGGCAAGCGAAGCGCTGGATGAAATGATCCTCTCGGGCCGCTTTGGCGCTGCAGGTGAACGGGTAGTGATAGAGGAATTCCTGCACGGGATTGAAATCTCGGTTTTTGCCATCAGCGACGGCAACAACTGGCAGGTTCTTGGTTCGGCCAAAGATTACAAGCGCATTGGCGACGGCGACACCGGTCCGAACACCGGAGGTATGGGCGCCGTAAGCCCTGTTCCTTTCGCCAACGATGCATTCATGCAGAAGGTGAATGAACGTATCCTCGAACCAACATTTCGCGGACTGCAGCAGGAAGGCACACCGTTTACCGGATTCTTGTTTGTCGGACTCATGAACTGCGGCGGAGACCCTTATGTAATCGAGTACAATGTGCGTATGGGTGACCCTGAAACAGAAGTTGTGATACCGCGTTTGGCCAATGATTTCGGCGAAATCCTACAAATGATGCAAGCAGGTAAAATGGAGGAGATACAAATCCGGAGCCGTCCGGAAACCGCGGTGGGTGTTGTCTTGGTGAGTGGTGGTTACCCAGGCGATTATCCCAAAGGGAAAACAATCCAAAGCCAACCGGCTGCAATGCCCGCTGAAACGATATGTTACCACGCAGGAACATCAGACATCAACGGAATCCTGAGTACGGCCGGTGGCCGCGTGATGGTGCTTAGCTCGCTCGCAAGCGGCATCGAAGCTGCAGCGGCCTTGAGCTATAAAGCAGTTGATGCCATCCGGTTTGAAGGAATGAACTACCGCAGCGATATCGGAAAAGACCTGATCGCTTTAAGCAACCTGTCAGAATGAGCAACCCTCCACCATACAGCCGACTGCGCAAGCACGCCACCGCCAGGCATTTATTAAACCGCCTGCTGGGCTATTTCCTGCGCGGATTGCTCGTCATTTTGCCGATTGCCGCTACGGCCTGGTTGCTGTACAGCCTGATTTCACTTTCAGACACAGCCATACAGGAGAACATCCTGAAGACGCATGTTCCTGGCTTGGGTGTGCTGATTATCATCCTCACCATCACCCTTGTGGGCATGTTCGCCACCGGTTTCATCACCCGTCCGCTTTTTGAACTTTTCGATACACTCATGGAACGGGCTCCGGGTGTGAAACATATTTATTCGTCCGTTAAAGATATGACAGAGGCTTTCGTGGGAGACAAGCGGAAGTTTACCGAGCCGGTAAGAGTGAAACATGCGGAAGGTGTTTATCGCGTTGGTTTCCTTACCCAGCGCGATATGGCGCATATCTCAATGCCTGGTTTCAGCACCGTTTACCTTCCTTTTTCCTACGCTGTTTCCGGTGAAGTATGGCTCGTTAAGAACGAATTGATTGAACCCCTGGATGCAGAAGCCCCCGGATTGATGAAATTTATTCTGAGTGGAGGCATAAGCGGGCTGGACAGCGAAAGCTAAGCCCGTCCAGCCGCCAGCCGGGTGGAATTTTTGCCCTCAGCATGTGTATCTTCGCGCCCGTTTAATTGCAAACATGCCCTATTTCTTCACTTCCGAGTCCGTTTCAGAAGGACATCCTGACAAAGTAGCGGATCAGATATCCGACGCCCTTATCGACAACTTCCTTGCACAAGACCCTGAAAGTAAGGTCGCATGTGAAACGCTTGTAACCACCGGACAAGTTGTGCTTGCGGGTGAAGTGAAATCAAACGCCTATCTCGATGTGCAAGACATTGCCCGCGAAGTAATCCGCAAGATCGGATACACGCGCAGCGAATACATGTTTGAAGCCAATAGCTGCGGCATCCTCAGCGCTATCCACGAACAAAGCCCAGACATCAATCAGGGTGTGGAGCGCCGCAAGAAAGAAGATCAAGGTGCCGGCGACCAGGGAATGATGTTCGGCTATGCCACCAACGAAACCGACAACTACATGCCGCTGCCGCTCAGTCTGGCCCACCTGTTATTGGAAGAATTGGCCAATATCCGCCGCGAAGGCAAGAAAATGAAATACCTGCGCCCCGATTCCAAGAGCCAGGTGACCATCGAATATTCAGACGACCACAAGCCGCTCCGTATCGACGCCATCGTTATCAGCACCCAGCACGACGATTGGGTGAAGCCTAAATCTGCCAAGCCAGCCGATATCAAAAAGGCCGACGATGAAATGCTCGACCAAATCAACAAAGACGTGAAGGAAGTGCTCATCCCACGCGTGATGAAGCTCCTGCCCAAGCGCCTGCACAAACTGTTTGACAGCCAGATCAAATACCATATCAACCCAACCGGTAAATTCGTTATCGGTGGCCCACATGGTGATACCGGTCTCACCGGACGCAAAATCATCGTAGACACTTATGGTGGTCGCGGTGCACACGGTGGGGGCGCTTTCAGCGGAAAAGATCCGAGCAAAGTTGACCGCTCTGCAGCTTATGCAACACGCCACATCGCCAAGAACCTGGTAGCAGCCGGTGTTTGTGATGAATGCCTCGTGCAGGTGAGCTACGCCATCGGTGTGGCAGATCCTATTGGTCTTTACGTGAACACCTATGGTACCTCGAAGGTGAAGCTCAGCGACGGCGAAATCGCAGACAAAATCCTGACAATGAAGGAACTGAGCCTGCGTCCATACGAAATCGAAACACGCTTCAACCTGCGTACGCCCATTTACCTGGAAACCGCTGCCTACGGCCACATGGGACGCGAATGCAAAACGACAACCAAGGTGTTCAATAAGGGTAGGGCCAACGAAAAAACCGTTAAAGTAAAGTTGTTCCCCTGGGAAGAACTGAATGCTGTTCCTGCCATCAAGAAGGTTTTCAAGCTCTCCTGAAACAGAAAATATCCCCTCGCATTGAAGCCCATCTGCCCCATGGTCCGCAGTGATGAATAAATCCAACTAAATTTGAACAAAAAACATGTGCGGAATTGTTGCCTACATCGGCCCGGGTGAAGCCTACCCGGTGCTGATCAAAGGGCTGAAACGACTCGAATATCGCGGCTACGACAGCGCAGGCATCGCGCTTATGAATGGCACGATGAATATTTATAAGCAACAAGGAAAGGTTGCTGACCTGGAAAATTACCTGACCGACAAACCGGTAAACGGTAACATTGGCATGGGTCATACCCGCTGGGCAACCCACGGTGTTCCCAACAATGTGAACGCGCACCCGCATCTTTCGCAAAGCGGAGATCTTGCTGTAATACATAATGGCATCATTGAGAATTACGCCACACTCAAAGAAGGCATGCAGCTCCGGGGCCATACGTTCGAAAGCGACACGGATACCGAAGTGCTCATCCATCTGATTGAAGATGTGATGCAACATACCAATCTGTCGCTCCAGGATGCCGTGCGTGCGGCACTCAAACAGGTAGTTGGTGCCTACGCCATCGTGATCATGTCCAAAAATCATCCGGAACACTTGATTGCTGCGCGAAAAGGCAGTCCGCTCGTGGTAGGTATTGGCAACAGCAAAGGCGAATACTACCTAGCCAGCGACGCAACGCCGATCATTGAATACACCCGCCAGGTGATTTACCTGAACGATGGGGAAATCGCTGTGATTGAGAACAATGAGCTGACCGTAAAGAATATCGAAAACCAGATCCAGATTCCCTATATCCATGAACTGGAATTGAATCTCGAACAGCTGGAGAAAGGTGGCTACCCGCACTTCATGCTGAAGGAAATTTACGAACAGCCCAAGTCTATCCTCGACAGTTTCCGCGGTCGTATCGACCCGGCAACGGGTGAAATACACATGCGCAGCATCTACGAGTACGAGGAGAAACTGCGCAATATCAAGCGACTGCTGCTCATCGGCTGTGGAACAAGCTGGCACGCAGGACTGGTTGGCGAATACCTTTTCGAAGAGTATGCGCGCATACCGGTGGAGGTGGAATATGCGAGCGAATTCCGCTACCGCGATCCGGTAATCTATGGCGACGATCTCATCATTGCCATCAGCCAGTCGGGCGAAACCGCCGATACACTTGCAGCCATGGAGCTGGCGAAGCACAAGGGTGCCACCGTCTTCGGTGTATGCAACGTGGTGGGTTCCAGCATTCCCCGCCTCAGCCATGCCGGAGCCTACACCCATGCCGGCCCTGAAATAGGAGTAGCTTCCACCAAAGCTTTCACCGCACAGGTAACCGTGCTTGCACTCATGGCCATTGCTGTTGCCAAGATCAAAGGCACCATGCGCAACGACCGCATTCGCCAGCTGATGCTGGAACTGGAAAGCATTCCTGCGAAAGTGGAAAAGGCGCTCCTGCTCAACGACCAGATTCTGGAAATATCCGAGCGCTTCAAAGACGCCCGCAACTTCCTCTACCTCGGCCGCGGCTACAATTTCCCGGTTGCCCTGGAAGGTGCGCTCAAATTGAAGGAAATCAGCTATATCCATGCAGAAGGTTACCCGGCTGCTGAAATGAAACACGGCCCCATTGCCCTGATCGACGAGGAAATGCCCGTGGTCGTGATTGCTACCAATAGCGCCCATTACGAAAAAGTAATCAGCAATATCCAGGAAGTGAAGGCCCGCAAAGGACAGATTATCGCTGTTGTAACCGAAGGCGACACCAAGGTGAAGGAAATCGCAGACTACGTGATCGAAGTGCCCGAGACAGAAGAATCACTCAGCCCGCTGATTAATACAATTCCCCTGCAATTGCTGAGCTATCACATTGCTGTGATGCGCGGTTGCAACGTAGACCAACCACGTAACCTCGCAAAGAGCGTTACGGTGGAATAACGCTGCAAGCGCATCCACAAAAAAACCTCCTTCGCAATGAAGGAGGTTTTTTTATGCCTTCATGTTGCGAAGGCTTTGTTGACTGCTGCGATTTAGTCTTTAAACTTCAGACGGAAGTAAGGATTCTGGGCGTAGATATTCTCGATGATTTCCACCACCTTCAAACCTTCCAAGGCATTCGTGGTCGGGAACTCACCGCCTTTCAGCGAGTTGATTACATTATCAAAAATGTAATTGTGATTGGCAGCACTGCCTTTATAGGGGCCGTAATCGTTGGCCGGGTTGGCAGGCGGAAGTTCAGGCATCGTGTAATCCTGAATATGGCAATACTCCACTTCGTTCATGTATTGGCCTCCAATTTTAACGGTTCCCTTGCTGCCAACAACGGTGATGCTGCTTTCAAAGTTCTTATCCCAAACCGCTGTGCTGTAGTTGATGCAACCCATCCCGCCAGTTTTAAAACGGAATTGAACCAGGCCGCTGTCTTCAAAATCCGTGCTCTGTTGGTGTGTGAAGTCATCAAAAATCGCCTTGATGTCTTCAATATCACCGAACAGCCAGAACATGATATCGATGAAATGGCTGAATTGCGTGAACAAAGTCCCGCCGTCGAGCACGCGTGAACCTTTCCAGCCTCCGGCCTTGTAATACCGGTCGTCGCGGTTCCAGTAGCAGTTCACCTGTACCATGTGAATGTTACCAAGAGTCTTGTTTTCAATCACCTCTTTAATCCAGGCAGATGGCGGTGAATAGCGGTTTTGCATCACACAGAAGACCATTTTATGCACCTGCATGGCTTTGAAAATCACGCGTTCGCAATCGCTTTTTGTAAGCGCCATGGGCTTTTCTATCACGACATGATGACCGGTTTCCAGTCCGCGCAACGCATGTTCAGCATGCAATCCGTTGGGTGTGGCAACGCAAAGCACATCGAAAGCAGGCCCTTGGGTAAGCAGTTCGTCGAGCGATTGGAAGAATGGCACCTGATAGGGTTCAAGCGCCAGGGTGTCGGCAGAACGTATGTCGCAGAGGGCAACAAGTTCCGCCTCCGGATTGCGCATTACCATTTCTGCATGGCGCTTGCCAATGTGGCCGCAACCTACGACGGCGAATTTGTATTTGGTCATCGGATGATTTCGAGTTTATGGTTTCTGATTTCGTAGATATGGTCGCAAAGGTCCATCACACGGTCTCTGTGTGCTATAATGAGGATGGTTTTTCCTGAATTCTTCAATTCCCGGAGTGTGGATATCACTTGCAGCTCGGTTTCGCTGTCCAATGCGCTGGTCGGCTCATCCAGAATCAGCAGCGGCCGGTCAAAATAAAGGGCCCTTGCCAGTGCAATACGCTGTTTTTGGCCTTCCGACAGGTTGTTTCCCCTATCGTCGACAAGCAACGTAATCCATTCAGATTCGGGCTTGCCAGAACTGAAAGCGGCACGACGCAGACAGTCCATTACGCGTTCCCGGTTTATTTGTTCCGGGGCCAGGCCGAGCGCAATATTCTCTGCCAAGGTTCCCTGAGAAAGGAAAGGCTCCTGGCTGACATAGCTGCATATTCCGCCCAGATCGGCGCCGTTTTCCAAGGGAATTTCATTGCATATCACACGCCCGGCGTCTGCAATTTCCAGCCCCATCAGAATCTTGAGCAAGGTGGTTTTTCCTGCACCCGAAGCACCTTTGATGCCAATCGCATGCCCGCTCGGTAAGGAAAAATCGAGGGCATTAAAAATCAACAATTGGTTTTCCGGGTAGGTAAAACGAATTTCTTCCATCCTTAGACCTTTACCCAATGCTGTCGGCGCTACAACCTGTTCGGGATTCTCAATTTCCTTGCTTTGCAACAAGGCGATCGTGTATTGGTTCATGCGCATGTACATGATGGCCTGTAGCATCCGGTTGGCTGCCGGTATCATACGGAAAATAGAAAACGCCAGCAGCGCGGCGATTACACGCACCTCACTGGTATTGTCGCTGATGAAATAACCGTACAATACCAGGAGAATGATTCCAATGAGCGCTACGAGTTCATTGATGCGCGCCGGGATAAGCTGGTAATTCACCGCCTTGATGCCATTGCGGATGAATCCTTCCTTATAAGGTCTGAATCGTTCAAAGAAACGGATATGCGCCCGGTTCAGCCGTATGTCGATGTATCCTGAAAGTCCAAAGTCGAGTATGCCGGCCGCCTTTTCCCGAAAGCGGTTTGTTCGCTCCGATAAATTGTAAATGCGGTTGCGTGTGTAGCGATTAACCAGATAAAAGGAAGGCATCAGCAAGCCGGCAATCAGCAGGAATATCAGTGGATTGTAAAGCGTAAAAACGGTAACGAGCGACGCCACAACCACCGATTCTGAAACCAGATTAACGAAAGGCAGATACACGCCTGAAACGAAGTAATACGGCGTGAGTAAGACTTTCTCCTGAAAATTGCCCTGTTCAGCCGCATGCAACCCCTCAGGGTTATTGCTGAAGTAATTGCGGTATTTGATCTCCGAAAGATGGCTGACGATCGATACGGCGTTATTCCTCGTGAATCGGTACAACAACAGCGCAAGGATATTCTTCAGCAGGAAAAATAAAAGGATAAGAACAATCAAAAACACCAGAAACGCCGATTCTGTCTGGAAACCAAAGACATCAAAAACCCAGCGCAGCTTACTGCTTTTTTCCAGGAAACTGCGGTCGATGGCCAGCATCAGCACCGGCACCATGGCCGATAAACCAACCACGTCGGCCAATGAAATCAGTGAGGCGGTTAGAAAAATAAATGCACTGCGTTTTTTCTGCGCAGGCGTCAGCAGCGTTTTAAGGCTGCGGTAGACATATCCGACGGGATTGGCCCGATTCAAGGGCACAAAATAAACTTATTTTCAGCTACCGGCCTGTTCCTTTTACCGGCTGGTTTGCCCTTTTGTCTGTCCGCTGTTTTCTTTGCACCGAATGGCAGAGAAAATCCTGATCATCGGCGCTTGCGGTCAAATCGGCACCGAGCTCACTGAAGCACTGGCCGGCATCTATGGCGCCGCCAATGTACTGGCAACAGATGTACGCGACAGCGGCACCGCGCCCGAAGTTCCATACCAGAAACTCGATGTGCTCGATGAAAAAGGGGTTTTCGAAACCATTAAACGTTTCAAACCCGATCAGATCTACCACCTGGCCGCGCTGTTGAGTGCTACCGCTGAGAAAAATCCGAAACTCGGGTGGCAGCTGAATATGGACGGGCTCTTTTATGTGCTCGATGCTGCCCTTGAAGCCGGTACCCGAAAAGTTTACTGGCCAAGCAGCATCGCGGCATTTGGCCCCAACACCCCACGCCATGCGACACCGCAGTACTGTGTGATGGATCCGAATACCGTCTATGGCATCAGCAAGCTGGCCGGTGAACGCTATGCAGAGTATTATTTCAAACGCTACGGGCTTGATGTGCGAAGCCTGCGCTACCCCGGCCTGATAGGCTGGAAATCGGCTCCGGGTGGAGGAACAACCGATTATGCCGTAGCCATTTATTACGATGCGCTTCAAACCGGCGTACACAATTGCTTTTTGCGAGAAGACACCGAGCTGCCCATGCTCTACATGCCCGATGCCATCCGCGCAACCCTCGAAATCATGCATGCGCCGGCCGAACAAATCCGGATCCGCAGCAGCTATAACCTCGCCGGCATGTCGTTCGATCCTGCAACCATTACCGCCAGCATCGCCAACCATATTCCCGGTTTCCACAGCACTTACACCCCCGACTTCCGTCAGGCTATTGCCGACAGCTGGCCTGCCAGTATCGACGACAGCCATGCGCGCAGCGATTGGGGTTGGAAACCCAACTTCGATCTCGATGCCATGACCGCCGATATGTTGCTTAACCTGCGCAGCGTAAAAGGCGTTGGCGCCGGCGCCTGATCCTGATCAGAATACACGAACTTTGCGCCCGCGCATTGTTATATCTGCATGGGTAATTCCAAACTCCATTCCATCGAAGAAGCCATCGAAGAAATACGCCAGGGCCGCCTGGTGATCGTGGTCGACGATGAAGACCGCGAAAACGAGGGCGACTTCGTTACCGCTGCCCGCAACATGACCCCAGAGCTGGTCAATTTTATGGCCAGGGAAGGTCGCGGCCTCATCTGTGTTCCGCTTACCGAAGAACACTGCAGCGCTTTGGGCCTTGAAATGATGGTAGGGAAGAATACCGCCACCCATGAAACCGCTTTCACCGTATCTGTCGACCTGCTCGGCCACGGTTGCACGACCGGCATCAGTGCCCACGACCGCGCAAAAACGATACAGGCGCTCATAGACCCCGCTTTTAAACCCGACGATTTCGGTAAACCCGGCCATATTTTCCCCTTGCGTGCAAAAGCTGAAGGTGTGTTGCGCCGCGCAGGCCATACCGAAGCAGCGATCGATCTGGCGCGCCTCGCCGGCTTCGAGCCCGCAGGCTGTATCGTTGAAATTCTCAACGAAGATGGCTCCATGGCCCGTTTCGACGATTTGCTGCAGGTAGCCGAAAAGTTCGGTCTGAAAATGGTTTCCATTGAAGACCTCATCAAATACCGCCTTGAACACGAAACCCTGATCAAGCGGGAAATAGCAGTTCAAATGCCTACCCACCTCGGCGATTTTGACCTCATAGCCTATCGCCAGCTCAATACCGGACAGGAACATCTGGCCCTGGTGAAGGGCACCTGGGAACGCGATGAACCTGTGCTGGTGCGTGTACATAGTTCCTGCCTAACCGGCGATGTTTTTGGAAGCTGTCGTTGCGATTGTGGTGAACAACTGCAGAAAGCAATGGAAATGATTGATACCGAAGGGAAAGGCGTAATCGTGTATATGAATCAGGAAGGCAGGGGCATCGGGCTCATGAACAAGCTCCGCGCCTACAAGCTCCAGGAACAGGGCCTGGATACCGTAGACGCCAACCTGAAGCTCGGCTTCTCAATGGATGAACGCGACTACGGTATCGGTGCTCAGATACTCCGCGACCTCGGAATCTGCAAAATGAAGCTGATGAGCAACAATCCCCGCAAACGCACCGGCCTTGTGGGGTATGGGCTTGAAATCGTGGAAAATGTACCGCTCAAGGTGGAACCCAATCCACACAACCGCAATTATCTCCAAACCAAACAAACCCGCATGGGGCACGAGCTCTGAACTGAGTAAACCGCCATTATGTTGCCTGGCAGGACACTCAAGTGCACCATTGCAGGGAACTGAGGATAATTTTTATCGGCTCTCCTGCGTTCCTTAACAGAATTGGCGTTTTTTTGCCACTAAGTCATTATGCTACTGAATATCCTTCTCCAGGTTACGACCGATTCTTCCCAGCTGAACAAAGGCGCTGCGCCTGAAGCTGAAGCCCATCAGTCGTTCTTCGAATTGCTCTTCAAGGGCGGTCCGATTATGATTCCGCTCGGACTGATCTTCCTTTTTGCACTGTATCTGGTGATTGAACGTATGCTCTATCTGGGGCAACGCACCAAACTCGATCGCAACCTGATGAATGTCGTGAAAGACAACCTGGCCAGCGGCAACCTCAAAGGCGCGCAACAATATTGCGAACGCATACCTACGGCACAAGGTCAGATTGTGGCTACCGGCCTGAATTTTCTCGGTGCATCCTTGTCTGACATCGATACCGCGATGAACGACCGCACCGGCGTCGAAATCAGCCGCATGGAAAGCAAGCTCCACTACCTTTCCCTCATCGGGCGTATCGCACCGATGCTGGGTTTTGTCGGAACAATTGTGGGTATCATCAATATCTTCTACAAGATCTCCCTCGACAGCAACATCAGCATCTCCAATATCTCCGATGGTTTGTACCAGAAGATGATCACCTCAGGTGCCGGTCTTGTGGTGGGTCTGCTGGCGTTCATTGCTTATCAGTTGCTGGAAGGGAAAGTGGATCGTTTCGCTTCCCAGGTAGAAGAAGACAAGCTGGCACTGAAGGAATTGCTCAATAAACCCGGAATATGATCAGGCGCAAACAGCGGCATGCCGAAGTGGGCACCGAAGCCCTGAACGACATCATGTTCTTCCTGCTGTTGTTCTTCCTGATTGTTTCTACCGTGGCCAACCCGAATATCATCCCCATTAAACTGCCGCAGGCCAAAACCACGCAGGATATCAAGAAGAAGCAGTATACCCTCACGGTTACAGAGGAGAAGAAGTACTTCATCGACCAGCGTGAAATCCGTTATGAGAACCTCGAACAGGAACTCGTAGCCCTCCGGGATGCCAACGTGGATCCGAACAGTCCCGAAAACAGCATGAATATCGTTTTGCGTGTAGACAAGAACCTTGTCGTACAAGATATGGTGGACGTGATGCAGATCGGTACCAAGCACGGCATCAAAATGGTCCTCGCTACCCAGAAATACTGATTAGCCCCGCTGCTTCGGTTGAAATGGGCTAATTTTGCGGCCCGTTTCACCATGCTGAATGTAAGTAATATATCGCTGCGCTACGGCAAGCGCGTTCTCTTTGAAGATGTAAACCTCAAGTTCACACCAGGTAATTGCTATGGCATTATCGGCGCGAACGGGGCCGGAAAATCTACTTTCCTGAAGATTATCTCCGGTGAAATTGAGCCCAATACCGGTTCCATCGACATGGAAAAGGGGAAGCGGATGGCGGTGCTCAAGCAGAACCACTTCGAGTTCGACGAAATTCCGGTATTGCAGACCGTACTCCGCGGCCATGAGCAGCTTTGGAGCATCATGCAGGAAAAAGATGCACTGTATGCCAAAGCCGATTTTACCGACGAAGATGGCATCCGCGCAAGCGAACTCGAAGGGCAGTTTGCCGAAATGGACGGCTGGAACGCCGAAAGCGACGCCGCTACCATCCTTAGCAACCTCGGTATAGCAGAAGAACTGCATGAGCGCCCTATGAAGGAACTCAGCGGTAACCAAAAGGTACGAGTGCTGTTGGCCCAATGCCTCTTCGGCAATCCCGATGTGCTGCTGATGGACGAACCGACCAACGATCTCGACGTGGAAACCATCCGCTGGCTGGAAGATTTCCTTGCCGGCTTTGAAAACACGGTTCTTGTGGTGAGCCACGACCGTCACTTCCTCGACAACGTCTGCACCCACGTCTGCGATATCGATTACAGCCGCATTAAAATCTTCACAGGCAACTACACTTTCTGGTATCAGAGTTCTCAGCTCGCCCTGCGCCAGCGTTCCGACCAGAATAAAAAGGCCGAAGAAAAGAAGAAGGAACTCCAGGAGTTCATTGCCCGTTTCAGCGCCAACGTGGCCAAAAGCCGGCAGGCAACAGCCCGGAAAAAAATGCTCGACAAGCTTGATATTGAAGAAATTCAACCGAGCACACGGCGTTATCCCGGTATCGTTTTCAAGCAGGAACGCGAAGCCGGTGATCAGGTGTTGAATGTGGAAGGCCTCAGCATGCGCCTGAACCGGGAATCGCTTTTCAAACAAGTAGATTTTAAAGTTCAAAAAGGAGATAAAATCGCATTCCTGTCGCGCAACACCTTGGCACTCAATACATTGTTCAAGGCGCTATGGAAAGAGATTGATTGTGAATCGGGTGCAGTGAATTGGGGTGTGACAATCAAATACGCATTCCTGCCCAATGATAATACGGCTTGGTTTGAGGGAATAAATCTCAATCTGGTCGATTGGCTGCGGCAGTATTCAGTCGAAAAAGATGAAACATTCATTCGCGGATTTTTGGGCCGGATGCTCTTCAGCGGTGAGGAAACCCAGAAAATGGCCAAGGTGTTGAGCGGAGGAGAAAAAGTGCGCTGCATGCTCAGCAAGATGATGCTCGAAAACCCGAACCTGCTCATTCTGGATGAACCTACTAACCACCTGGACCTTGAATCGATTCAGGCGTTCAATAATGCCCTGGTCGATTATAAAGGCGTGGTGCTTTTCCACAGCCATGACCAAGAGTTCATCAATACGATAGCGAACCGTATCATCGAAATCACGCCGAACGGCATCATCGACCGTCACATGACGTATGAAGAGTATGCGGAAGATGCAGCAGTGAAAGAGCGCCGCGCCGAATTGTACGCGCGTGGATCGTGAGTGGGATATGGTATCCTAATGCCCCGCTGCGGGGAAATCAGTTGTTTTCAGTGAAGAACTCCTGATAGAACTGCGCTAGCTTATCCAGGCCAAGCGGTTTGGATATATAGCTGGAGACTTCTTTGTAGCGTTTTGAACGGGTGATATCGTCCGGATACGAGGAGCTCGTAAGCATCGCAATAACCATCCGTTTGCGGGAGCTGAATTTGCCGTTTTGACGCAATGCGCGAAGGTTGTCGAGAAACTCCCAGCCGCTCATTCCTGGCATGCGGATATCGAGAAAGATGGCGTCTGGCAGATGATCGTCTCCAGCTTCCTGTTGTTGCATCAACCAATCGATGGCGTCTTGCCCGCTGATGCACTCGTGGGTCCTTTGTGCAATACCCGAGAGGGTGATATTGCTCGCAGATACGAAGTTGTTTACTTCATCATCGTCGATCAGGAGAATACAGTTCAGTTTGTCCATTTTTTACAGGTTCCTTTTCTCTTGGTTGATATGTGGGGATGCAGGCGGAATGTTCAAAGGTAAGAAAAGTGTTTCTTTGCTGTTGAAATGAAAGCACACATTACAGGCACTGCCCTTGTTTTGGCGGCCCTGACTATCGCGTCCTGCGGGAAATCCATCGATACCGGCAAGAAACTCAGTACGCCGGTCGACAGTTTCAGCTATATGCTGGGTTTGCGTACTGCCATGTCTTATAAACCGGAAGGATTGAAGGAAATCGATTACAGTTCATTTGCCCGTGGTTTTGAAGATGGAATCAAGAAGGATTCCGGATTCGCAATTCCTGAAAAGAGCGCCAACCGCGTGTTTCAGGGGTATCTCCAGCAACTGCGCGCCGCTGCCGAAAAGGAGGTAAAAGCCAAAACCAGCAAATGGCTCGCAGAAAACATGAAAAAAGGGGTAAGCGAACTGCCTTCGAAAGCACAGTTTAAAACCACCAAGCGCGGCTCTGGCCAGGTGCCAACCCTCGATGATACGGTGGTTATTCATTTCAAAGTGAAGGATGTAAACGGAAAGTTGATGCAGAACACTGAAGAGCGCGGTGCGCCTTTGAGCATTCCTGCCAAATACATTCCTATTGAAGGGCTCCGCGAATGGATTACACAGGTTCCGGCAGGTTCAGAAGGCACATTGTATATTCCCGGTCCATTACCCGGTTTTGAAGCAGGAAGTGTTGAAGAAGAATTCTCGGTGTTTGTTTGGGAAATGAAATTTCTGACCATGAACCCCGGCCCGACGCTGCTCGATCCGAAGAAACCCGCCATGCCCGGTCAGGGACCGAAGGCGGAATTGGAAATGCCCTGATTTTAACCCTTTCAGGTTATAACCCGATATCCAACAAAAAAGGCAGGTGTTCATTCACCTGCCTTTTTTTATGCTGATGGTTCAGCGCGGAGTTTGGTATAACAAAGTTGCGGCTGCTTCATGGCCATTCCAATCAAAAGCAATGCAGGCGGCGGTTGGGAATTGCATGCCCTGTCCGGAAGACCAATGCAGGGCAAGGCTGCCGATCTCAGGATTATGGCCTACATACAACAAGGTCTTAACCTTTTCCTTGTGGATGCGGATGGCTTCTTCAACTTGTCTGACACCTCCCAGGTATAGCGCTGCTTCGTATACAATATCGCGGTCCGGATCCAGGCCCAGTTCCAGGGCTAATAAACGCGCTGTTTGGGCCGTACGGCAAGCCGGACTGCTCAGGATATAGTCGGGAATGAGGCCTTTATCAAGCAGCGTTTTGCCAAGGGCACGGACATCGGAAACACCCCGCGCAGTAAGGTTCCTGGCGAAGTCGTCCACTTCGTCCATGCTGCTCACAGCCTTGCCGTGTCTGACCAGAATCAGGGTTTGGGAGCCCATCCTTTACCTAGTTTCCACAATACATAGCCGGCAAGTGCCCAACCGGCAATCATCAAAACACCCCCCAAGGGTGTAATCATTCCAAGCCAACGCGTTGCAAAAGGAAGAACCGGGTGCAGCGCTACGAGAAATAAGCTAAGGCTGAACACAAGGGTTCCGCTCAACATAAGCTTGCGGGCAAGCATGATGCGTCGGTCTGCAATGAGGTGATATACCAAGGCAAGAAACCCAAGCCCGAGTGCATGGTAAAACATGTATTGAACGCCGGTATTCCACACTTCGAGTTGGCGGGCAGGCAAAAGCAGGTTTTCCCTGAGATAATGCGCGCCGAAAGCACCTGTCAATACGGAAAGGCCGGCCAATACACAAGGTATGGCCAGCCTTTTCAGCAAGCTTGCATCTGTTTTACTCAATCGTCGAGTGCGTTTTCAATCAGACTGCGCAGATAAGCACGGTGGGCTGTAGTTTCAGCATCACCACCGGCAACTTTGCTGCGGTTCAGGATATCGTTCAGGGCATTGAAAGCCGCTGCCTTGCTGATCGCATCGTACATAGAGCGCTCTTTAACGCCGGCGATGCGGATCAACCTTTCCGTAAGGTTGATTTGCAGTACCTGGCGGAAGGTATTGGTTTTCGCTCCGGCCATTCCGTCAACTGCAAAACAGGCATTTACGAGGTCTTTAATCATTTCGTGGACGCCGTAAGTATTGCCATAGGCGCGGCTGTCGGAAAGGCGCAACATCACCTGGGCGTTCAAGATATGATCCAACACACCATTCTGCATGAAAGCAACGCGGCTATGTACCTTCGGATCTTCGGTGGCGCTGAAGAAGTTGAAGCCCCGGCGTTGCGATTGCAGGTAGCTGATCAAAGCGGCATCGGTAGCCATCGCGTCAGGAGCAAAGGCATAACGACTCAAAGCCTCCATCGCGCGTTTCTGGTCGGCGTATGGAACAGGAGAATAAGGCTGCCTGTCGGGATGCGCAGGTCCGGAACGGTCTACGTAAACGCCTCCGATGTAACGCGAAATTATGCCCATTGAAGTGCTGTATTCGCCGGTGATGACGCCGTAGGCATCACGCAGCTCTTCATAGCTTACACCGCTGTTGTAGCGTGTTTTAAGGCTTTTGAGCAAATCCTGCGAAGCTTGGGTGCGCTCCACAGCATAAGCGATGGCATCGCTGCTGAGGTCGTTCACCATCACGCGCGGATCGATCGCCTTGCCCGGGCTCCGCATATCGTCGGCGTCGTTGCCGAAAGTGAGTGCCGGTTCGGCGCTGCGGGACAGGATCTTTTCCAGTCTTGCCTGCTCTGCCTTGTTGTCGTTCAGCCCCTCTGAATAACCAAATTCAATCGCCCACATATCGTAAGGCCCCGGACGTGTCTGGCAATAGTCGAGTCCCTGCGCTCCCAATCCGTTCAGATTGATCGCGGGATAATCCATTACCGAACCAATCAGGTCACCGTTTTTGAGCAGCTCAGGATTTTTGAGTTCTGCCGGTGTGCGCAGCTGGCTGGCTTTCATATTGTGCATGAGGCCAAGCGTATGGCCCATTTCGTGCAGAATGAGGTAATACAGGCTCTGTTCCACCAACTTGCTTACATCGTCTGCAGAACTGCCGTTTTGAGCCATCAGCCATTGTTTGCCGAAGAGGCTCTCCATGTGGAGGTGGTGTCCGGCTTCGCAGGCGGAGTGGGCTTCGGGTGCGCTTTCATTTTCCATACCGGCGGTTGGAACACCAAAGAGTTTTTCGCGGATCAGGCGGTTGGTGATGAAAATGTATTCGAGCATGATGTCCGCACCCAGAATCTCACCGGTGCGCGGGTTAACGAAGCTCGGCCCGTAACCACCAAAGGGCGGATTGGGAGAGGATGTCCAACGCAGTACATTGTAACGGATATCGCCGGCATCCCAGGTAGCTGTGTCGGGTTGTTCGAAAACCTGAACGGCGTTTTTAAATCCGATCTTTTCAAAAGCAAGGTTCCATTGCATACCGGCGGCCCTGATGGTTTCGCGGTATTCTTTTGGTGTGGTTTTTTCAATCCACCATACAATCGGCTTCACCGGCTCGCTCATTGCAGCGCCAGGCTCTTTCTTCACCAGGTTCCAGCGGTGAATTGGATCGCGGAAGTTCACGGCATCGGCGCTGGTCATATCGTTTACCGTTTCAGTGAAATAGCCGACACGCGGGTCGTCGAAGCGGGGCTGGAAATTGTTCTCCGGCATGGCAATCAGGCTGTGCTGTAACATCACCGAAACAGCACGGCTGTCGGTTACATCGCTGCCTGCGCGGCCGCTGCTGAATGGGTTATCGTATACATAGCTCACAACCAGATCGGTGTTCGCCGGGTAATTGCGGATTTGCTCGTACTTGGTTTTGCCCTTGGAAAGGTTTCCAAGTCCGAAAGCTCCCGGAGGCATGCCAGGAATGGGTGAGGGTTTTACCTGATGCAGTTTTTCGCTGAGGAAAAGTTCATCGGCATCGATCAGATACAAGCCTTTGGTTTCGTCGGCGGCAGCAATCTTCTCACTGGCCAGAATAGCTTCGCTGATGTTGGCGTTGGCACTTTGGCTGAGTGGATTAGAAGGATCGAAGTAATAACCGGTATTTACCGACTCAAATTCGATGCTCTCATAGTATTTGCGGATGCGAAGAATCTGGCTTCCACGATACTGGCCGCGGTGGTGACCGCTGGCAAGTGCACCGTTTTCGGTGTAAGTGAAGTGAATGAATTCCTTGCCGACTTGTTCACGGGCCACCAACATCCACAATTTGCCGTTGGTAGTGTCGCGGAATAGCGGGAAAAGCCCGTCGATACGCACACAATTCTTGGTTTTGGATGCGATGCTGGCTTTTTCGGATTTGGGTTTTTCGGGAGCCGGCGGTGCAGTGGGCGCGGCGGGCTGTTTACCGCGACGCTGGGCCAGAAGCTCATTGGTCTGGCTGCTGAGCAAGGTGGTAGCAGCCAGAATGGTAAGCAAAGTATACCTGTTCATGGGTTTGAAACCTCAAGTTTAAGGTAAACGCAGCGGAATTGGCAATGGTATCGGTGAAACGAGTCAGCGTTTAGACGGATTACGGTTGAAATTAGTCCTGTTTCGATGTGCTTGAATTCCTGGATTGGGTTCAGGTTGGAACGCCTGTCTCCAATCTAAAATACATAAAAACGTCAGACTTATAATTGTTAAGATTCAATTGTGCTGCGCCTAAGCCGATATTAAGAACGAAAAATAAAATTTTGCGTTAAATGGTTACAACGCAAAAAAATGAATCCAATGAAAAAGACCCTTTTGATTCTCACCATTGCGGCATTATTGCCAGCCTGTGTATCGAAGAAAAAGTACCAGGCTCAAGTAAAACGTTATGAAGTGCTGAACGATTCCTTCGATCTTGTTAGCTTCGAACTGAGGCGTTGTCTCGATGAACAACGCAGGAAGAAGGAAGTAATTCAGGAGCTGCAGGCAGAAGTTGAACCCTTGAAGAAAACCAGTTCCATGCTGATCCAACAGCTTACGGACATGTCTGTTTTAACCAAGGCGCAAGCTGAGAGCATCAATCGCTCCATTGAAAACATCAATGCGAAAGACTACTACATCCGCAACCTGCAGAATGAAATGGCGCGCAAGGATTCGTTGAACCTAGCTTTGGTATTGAGTCTGAAAGGGGCTTTAAAGGACATCAACGACAAAGATGTGGAGGTTAAAGTGGAGGGCAGTGCAGTGTTTATTTCCATCTCAGACAAGCTGTTGTTCAGTTCAGGGAGTTATGAGGTATTGCCGGCTTCGCGGCAGGTGCTGGGTAAAGTTGCCACAGTATTGAACGGCCATCCGGATATCCAGTTTATGGTCGAAGGCCATACAGATAACCGACCGATCAGCCAGGCCAATATTAAAGACAACTGGGATTTGAGTGTACTGCGTGCAACAAGCGTCGTTCGCATGCTGCAATCCCAGTTCGGTATGGATGCCCGAAGGATAATCGCTGCCGGTCGCTCCGAATATATACCTGTTGCAGAGAATTCGACCGATCAGGGCCGCGCCCAGAACCGAAGAACTCGGATTGTAATTTTGCCACAAATGGACCAGTTCTTCCGCTTGCTGGAGAACCAATAACCATATCAAACCGGGTAAAAAAAGAGGCGGATGTAATATACCCGCCTCTTTTTGGTTCCTTTTGCTTGGCACGGCCGTGTATTTACACAGTTACTGTAAAACTTGACAATTATTACTTGTGTTGACGTGTAAAAATGAAACAAAAGGCGGTCATATTTATAGTTTTGGAAGTAATCATGATGTTATGGAACCGATGAACAACAACCGCAACGGCTCGCATAGTTTCCCGGTGTTAGATCGTTATTACCGCCGATTGGAGCTCGAAGGCGGCGATTACCATTGTCAGGTGATCATGGAAATACACCGGATACAACCGCTGATTATCAGTATCCTCCGCGCTCAGTCCGAGTACCTGAACCGGGATGAGATGGATGAAGTGGTGAAACTTGGTTGTGCGATATGGGATAATTTCTCTGAACGTCAATCGGTGCGTTGCCGGCAAATCAGCTTCGATCAATACACTGCCAGTTTCAGGCAAAATATGTTTAGCAGGAATTCAGTTTCTGAAGTGCATGAGCCGAGCACTTGCACAGACCGCACAGCCTCTGCCGATATATTAATACTTGCCATTCACAATCGTTTTGCCAACAACCCTGTGCTGAAGAATATGAGTGGTTATAACCAGGGCTTCCAGATTGCAGTACTAAAATCGTTGGCGGAATGTCTGGATGCGCTCTGAGGCCTTGCGTTGCATAGTTTTGCTGCGTGTGGAGAAACAGAGCGCTGGCTATGCGTGCAGTTGCCGGAATCGGATTGCATTTTCGGATCCTGACCATGTTCTTGTGCTTGCATGGTGCACTTGCAGGGCAGGTTACCGATACACTCGGAACACCTGCCGAGATAAACTAAACAGATTCGGCTGTCGGAGCAAGGGCCAACGATTCCAATGAACACAGACTCTCCTTGCGTGATTTTCGCACCCTTGCACGTGTGCTCAGGGTCAGCATGGAGTTGCGCAAGACCATACGCACGGATTACGCCGATTTGCCGTTAATGAAGGGTTGGCATCCCTTAATTGGGTATCAATACCAGGGTTTCGGCACCATGCAGGCAGGCATTGGCTACGGTCATCGGCATCTGTTCAAACCCCTGGCCTATACCAATGCCCATATCAATATTGTTTGGGCACCGAATCGCAGTGATTGGATAAATACAGGCCTGGGAGCCGGAATAACCAGATCGCAAAACATTGTCTTTTACGGGATGGAGGCATCTTGGTTTCGGGTTCCTGTGCATGGAAGCGGGTATGTCATCAGGCCCGAAGTTGGGTTCAGTTTCCTGGGCGCGTGGAACATCGGATACGGGTATAATATTTTTATTGGTGAGCGGCCACCTGATTTCGGACCGCACGCTTTTGTGTTCCGCTATACCCAACAATTCCTCATTCGTTCGGCACAGCGCAAGTACCGGGAAGTCAATTATATCCTGAACCGCGACCGCGCGCGCTGGGAGGCGTTTTGGAGAGAAGTGAAGAAGAAGGAAGGCAAATAAAAAGCCTCTGCTTTGGCAGAGGCTCTTGCGGACCCGTAGGGATTCGAACCCCAAACCTTCTGATCCGTAGTCAGATGCTCTATCCAATTGAGCTACGGGTCCTGGTATCTTTAATTCGTTTTTTGCTGCCAAATTCTGCCATTTGCGTAGGCTGAAAGGGCTGCTTTCCCGAATCGGACTGCAAAGATAGAACTTTACAATCAGAATGCAAGACCAATTTTGCATCCTAAGTGGTACCGCACCGCTAAGCGCAAATCCGGGATTTTACGCCATCCTTTTGAAACGTGAATAATTTCGATAAAAAATCCTGAATATGAGTGTATATGATGCATTTTTCGCCAGTTTGATGGCAGGAATCTGGTGGTGGAAGGCAATTCCCGGACCATCTCGCTGATTGAGGTCTTGTGGCAGGAGACAAGCCATAGCAAAAAAAATACGGTTTGATTTGTAACGCAAGTGAGCAGAAGGGCATTGTGCTTACAGGCAGGCATGCCAACTGAAATAAGCCGTGATGAAATTTTACACTTGCGCAAGGGTCACCGGATTACGCAAAAGCGCATAGAACTCAGATAATCGTTGAGACGCGTTCAGGCGATGGCATAAATGATTCCATCAGAAACGCGGTATTCAGATTAACTGCTTATTTAGCCTTCAAAAATCCGGATATTCATATCAACGGACAGGCAGGTTAAAAAGCAAACCCGAACCTCACCCCCCGCGAGATCCAGGTTTGCAGTGCAAAGTTAATGTATAGATGCCCTTGGGGTCTTGATTTTGCGTAAAAAAAGAGCCGTCTTTCGACGGCTCCGGGAATCTTTCGATAAAACGGGTACAGCGAATCAGGGCTGTGCAGGAGCTGCAGGTGCCGGAGTTCCGGATGCAGGAGCCGCAGGCGCAGGCGCATTCTCAAGCATGCGTTCAATCTGCGGATCAGCGTTTTGCGTTTTGATTGCAGGATCGTCAGGCGCGCCATTCCACATGGCAGAAACAAGACTCAGAATTACAATAACCAGTGCGCCGCCCCATGTGAGTTTTTCAACGATGTCAGAGGTTTTGGCCACACCCAGAATGGAATTACCTGCTGAAAAGTTGCTGGCAATTCCGCCTCCTTTTGGATTCTGAATCAATACGATCAGCATCAGGAGGATGGCAACGATGATACCGAGTATCAGGATAACTTTCATAGTTTTAGGATTCGTTTTCTTGTCTGATTTTTTGAATCAGGGCTGCAAAGTACGGCCTTTTGCCGGGATATTTCAAGATGAGCTTCTCAAACATGCCAATCGCTTTGTCGTGATTGCCTTGCTTCCAGTAGATATTGGCCAATGTCTCTGTAACAAGCTCCGGGTCTTCCTGCTCACTCTTCTTCGCCATGTTGACGGGGTTGAAGAATTCCTTCTTAGGCCGGCTTACGCTTGGTCTTGTTTCCAGAAAGCGCTTGATGATATCGTCTTTTTCTTCTTTTGGTTCAGGTTGCTGAATGGGTTCTTCTGGTTCCTTGTGCGGATTGCGCAACCATGAGAAAAAATCGCGTACACCTTCGTGTTCCTCCGGTTGTTCCGCCGGTGGGTAATGGTCTTCGATAGAGTATACCGTCATCGCAGCCGGATCTACATGCTTACGGCGCCATGGTTTGTTGTCTGCTGTTGGGTCGGTTGAAGGCGCCTCAGGCTTCCTGTTTATGCGCTTTTCTGTTTCCTGATTTGTTGTGACAGGCCGAAGTATCTCCGGGTCTTGCAAGGGGATAGGGGTCTCCTCTCCTTTTGGTGCTTTCGAAACTTCTTGCAGCTGTGGTAAAGTGGTTTCAGATTCTTGTGCAGATTCATCCGTATGCTGCTCAAGCGGTGAAAGACTTGGTTCTGCCTGAACAGTTTCCGGCATTCTGACCCCATCAGCTGCATCAGTTGCTGAAACAACTGATTCTGTCTCTGGCTCTACGGGAAGCAGGACAGCAGTTTCTTTCTTCAGGTCATCGCCTTGTGCGCCCAATAAACTGCCGTTTATTTGTTGAAGGCTGCCATCCATGAAACCTTTAAGCCAGCGGCGGTTGGGACAGCGCAAAGCGGCGGCGTGCAAGGTTTCGCGGTAGCGGTAATCGTTGCGTTCATGGTAGGCCCTGGCAAGCAAGAAATAGGGAAGGCCGAAAGCAGGAAAATCACGGCAAAGGTTTTCCAGCGCATGCAGATCTTCTGCGCTCATCTCAGCCGGTTTGGCCAGCAGTTCGTTCAGGCGGGCAGCATTCATTTACCAGTTCAACGCTACTTTATTGAAAATCTGCTGCACAATCTGATCGCTGAGTTGCTCGCTCAGGCTGTTTTCAAGGCTTTGGAAGTTTTGCGAGGCATCGTAATCAATGAAAAAGGAAAACGGCGTCTCGAAAGCCAGTTCCGGATGAGCCGGAGCTTCGAATTTGACATTTACCGTCATCATCAATCGGTTTTGGGTGGCGGCTGTATTGTTCTGAACGGCCACAGGGTCGATGCGGTAATCGTTGATGGCACCTGAAAACCGGAAATCGCCTTCGCTTTCCACCAGCGACAAGCGGGTTTCGTTCAAGAATTTAGTGCGCAGTTTTTCCGTAAAAACCTGACTCAGTCTGGGGTTCACCAGACGTGCTTCGTTAGGGAAGAAGCTAACGGAAAACGAATTGACATCAGGCGGGATGTTCACACCGGACAGAGAATAATTTCTTAAAAAACACGCGTGAACACCGGTCAAAGAAACAAGCCCCAGAAGCAAAACGCAGGTTTTAATCTTCCAGTTCATATTGTTTGATTTTGCGGTACAAGGTTCGTTCGCTGATACCCAATTCCTGCGCTGCATCCCGCCTGCGACCTTTATGCCTGTGCAGGGCTTTACGAATCATTTCAAGTTCTTGTTGTTCAAGCGATAACACTTCTTCGCCTGCCGCCTCTTCAGCCTCAATAAAGTCATCATCGTGAAGCGGAGTGCTGCTGTGGAGTATAGCCGGTTCACCGGCAACAGGTGCCATGTAAGCGGCTGGATTTACAGGGCCGGCCGGCATAGTATTCATATTGGCAGATTGAGCGCCGGCGCCGCTTTCCAATAAGCCGAACACTACGCGCTTCAGGTCGTTGACATCCTTTCGCAAGTCTACCAGCACCTTATAGAAAATGTCGCGTTCACTCATGCCACTGCTGAATTCTTCACGGTTCCCGAGCAGCATAGGTAAGCGTGTTTCATTGTTAGGCAGGTATTTGGACAATGCCGGCGCCGTAATCAACGGGCCTTCCTCCAACACACAAATCTGTTCGGTGATATTCCGCAGTTGCCTTACGTTTCCCGGCCAGGCATAGGCTTCGAGCAATGATTGCGCTTCTTGATCGAGCGTTATCAAGGGGCGGTGGTGTGTTTCGGAAAATTGTTGCGAAAAGCGGCGGAACAACAGATAGATATCCTCTTTGCGTTCGCTGAGCTTCGGAACCCGAATGGGTACTGTTGCCAGGCGGTAATAAAGGTCCTCCCTGAATTTGCCTTGTTCTGCCCTCTCGAGTAAATCGCGGTTAGTTGCAGCTACTACACGTACGTCGGTCTTTTGAACCGAGGATGAACCTACTTTGATAAACTCACCTGTTTCCAGAATACGAAGCAAACGGGCCTGGGTGCCGAGTGGCAGCTCTCCAACTTCATCAAGGAAAATGGTGCCTCCGTTTACGGTTTCAAAATAGCCTTTGCGTTTGTCGGTAGCGCCTGTAAATGCACCTTTTTCGTGGCCGAATAATTCGCTGTCGATTGTTCCTTCAGGGATCGCGCCGCAGTTTACGGCGATGAAAGGACCGTGTTTGCGCGGGCTCATTTGGTGGATGATTTTTGAAAAGCTCTCTTTTCCGACACCGCTTTCCCCAACAATGAGCACATTCATTTCGGTGGGAGCCACTTTGATGGCCGTTTCGAGGGCTGTGTTTAGCCGGGTCGAATTGCCCACGATGCCGAAGCGCTGTTTGACCGACTGCAATTCCATGGACGTGCAAAGATACAGGAGTCTGTCAATTTGTCAGGCTATATTCCATAAATAAGCGCTTTGAGCCGCTTAAAGACCAAAGTGGCTATAGCAGGCTTATCTTTACCAGCATGAAGGTTTTACTGGTAGTCGGCCTCCTACTGGCCTCTGGTCTTTTGCTGATGGCTTGTCGTTCCGGCCAGAATCTGCCTGTTGTGTCGTCGGTTGATTTAACGCGGTACCAGGGCCGCTGGTACGATATCGCTTCCATTCCCCTTCGTTTTTCGCAACATTGTACCTGTACCTTCGCCGAATACACCGTTGACAGCAATGGTTACGTGCGGGTTTACAATGAATGCCTGAACAGCAAAACGGGTAAAACGGACAGCATCAGAGGGAAGGCTTTTCCGGTTAAAGGAAGCAACAATGCCCGGCTGAAGGTTCAGTTTTTCTGGCCATTCCGCGGCGACTACTATATTATCGACATCGATAGTCTCTACACGCTGGCCATGGTTGGCTCGCCCGACCGCAGCACGCTCTGGATACTCAGCCGCACGCCGGCTATCACAGAAGGGCGATATAATGCTTGTCTGGAAAAAGCAGTTTCTCTCGGATTTGATACATCGAAACTGCGGCGTACGCCGCAGGAATGCCACAAAGAACAGGGCAATACTTCGGGCAGAAATAATTAAAAACCTAGACCAAAACGCCCCGACGGGCATTTTGGTAAAACTTTGTCGAGTCAATCCATGTAAAAAGTAGAAATAAATCGACATTTTTGACAATGGTCATTTGCAAGGCAATTTTATCAACCTAATTTGGCCGATACATTGAACCGATTAAACAATATTTACAAATATGTATGGTATAGTCAACCGGGCTATTGAAGACCTGATTGTTCACCACCACGGCCAGGCGAAATGGGACGCCGTAAAAGCACGAAGCGGCGTCGACATAGAGTTTTTTCTATCCAATGAGCCGTATGACGATGCTGTGACCTTTCAACTGGCAATGGCTGCCTCGGAGGAATTGAATCAGCCCTTGTCTGAAATTCTGATAGCATTTGGGGAATGGTGGGTTTTAAAAACAGGCATGGAAAAGTATGGCGGATTGATGCATGCCGGCGGTGACAACCTGCGTGAATTTTTATTGAATCTTCCCATGTTCCACAACCGGATCATGCTGATATACCCAAAACTGACACCTCCTGAGTTTAGGGTCGAATCATTGGGAGACCGTTTGATGGATGTGCATTATTACTCCGAGCGGGATGGTCTGCAGGATTTTGTGTACGGCCTGCTGCAGGGCCTGGGTAAAATGTACCAGGTACATCCTTCCATAACACTGCTTCAGTCGCGAAATGCAGGCGCAACGCACGAAGTTTTCCGCATAAGCTGGTAAACCCATGAATCGCAGTTTCGAACTAAACAGGGAGTTGTTCAATGAACTCTTCCCTTTCTACTTCAAGATAGACAGGAAACTGCAGTTCACAGATTTAGGAACGTCTTTGCAGAAGCTTCTCGGCGAACCCCTGCCGAAAAGTTTTGATCAATGCTTTGAATTTATGCGGCCTAAAGTCGAACACGCCGACTTCGCCGCATTGCAGCTAATGGGCAAATCGCTGGTGATGTTTACCAGCATCTCAGGTAAACGGCCGATTATGCGGGGACAGTTTTTCCCGAGTGAAGACAAAGCCCATTTATTGTTTGTGGGGTCTCCTTGGTTTGGTACTATCGATGAGATAAGGGAGCAAGGATTGTCGATACGCGATTTCGCTGTTCACGACCCTCTCATTGATCTCTTGCACCTGATCCAGACCCAGGATATCGCGACGCGCGATTTACGGCAGTTGTTGGAAACCCTCAGCCGTCAACGTAAAGAACTCAACAGCGCAAGGGAAGAGCTGACAGCCAAGAACCAGCAGCTTAGTACGCTCTTTGCCAGCATGCAGTCCGCTGTACTATTGGAAGACGAACAGCGCCGTATTACCTTGATAAACCAGCGCTTCTGCGATTATTTCGCTATTCCGGCCACGCCAGAGACACTGATAGGCAATGATTGCTCCGAATCAGCCGAATTGTCCAAGTATTTGTTCAAGGACCCTGAAGCATTTGTTGGCGGCATCATAGAGGTGCTGAAGCGGAAAACAATTGAAACAGGTACCATCCTTGAAATGGTTGACGGCCGTGTCTTGGACCGGGATTATATACCCATTTTCATTGGCTCTGCCTATAAAGGCCATTTGTGGCTATACCGCGATATCACGGAAAAGTTTCATTTTGAGGCCCAGTTGCAGGCCAAAGAGGTGCATTTCCGCTCCTTGCTCACGAACATGAACCACGGTTTGCTCGAGGTGAACATGGATGGAATTGTGCAGTTTGCCAACCAGCGCATTGCGGAAATGATGGGTCTGCCAATAGATCGGATTCTGGGCCATCCAACGTTTGAAGTGTTTCGCGGAAACGAAGACGCCTACGAAAAAATGCGCAGCCTGCGCGGCACGCGCGACCCACAGAACCTGGTTTTATCCGTGCAAGATGCGGCTGGCTCCAAACGCTGGTGGTATGTGGGCTATGCGCCCCGTTACAGCGAAAACAGCACTGTAATCGGTTCAATCGGCGTATACCAGGATATTACCCAGATCAAGGAATTGGAAAGTGAATTGGTCGAAGCCCGTATGCAAGCCGAGGAAACGGCCAGGGCGAGGGAAAATTATCTGGCCAATATGAGCCATGAAATCCGAACCCTGATGAACGCTGTCATTGGTATGACAGGGCAACTTGCGCGTTCGGTGCTCAGTGACAAACAGCGCTTCCAGCTTGGTGTGATACAGACGGCTGCCGATAACCTGATGGAAATGATCAATGACAACCTGGATTTGTCAAAAATCTCCGCCGGTAAAATGCAGCTTGAAAACGTGTCGTTCAATCCGCACAAAGTGCTGGCCGATGTTGTGCGCATGCAGGCGCTCAAAGCCTCCGAAAAAAGTATATATCTGCAGGTGAAGGAAGATGACCCCGGTGTTTCAGATGTGCTTGTTGGCGACCCGGTGCGCCTCAAGCAAATCCTGATGAACCTGGTGAGCAATGCCGTGAAATTTACGCGGCAAGGAGGGGTAGATGTTTCACTGCAACTGACCCGCAACGTCGGCCATGAACAGGAATTGGAGTGGATAGTTGAAGACAGCGGTATCGGCATGGATACCGACTTTGTCGGTCATTTGTTTGAAGAATACAGCCAGGAAAAGCTGCCAGACGATTTCCAATCGCAAGGAACAGGTCTTGGTATGCATATCGTTTGGAAGCTCGTTAAACTGATGCATGGCGAGATTCATGTTGACAGTAAAAAAGGCAAAGGGACGCAGTTCAGGGTTCGACTCAGTTTTACCATTGGTAAATCAGAAGACATGCAGTATCTGAATACTGTAAGTGAACCGCCGATGACACTCCGTGGCCTGCAAATACTGGTAGTAGACGACAATGAAATTAACCGTTTGCTGGCTAGGAATATCCTCGAAAACCACCAGGCAAAAGTGTTAGAAGCGGTAGACGGAAAACAAGCCGTAGACATGTGTACACTGATGCCGGATATCGACCTGGTGCTGATGGATTTACAAATGCCGGTTATGGATGGCTATACAGCTGCCAGGATCATACGAAACGAGTTGCAATGCGACGTACCCATCATTGCCCTTTCGGCTGATGCCATTCAAGGGGAGAAAGAACAATGCCTGAACAGCGGCATGAACGATTATCTATCCAAGCCCTATACCGAATCCCAACTGCTCCAGGCTATGGCCAGGTTTACGGGGTTTGTTCAAACCGCTCCGGAACCCGCCGGAGAATCGGATGAAGGGCAAGGGTTGTACAACCTTAGCAGATTACAAGACCTCAGCAAAGGAAACAATGAGTTTACCGCGCGGATGATTTCGCGCTTCCTTGAAATGGTTCCCGCCGATTTGGATGGAATGGATGCTGCCTGGAAGAAGAACGATTTGCATGCTATTGGACAGATAGCCCACAAGCTCAAACCAACACTCGACATTTTTCAAATTGACGATTTGATGCCGGTTGCAGCCCGGTTGGAATTACTGCGCCGTGAAACCTTGCCAGCCGAGGAAGTTGAAGAGCTCTTTGTGCGTTTTAAAAGAGAACTGCGCTGCGTGGTCGAGCGCATGCGCTTGCAGGAAGAGTATTAACCCGGGCGGTATTCAATCAGCCTTAACCCAAAAAGAAAAAGCCTCCGTTCCAGGAGGCTTTTTCTTTAAAAGGCAATGCCACTGGTATCAGCGAATAACCTTCATTTCCTGGAGCAAATGCCCCGCACCGCCGAACTTGTCAACGATGAACAAGGTGTAACGGATATCCACTGAAATGGTGCGCTGCAGATCGGGCTCGAATGCGAAGTCGGAAGAAATGGCTTCCCAGTTGCCATCGAAAGCGGTTCCTATCAGGTTGCCATCGCCATCCAGAACCGGGCTTCCGCTATTGCCTCCGGTGATGTCGTGGTTGGTGAGGAAGCAGGATGGCAGGTTGCCATTCTTGTCGGCATATTGGCCGAAGTCTTTGGCCTTGAGCATTTCGATCAGGCGCTTGGGTGCATCGAATTCAATGTCGCCGGGCTTATATTTTTCGATGATACCTTTATGCGTGGTGATTTCATTGTAATGCACGGCATCGCGCGCATCGTAGCTTAGCACGGTGCCGTAGGTGAGGCGCATGCTGGCGTTGGCGTCGGGCGTGAGCAAGCGGTTGGTATTCATTTCCAACAATGCGCTTTGGAACAGGCGGTTGGCACGGTTCAGCTTGGCATTGATCTCGCCCATGATGGGTTGCAATTCCTGGCTTTTTGCAGAGAAGGCATTCCAAACTACCATCACCGGATCTTTTGCAATTGCGGCAGAAGGTTTTTTCAGGAAGGCTTTCAGGCGGGCACCATCGGCGAATATGGAACGGGCAAAGATGTCGGCAGCCAACTTGTTGTAATCGCCCTTGTACTTCATCACCCAAGTCCGGAAGCCGGCGGGTTGCAGCGCAGGATCGAGGTTTTCGTACACCATTTTCACCATCGACGCGAGCACGTCTTTCTCGATCGGGGCATAGAATTCGCGGAACTGTTCGTCAACGCCTTCCAGCATTTTGGCAGCCATTTCGCGGCCTTTTGCCTGATTGGCCTTGTCTTTGTCGGATAGCAGCCCGGACAGTTCGCTGTAAGATGCAGCAAGACTGAATGGCTGGCAGTTGAAGATGGCTTCACCAAGATAGAGGCCGAACATGCCGTATTGGTTCATGCCGCGGTAAGCTTCGTCGTAAAGGCTCATTACTTCACCATAAGTCGCCTTGCGCTTTTCGTCTGCGTTCATCCAGGTTTCAAAGGCGCGTTCTTCGGCTTTGCGGCGGTCGTAAATATTGAGCTTCTTGAGGCCGTCGCGCTCGCCCATGAACTTCTTCCAGTAGTTGCTCAAACCGGCATATTTATCCGCATACATCAGCTTGATAGCAGCATCCTTGAACATGTAGTTTTCGTAATGATCGAGAATCTGGCGGCGTGCATCCACACGTGCCGGACGGTCTTTTTCGCTGGTGTAGCGGATGCCTTCGCTGTATGTGTAACGGGCGGTGCGGCCGGGGTAACCCATGATCATCGCAAAGTCGCCCTGCTGCACGCCTTTCAGTGAAACAGGGAAGTAATGCGCGGGCTTGTAAGGTTTGTTGGCTGCATTGAATTCTGCCGGCTTGTTGTCCGCTCCCACATAAATACGGAACATGCTGAAGTCTGCCGTGTGGCGGGGCCATGACCAGTTGTCGGTTTCGCCACCAAACTTGCCAATATTCTGTGGAGGTGTTCCGACCAAACGGATGTCTTTATAAACCACATAATACATGGCCAGATAACGGTTGCCGTTGTAGAAAGGAACCAATTCAACGCGGTATTCCGCGCCCTTGGCTTTTTCGCTTTCAGTGAGGGCTTTGGTAACTTTCTGTACCGATTCCATCACGGCTTTGGTGCGCTCTGCTTCCGGTCCGTTGATGGCAATGCCGTCGAGCACCTGATCGGTTACATCTTCCACTTTGGCCAATAGCGCGATATGGAAATTGGCCGCGCGCTCTGCATTGCGGTCTTTTGCCCAGAATCCGTTTTCAAGGATATTATCAGCAGGTGTGCTCAGTTCCTGAATGGCGCCAAAACCACAGTGGTGGTTGGTGAGGAAGAGGCCTTGGTCGCTGATGATTTCACCGCTGCAAAACATGCGGCCCTGTTTGGTGGTGAGGCGCACAACGGCGTCTTTCAGACAGCTTTTGTTGATGCTGTAAATGTCTTCAGCAGTGAGCTTGAGACCTTTGGCCTGCATGGCATCCTGAAGCTTGGCCACCATCGTCAGTGGCCACATGCCTTCATCGGCACGGGCAGGCAGCACCAATAAGGCGCCTGCAATCAGAGAAAGTATGATTTTTTTCATTTCGGTTGAAGCGAATGTGCGGCAAATATCCGGTTTTTTCCGCTGGCAGGCGCGCCCGGGTTCGATTAGAAATCAGGCGGCTTCGACCGGAATCAGGCCGGCGGCTGCGCAGGAACAAGTTCCACACCCCATGCACCCGAAGTGTAGGCTTGCGAATTCACCGTCTTCCAGTATTGCATGGGAAAAGCATCGGGGAACAAGGGACTGCCAGATCCAAGCAGAACAGGGAATTGGGTAAGCAGGATGCGATCCAAGGCTCCGGCCTGCAAAAAGCTGCGTATCAATTGCCCTCCGCCTACCAACCAGCAGTTTTTGCCATTTTCGGGCAGGGAGTTGCAAACCCGCAGCCAGTCTTCTACTCCGCTTAGCCTTGTAGTTCCGGGAGTTGATATTTCCAGGGAAGGATCTCTGCTAACAACGTAAACCCGCTTGTCTGCGTAGGGCCAGTCAATCCCGAAGGAAATCACTGCACGATACGTACCTGAACCCATCACCAACGTATCGCAGCCGGATAGAAATGCAGTGTATCCGTAATCGGTTTGTTCGGGATTCGGATAGTCTTCCAGCCATTTTACATCGCCGTCTGCTTTGGCAATGTATCCATCGAGGCTGCTGGCGACATAAAGTACCGTTTCACGCATAAATGAGGTTGTTTTCGGAGGAATCAAAATTACCAAAACAAAAAAGGCGGCAGAATATACCTGCCGCCTTTTTCTCCAGGATATTTTCTGTGCTTAGCGCGCCAAGGTGGCTGCAATTTGCAACGCGTTATAGGCATTCACCAATCCTCCGCTTCTGCAGAGGTCTTTCATCTTGGCTTTCTTCTTGGTGGTAGGGTTGATAACCGGCTTCTTCCACTTCACCGTTCCTTCTGTGATGCATTGCTTCACCTGGGCAGCGGTAAGTGAGGGATAGTAACTGCGGATGAGCGCAGCCACACCGGCGGTAACGGGCGAAGCCATGCTGGTTCCGTCGAAGCTGGCATACTTGGAATCAGGAACGGTGCTGTAAATGTCCATACCCGGAGCGAAAACATCTACCTGATCTTTACCGAAGTTGGAAAAGGGTGCGATGAGTTTCTTGGCGTTCCAATTGCTGGCGCCTACTTCGATCCAGTTGCTTGGGCGTCCGCCGTCGGTAAGGCGCGGGTTCGGGAAATTGGGTAGTTCGTCGTTGTCTTCAGCGTCATTGCCTGCCGCGTGCACGAGCAGTACATCTTTGCTTTCAGCGTAGCGAATCGCATCGTCAACGAGTTTCTTGTCGTGGCTCCAGCCTTTGCCAAAGCTCATGTTGATCACTTTGGCGCCGTTGTCTACGGCATAGCGGATGCCATTGGCTACGTCTTTGTCGCGTTCATCGCCGTCAGGAACGACGCGCACGACCATGAGGCGTACGTTATCGGCTACGCCATTCATACCTACGCCATTGTTGCGCGCAGCGCCGATGATGCCGCCTACGTGCGTACCGTGGCCGCCGTCAGGTCCTTCTACGTCGTTATTGCCGTAGTTGCGCTCGGTTCCGTCGGCGTAGTTATCGCCCACGATTTCACGTGAGTTGTATTCCGGATTGAAATGGAACTTCACCGGCTTCATGATTTCATCGAAGCGTGAAGTGAGTTTGAATTTGATGGTATCGTAGTTGGCGCCTGATTCAACGGATTTGGCCAGCTGCTTCTGGATCATGGCAACGAAACCTTCAGCGGTAACCCCCGTGATAACATCAGCCGTTACAGCATTTCCACCTGCGCGTGCCTCGATATCGCTGAACAGTTTATAAACCTGGTTCAGCTGTTCGCTCATGGCGGTGTAGGTTTCTTTCTTTTCATTGATTTCAGCCTGGGCTTGCAGCCACAGACGGAAGGTTTCCTTATCTGCCTCGGCTATGTCGTTCTCTTCTTTGCCTTCAAAGCGGGCGCGGTGTGTTCCGTAAAAACGGGCTACTTCGAGGTTGTCGAACTGTACGTTTCGGCCGTCTTTATTGCCGATATAGTTCCAACCGTGTACGTCGTCGATATAACCGTTGTTGTCGTCGTCAATGCCATTGCCGGGAATTTCATCCGCATTCACCCAAATCACATCTTTCAGGTCTTCATGATCCGGCTCGGTTCCGCCATCGATGACGGCAACAACTACGGTAGTGGAAGTTTTTCCCTGCAGCAGTTCGGCATAAGCTTTATTGGTACTGACACCGGGAACTTTGTCTTTTTTGAGGTCGAGGTTAAACCAGTCGTCTGGCGGAGTGCTGCCCTTTTGTGCTGTGAGTGAAGCAAGGGGCAAGGCAGCCATCAATGCTGCCAGAATGAAGATTCTTTTCATTTGGATGTTAAGGCGAACTGCGAATTTAAAGATGTTTAAGCGCTTTACCCTAAAAATCGGTAAACATGGCGCTTATCAGGACGGGCAGAAAACCTCATCGCGGCGAAATAATCAGTACGCGCGTTCGCGGCTGCCTTCAGCGAAGAGTACGAGGCTGCGGTTGGCTACTTTGTTTCCGCCCGGCGTTGGGTAGTCGCCGGTGAAATACCAATCGCCGCGATGGGCCGGACTGGCTTCGTGCAGGTGTTCCACCGTTTGGTATACGATATCTACTTCCGCACGGATGCCGGCCGGAGCAACGATCTCGGCAATTTTTCGGGTGACGTCGTCTTCATTCAAACCTTCGTACAAGTCTTTCACCACATTGCGCTGCTCGTCTACCGGCTTCGCCAATTCTTCCAGAGCGCTGGCGTGCATGCGGTCAATGATATCGCCTTCACCGCGCTCCTTGCGTATGGCAAGTGCAGCCTGAAAGGCCACGAAATCACCGAGTCGGCTCATGTCGATGCCATAGCAGTCGGGATAGCGGATTTGCGGTGCCGAGGAAACCATGATGATTTTGCGCGGTTCCAGGCGGTCGAGGATTTTCAGGATGCTCGTGCGCAGCGTGGTGCCGCGTACAATGCTGTCGTCCATGATTACCAGCGTGTCTTCGCCCGGTCGCACAACACCATGTGTGATATCGTACACATGGCCTACCAGGTCGTTGCGGTCCTGGTCGTTCGTGATGAACGTGCGCATCTTGCCGTCTTTCACCAGAATCTTCTCGCGGCGCACCACCCAGCTCATAATATCGTCGAGCGATTTGTGCCAATCGTATACTTCCTCGTTTTCAGTCGGATGGTGTTCGGTTTTCTCGAAAGCCCGGCGCATGAAATAATGCTGATAATCGCGCAGGTATTCGTTCAGCCCGTCGATCAGTCCGTAAAACGAAGTAGCCGCTGTGTTTGGCACATAACTGAATACCGTATTCTTCAGGTCGTACTGGATTTTCTTGAGTACGATGCGCGACAACAAACGGCCAAGGGTCTTGCGTTCCTGGTAGATCTTCGGGTCGTTGCCACGGCTGAAATAGATGCGTTCGAAGCTGCAGGAGCGCTTTTCGCCGGGGGGAAGGATGTTTACTTCAGCGTAAACGCCTTGCGGATTGATGATGAGCGCATTGCCCGGCCCGAGTTCGCGCACTTCATCCGTTTTTACTTCAAAAGCTGTCATGATGGCCGCGCGTTCACTGGCCATAACCAGTATTTCGTCGTCGGCATACCAATAGCTCGGACGTATGCCATTCGGATCGCGGATCACAAAAGCATGTCCGTTTCCAACCATACCGGCCATATTGTAGCCACCATCGATATCGCGGAAGGCCCTTTTGAGTACCCGCTCGATTGACATTTCCTCGCGGATGCGGCTGGTGATTTCCAGGTTGCTTATGCCGTTGGCATGATGAAAGTCGAAGATGCGCTGGTTTTCCTCGTCAAGAAAATGTCCGATTTTCTCAAGCATCGTCACGTTATCGCTCTTCTCTTTGGGCTGTTGGCCTAGCTCGATGAGTTTGTTGAACAGCTCATCCACGTTCGTGAGGTTGTAGTTTCCTGCCAGCACCAGGTTGCGCGACATCCAATTGTTCTGGCGCAGGAAAGGATGGATGTTTTCGATGCTGTTGCCGCCGTGTGTGCCGTAGCGCAGGTGCCCGAGGAGGAGTTCGCCTGCCCAGGGGAAATCGCGGCGCAGCAGGTTCATGTCGCTGCGGGTTGCCTCCGGCAACTCATTCCAGTCTTGTTGGATGGCGGCAAAGATGTCGGCTACGGCAGTGCTGTTCACACTGCGTTTGCGCGCGATGTAGCGGTTTCCGTAATCCGGATTCAGTTTGATGACACCGATGCCTGCACCGTCCTGGCCACGGTTCAGTTGCTTGGCCATCAGGAACTGCAGTTTGCGTATGCCATACAGCGGAGAGCCGTATTTTTCCTGGAAATGCTCCAGGGGTTTGAGGAGCCGAATGAATGCTACCCCGCATTCGTGCTTAATGGGATCGCTCATGGATGGGATCGGGGACTGCAAAGTTACAACCTTTGCCAGCCGTCGCGGTCATCGAAATCCGCGCTTCGCAACTAATTTTGACCCTGCATGCGTTTTTATCTCATTCCCTTCGTCGTTCTGCTCGCTGGTTCCTGCAAAGGGCCTGCGCAGACCGATGCTGCCGCCGGCGTGCGGCTCTTCGAGGAAATCAGTCCGGAACAAAGCGGTATCGCCTTCGCCAACCAGCTCACCTTCAGTGATTCGGTTCATATCTTCCTGGATCAGTACCTTTTCAACGGCGGTGGTGTGGCAGCCGGCGATGTGAACGGCGATGGTTTGTGCGACCTGCTCTTTACAGCCAACCAGACCGGCGCCCGCCTGTACTTGAACCAGGGAAACATGAAGTTTACCGATGCCACGGAAAAATCCGGCATCAAAACCAGTGGCTGGCTCACCGGAACCAGCATGGCCGACGTCAACAACGATGGCCACCTCGATATTCTCATCTGCCGCTCTGCCAATCTCCTGCCCGCCAACGTCGATATCCGTAAACTCCAAAACCTCCTGTTCATCAACAACGGCGATGGCACCTTTACCGAACAATCGGACGCCTGGGGCCTCACAGGCCGCGAATACAGCAGCCACGGCACATTCTTCGATATGGACAACGATGGAGATCTCGACCTTTACGTGGCCAATCATCCATTCAACTGGGCGATCAACATGGATAAGCCCTTCAAGCGAACCGATAACTTCAACGATACTTTCACACACCGCTTGTATGAGAATACAGGAAAGGCGTTCAAAGACATCACCCAAAAAGCTGGTATAGCCTGCTATAGCTTCGGTCTGGCAGTTACAGCCGCAGATCTGAATCTTGATGGTTTCCAGGATTTATACGTCTGCAACGATTACGATTATCCCGATTTTGTATGGATGAACAACGGCAATGGCACCTTTACCGACCGGCGTGCCGAGATGTTCGCCCACACTTCCTTCTATTCCATGGGTTGCGATATCGGCGATGTCAACCACGACGGATTGCCCGATGTGGTGACGCTCGACATGCTGCCGCCCGACAATTACCGCAAGAAAACCCAGGTAGGTCCGCTCAACTGGGACCGTTACAGCATGCGGATCCGAAATGGATACGGCGAACAGTTCATGCGCAATACGCTGCAGGTGAATAACGGCGACGGAACTTTCAGCGACCAGGCATTCCTCTGGGGTATGGCGGAAACCGATTGGAGCTGGAGCCCGCTCCTGGCCGATTACGACAACGATGGCCGCAACGATTTGTATATCAGCAATGGCTATTACCGAGATTACAACGACCTCGACTACATCAACTACAAGGTAGAACAGTTCAGGCGCCTGAATATGGACAATTATAAAGGCTTCAAGGAGGGTTATTTCATGAAGTTCGCCAGCGAAATGCCTGCCAAGCCTTTGCGCAATTACATGTTCCGCAACAAGGGACAAGGATTTGAGAGTGTGGCAGCAACCTGGGGCGTCGACAAGGAAGGATACTCCGGTGGCGCAGCCTATGCAGATCTCGATAACGACGGCGACCTGGATCTCGTGGTAAACAACCTCGGCGAGCCTGCTTCGGTATACAAAAACACAAGCAGCGAGAAGCTCGGGCACCAATGGTTGCGCCTGAAGCTGGAAGGGCAAAAGAACAACCGCTACGGCATCGGCTGCAAGGTGATTGCTGAAACGGATTCCGGGAAAACCTACCGCGAAATGAGCCTCACCCATGGTTTCCAAAGCAGCAGTGAACCTTTTCTGCATATCGGTTTGGGCAAGGCGGCAAGCCTCAAGAAACTCACCGTTGTATGGCCCGGTGGTGCTACACAGGTGCTCGAAAACGTACAGGGCAAGCAAACCCTTACCTTACGCGAACAAGATGCCAAGTCAGGAAATCTGAACCTCCCATCCGGATTGCTTCCGGCGAAAGTCACCAAACTGGAAACGTTCCAGGCTCCGACTTACAACCACAGCGAAGACGGCCGTTTTATTGACTTCAAAAACGAACCGCTGCTACCGCGCAAGCAGAGCCGCCGCGGTCCGGCGCTCGCTGTCGGCGATGTGAACGGCGACAAACTCGACGATTTCTTTGTTGGCAACGGCGGCGGCAGCCAGGGCGGCAGCCTCTTCCTGCAAAATGCCGCAGGCGGATTCACCGGGAAACCCGGTCCATGGAAACAAGCCAACGCACCTGAACAAAGCGGTGCCGTATTCTTCGATGCCGACGGCGATAAAGACCTCGACCTCTACGTTTGTTCCGGCTCGAACGAATACCCGGAAGGCAGCGACCAATACCTCGACCGGCTGTTTATCAATGATGGCAAAGGTGGATTCACGGCCGCTCCGGCGGGCATGATTCCCGCTTTGAAAACACCGAAAAACTGCGTCACAGCCGGCGATTTTGACGGAGATGGTGATCAGGACATCTTCCTGGGCGGTGCCTGTGTACCCGACCGCTATCCGATGCCTGCCCCGAGTTATATCCTGCGCAACAACGGCAATGGGTTTACTGAGGCTACCGCTGCGATGGCAGCCGGAATCGACAAGGCCGGAATTATCAGCGATGCACGCGCGCACGATCTGAACGGAGATGGCAAAACCGATTTGCTTCTTTGTGGCGAATGGATGCCGCTGCAATGCTGGATTCAAGGATCGGGCACACTCAGCGAACAAGCCGCCGCCATGGGATTGAGCAATACCTCCGGCTGGTGGAATACCATTACAGCCGCTGATTTAGACGGTGACGGCGATCTCGATTTTGCCATCGGAAACCAGGGCATGAACAGCCAGGTGCGGCCAACGGCCCAGGAACCCGCCAGCATTGCCGCAGCCGATTTTGATCAGAACGGCAGGCTCGATGCTATCTGCAGTTATTACGTGCAAGGCGTCAACAGCCCCTGGCATTCGTACGATGAGATGGCCGCTCAAATGGTCGGTTTCATGCGGAAGAGCTATATCCGCTATGCCGATTATGCCGGACAAACGCTCGAAACGATGTTTCCTGCAGCAGCCGGCAGCTCCTACAAGCGCAAAGCCGAAACCTTTATGAGCGCCATACTATGGAATGATAAAGGTAAGTTCAGGATGGAAGCCATGCCCTTCGAAGCCCAGGCTGGCTGTGTGAATGGCATCACAGCAGCAGACGTGAATGGCGATGGTAAAGTGGATCTGTTGCTGAACGGCAATAACCATGGGAACAAGGCCGAATGGGGCAAAGACGATGCGCTGAACGGATTGGTTTTGCTAGGGAATGGCGGGAAATTTCAACCTTTATCTGTTGCCTCCGGCGGCTTCCAGGTTGCAGGAAACACAAGGCGCAGTGCAGTGTTGCAAGCTTCCAAAGGGAAGATTATTGTAGTAAGCCGTAACGACGGACCATTAAGCATGTACCGCATACCATGAGCAAAGCAGTTTTGGCAGTGCACGGCGGCGCCGGCGTTATCCGCAAGGGCATGCTGGAACCTGCGCAGGAGCAAGCTTACCACGCCGCCCTGGCAACAGCACTCCAGGCGGGGTATGCCATTTTGAATCAAGGCGGAACTTCTCTCGACGCGGTCTGCGCGGCTGTGAAAGAACTCGAAGATTGTCCGCTTTTCAATGCCGGGCGCGGCAGCGTGTTCACCCATGACGGTTTACACGAAATGGATGCCTGTGTGATGGAAGGAAAAGAATTGGATGCCGGCGCTGTGGCCGGTGTCGATGGCATACGCAATCCGGTGCTGGCAGCGCGGGCGGTGATGGAACACTCTGAACATGTATTGCTCTCAGGTGCCGGAGCGGTAGCTTTTGCCCGCAACCAAGGGTTGGCATTTGAATCTGAAACCTGGTTTCACAGCGATTTCAGGTATGCGCAATGGCAGGAAGCCTTGGCAGAAGACCGCGTGCGCCTCGATCACAGTGAAAAGAAGTTTGGTACCGTTGGTGCCGTAGCCTGCGATGTGCATGGAAATCTTGCAGCGGCAACCAGTACGGGCGGAATGACGAACAAACGCTGGGGACGCATAGGCGATTCGCCGGTTCCGGGCGCCGGCACGTATGCCAACAATGCCGGTTGCGCGGTAAGCTGCACCGGTCATGGAGAATTTTTCCTGCGCGGCGTTGTGGCTTACGATGTGCATTGCCTGATGGAATACCGCGGTTTATCGTTGCAAGAGGCATCCGAATTGGTCATCTGCCAAAAGCAGTTGGCGCTAGGCGGCGAAGGCGGACTGATTGCGGTGGATGCAGAAGGAAACAGCGCAATGGTTTTCAATTCGGAAGGCATGTACCGCGGCCTGGTGAGCGCCAAGGGTTTGGAAACTGCTATTTACGGTGGGTGAAACGCAGCCAATTCTGGTCTTTTTTGATGGCGTTTGCCATCTGTGCCAGGGCATGGTGAAATTCATTTTGAAACGCGACCGGAAAAGGCTTTTTGCATTTGCGCCGTTGCAAGGGGAAACTGCCAAGGCGTATTTGAATATGACAGTTGATGAAGCCATGGCGCCTGAGAGTGTTATCGTCTGGCATCAGGGAAAGAAAATAGAAAGATCGGCGGCCATCTTTCATATTATGCGTTATTTGCCCGGGGCCTGGAAGTTGCTTTCAGTATTCCGGTTTTTGCCGAGTTTTGTAAGTGACCCCTTGTACCGCTTTGTGGCGCGGAACCGCTATCGCTGGTTTGGTCGTTCTGAAAGCTGTATGATGCCCAAACCCGAATGGGAAGAACAATTTCTACCCTGAAATGAAAAAGATATTCCTGCTGCTATCGCTCCTGGCCTTGCCTTTTGTTTTCCAGCAATGTTGCCGCGAAAACGTGCAGAACTATGCGCTTGATAGATTCGACCTTTACCTTGTGCAAGACAGCCTTTTTGAAGAATTGGCCGAACAGGATTCGGTTGCCTTTGAAAAGCACGCCTTCCGAGTGGTACCCGGAATGCGCTTTGCGAATGCGCACACGGGCGGTACCGAGCTGCTGGCGCTCACCTGTTACCAATATTACCGCAGCCTCAGCGGTATACAATCCATACGGCTCGAAGCGGAAGATGTGCTCTTCTCCGGAATCCAATCCGGAGACACGGTACAGCACCTGGCGGAGTTTCGACCGATGGACGCGGTGTACGCGCCAGACAGCGGCTGGATCAGCGCTACAGCCCTTATGCACCGGATAAACGAACAAATGCGCGAAGGAGCGACCAAAGGCAGTCACCACGGCGTACCCCGACTCGACTTTGTATTTCGTTTCACGCAGCGCACCCTGCCGGGCCGGCATCGCGTGAAACTCATTACCGGCCTAAGCGACGGGCGTATTTCGACCGGTTTATCTGAGGCGTTCCTGATTCAGTAATCTTGGCTTGAATTCAGGATTTGCGGATAAGCTGCCGCAGGTCTTGGAGCGT
>Ga0315902_10000864_pt1 | contig 50224 bp, 53 predicted proteins | sample LakEriMetagenome_9_FD_203523 | JGI IMG/M metagenome (GOLD analysis project Ga0315902, IMG submission 203523) | Freshwater fungal communities from buoy surface, Lake Erie, Ohio, United States - Buoy 12 MA117 | ecosystem: Environmental > Aquatic > Freshwater > Lake > Lake biofilm | place: USA... | reverse complement strand
AACGGCGGACTGGAAAGTGATCTTGTTCGGTGTGATGGCCTTCAGAGGGGTGAAGTTCCACTTCATCCCGCCGCGCGTGTTGGCGACATCGAGGCCGTAGACGCCGTCGGCATTGGGGCCGATGCGGTGGTATTCGGTAAATGCGCCATCGACGCCGATCGCAGAGAGCGCTGTGCCGGTGACAACGCCATTCACCGGACCCAGAAACGCCTCTAGCACTTTCGATCCGTCTGCGTTGGTGTGGACGCGCACGCCCTGCATCCAACTCAACGAAGCGACCTGTTCGGCGCTGGCGACAGCCGGGGCGCCGGGCGTCTGGGCGATGGCGGGCGATGCGAACAAGAGGCCAGCGACCGTGACAAGGAATAGCGCTCGCATGCGGTCCCTCACAGCGTGTGTAGTGGAGAGGCTAGCGAAAAAAGGGCCGACACGCCAGCGGACTAGCGCAGGCCGAGCAGCGGGCCGGGGTCGGGGCAGATCGAGAGCCAATGGTCCTGCTCGCTGCGACGGCAGACGCCGGGATAGTCGCCCTTGGCGCTGCCGATATCGAGGACGATCTGAAAGTGGAGATGAGGCGACCAGGCGCCATTCTCGCGCTTCGTGCCCAACTCAGCGATCTTCTCGCCAGCCATGAAGGCGGTGCCGGGCTTGAGGCCCTTGAGGCTGTCGCGCGCGAGGTGGCCGTAGAGCGTGTGGAACTTCAGGCCCGCGACCGGTGCGTGTTCCAGGATTATGGTGGGGCCGTAGTCGCCTTCCGCATCGTTGATGCGTGAGGAATGCACGCGGCCGCTGAGCGGTGTGAAGACGTCTGCGCCTGCCGGAGCGAAAACGTCCAGGCCGAGATGGACTGTGCGGGGCTCTTCGCCATCGGGCGCAAAGAGGGTCTGGGTGTAGACGCTGCGATCCTCGCCATATCCGCCGGCGCGCAGAGGTTCGCCGTGCCTAACATCAGGCGCGTCGAGCTTGCCTGGCATGGCCTTGAAGAGGCCTTCGATCAGCTCGATGCCGGTGGGGCGGAATGTGGCGATCCAGCGATCATAGGCTACGCGGTTCGACATGGATCAGTACGCCGCCGGGGCTGGTGCGTCCTTTGGGAGCCCTTCGATATACTTCTCGGCTTCCAGCGCGGCCATGCAGCCGAGGCCCGCTGCCGTGACAGCCTGGCGGAAGATGTCGTCTGCGACGTCGCCCGCGGCGAAGACGCCGGGGATGGATGTGGCGGTGGAACTCGGGGCGGTCTTCAGATAGCCGCCCTGTTTCATCTCCAGCTGGCCGGTGAAGAGGCTGGTCTGCGGCGCGTGGCCGATGGCGATGAAGATGCCGTGCACGGGCTGTTCGGTGACTTCACCGGTCTTGAGATTGCGCAGCTTCGCCTTGGTGACGCTGAGCGGGCCTTCCTGCCCGATCACCTCGGCCAGCTCCGTGTCCCACAACACGTTGACCTTCGGGTTCTTGAACAGGCGGTCCTGCAGGATCTTCTCAGCGCGGAAGTGGTCACGGCGGTGGACCACTGTCACCTTCGAGGCGAAGTGCGTAAGGTGCAGCGCTTCTTCCACGGCCGTGTTGCCGCCGCCGACGACGATGACTTCCTTGCCGCGATAGAAGAAGGCGTCGCAGGTGGCGCACGCGGATACGCCAAAGCCTTTGAACTTGTTCTCGCTCTCGAGGCCGAGCCACTTCGCCTGCGCTCCTGTGCAGATCACCAGCACGTCACAGGTGTAGATGGCTCCGCTGTCGCCGGTGAGGGTGAAGGGGCGCTTCTGCAGGTCGGCCTTGATGATGTGGTCTTCCACCATCTCCGTGCCGACATGGATGGCCTGGGCGCGCATCTGCTCCATCAGCCATGGGCCCTGGATGACGTCCGCGAAGCCCGGATAGTTCTCCACGTCGGTGGTGATGGTCAGCTGTCCGCCCGGCTGGATCCCCGCGATCAGCATCGGCTTGCGCAAGGCGCGCGCGGCATAGATCGCGGCGGTGTAACCGGCAGGGCCGGAGCCGAGAATGATGATCTGGGAATGGCGGGTCGAAGTCATGTCAAATCCTGTGTCTGGCCCTTCCTAACGGGCCAGCCGGATGCGCGAAATGGGGCAAGACGCGCCCGTCCGCTTATTCTGGGGATGCTGGTGTGAAAGGAAAAGGGCCAAGGGGGGGCCATTGTGTCATTTGAGCTTTTCTAGCGATTTGGCTGTCGTTCCAGCACACGACGCACGATCACGTCGGCTGCCCGAGCCGCTTCGCGAATTGGCGGGTAGGTCCAGGTCTGCAGGCTGCCCGTGAACCAGCGCGCGGCGCGGCGGTCGATGAAGCCTTCGTGGAGCTTGTCGAAGCGTGGGCCGCCGCCATCGAGCTTGAGGAGGTGGATCGGCTTGCCGAAGAAGGCGGGGTCCGCGATCATGTTTGCGCTTTCGCATGTGACCATGGCGGCGTCGCATTGCGATAGGAACGCCACGTAGGGATTGGGGCCGTCGCGTTCCTCATTCTCCCAGAAGATGCCGTTGACCGTCGAGGCGAGACGACGGAAGCGGACGCGCGCGTGCTCGGGCGTGCGGCGGGAGACGGTGATCCAGAATGTGCGCCCCTGCGCGAGGCGCTGAATGGCGCTCTCGATGGCTGAGACGTTCGCCTCCGTCATCTTGTGGTTCTTTGAATCGCCGCCGATCGACACGAGCACTTTCTGTCCCTGCACCACACGCAGAGACGGAAAGCGCGCCAGCGAGTCGTCGAGGCGCGCCCCCGAGAACCAGACGGGCGGACCGACGATCGGGAAGACGTTGGGGCCGGTGACGCCGTCGTGCTCGGGCGGGATCACGAGATCGAAACCGGCGAGCGGCACGCGCGGGTTCTGAGTCTGCACCACCAGCGTCTTGCCGCCGGAGAGTTTCCGCATCAGGCGCGAATACGGAATCGAGCGGCGCCCGGCCGCGATCCAGATGTCGGGCCATGGCGGGACGAGCTGCTCGCGATGGGCCACGGGAAGGGCGGTAAGCGGCGACGGCCAGAGGTTGGGCGGCAGTGCGATCTGCCATCCTTCAGGCTGCAGGATCACCGGCGCGTCACGATGCGCATTGGAGCGGATATGCGCAAGGTCCGCCGCGCGCGCAGGTTCGGCGAGCGCGGCGGCGAGCGCCAGCGTCTGGTTGAGGATGCCGGCGCGGCCATCCGCGACGCACCAGATTGCAGGTCCTGATTTTCCGTCAGCCACGTGTGCGGGAAACTATTTCCAGGCGATCGAAACAATCTCGTACGACTTGGCGCCGCCGGGGGCGGACACTTCGGCGGTGTCGCCTTCTTCCTTGCCGATCATGGCGCGGGCGATGGGGGACAGGATGGAGATCTTCTTCTCCTTCACGTTCGCCTCGTCTTCGCCGACGATCTTGTAGGTGTAGGTCTCGCCCGTGTCTTCGTCTGTCATCTTCACGGTGGCGCCGAACTTCACCGTCTTGCCGGCGAGCCGCGATGTGTCGATCACCTCGGCGTGGGCGAGCTTGCCTTCGAGTTCCGAAATGCGGCCCTCGATGAACGACTGCTTCTCCTTAGCGGCGTGATACTCCGCGTTCTCAGACAGGTCGCCATGGCTGCGCGCCTCGGCGATCGCCGCGATGATGTTCGGGCGCTCCTCGGACTTCAGAACCTTGAGTTCCGCCTGCAGGGCTTCGTACCCGCCGGAGGTCATGGGAATGCGCTGCATGGGTAGTCCTATGGAAAAGCGCCGGAATTACACGGAATCATCATATCGGGCGGCCAGCGACCGCCCGTCTCGAATGATCAAGAGTAGGTCTGAAGCGCCCCGGCTTCAAGCGGGCGTGTCTTAAGAACACGAATAGCCTGCACAACGGCCCGGGCGCCCGAAATCGTCGTGTAATAGGGAATACCCTGCGCCAGGGCGGCCCGGCGGATCGATGCCGAATCGAGAAGGGATTGCGCCCCCTCCGTGGTGTTGAACACTAGCTGGACCTTGCCGTTGATCAGGGCGTCGACGACGTGGGGCTGGCCCTCGGCGACCTTGTTGACGGGCTGGACGTTGATGCCCTTGTCCGCGAGGTATTTTGCGGTTCCCGCGGTTGCGATGATGGTGAAGCCAAGAGCCGCAATATCGCGGGCGGGCTGTTCGATGGCCGGTTTGTCGCTCTCGCGGACCGAAATGAACACGCAGCCAGATGCGGGCAGCGACATGCTGGCGGCGATCTGGGCCTTGAGGTAGGCGGCGTCGAACGACGTATCGATGCCCATGACTTCGCCGGTGGAGCGCATCTCCGGTCCGAGCAGGGGATCGACGCCGGGGAAGCGCGAGAACGGGAACACGGCTTCCTTCACCGCGAAGCGCTTGCCGACGATCGGGCCGGCGCCGATGCCGAAGGAGGCGAGGCTCTCGCCGGCCATGACCTTTGCGGCGATCGAGGCGAAGGGCTGGCCCACCGCCTTGGCGACGAAGGGCACGGTACGCGAGGCGCGCGGATTGGCTTCGAGGACGTAGATCTCCTCGCCCTTGACCGCGAACTGCACGTTCATCAGGCCCTTGACGTTGAGCGCCATGGCGAGCTTGCGCGCCTGGTCGGCGAGACGATCGACGATCTCATTGCCCAGCGTGTATGGCGGGATCGAGCAGGCGCTATCGCCCGAATGGATGCCGGCTTCCTCGATATGTTCCATGATGCCGGCGACGTGCGTGGTCTTGCCGTCTGACAGCGCGTCGACATCGACTTCGATTGCGTCGGCGAGATAGCGGTCGACGAGCAGTGGCGTATCGCCTGAGACCTGTACGGCTTCGCGGACGTAGCGTTTGAGGTCGGCCTCGTCGTGGACGATCTCCATGGCGCGGCCGCCGAGCACGAAGCTGGGACGTAGCATCACGGGATAGCCGATGCGGTTGGCGGCGGCGATCGCTTCGGCATCGGTGCGCGCAATGGCGCTGGGCGCCTGCTTCAGGCCGATGCGGTCGATCAGCTGCGAGAACAGTTCGCGGTCTTCGGCGAGGTCAATCGAGTCGGGCGTGGTGCCGAGGATCGGTGCGCCGGAGGCCTTGAGGCCCTGCGCAAGCTTCAGCGGTGTCTGGCCGCCGAACTGGACGATGACGCCCATGAAGTCGCCGGTGGACTGCTCGACATGGATGATCTCGGTGACGTCTTCGAGCGTCAACGGCTCGAAGTAGAGGCGGTCGGACGTGTCGTAGTCGGTCGACACCGTTTCCGGATTGCAGTTCACCATGATGGACTCGATCTTGAGATCGGCCATGGCGAAGGCGGCGTGGCAGCAGCAGTAATCGAACTCGATGCCCTGGCCGATCCGGTTGGGACCGCCGCCGAGGATCATCGCCTTCTTGCGCGTCGAGGGCTCAGCCTCGTTCTGCGCGGGGATGGCCTTGCCATCCGGGCCGATCCAGCCCTGTTCGTAGGTCGAATAGAGATAGGGCGTGCGCGCGGCGAACTCGGCAGCGCAGGTGTCGATGCGCTTGAACACGGGCCGGACGCCTGCCTTGTGGCGCGCGGTACGGACGTTGAGTTCTGTATTGCCTGTCAGCTTGGCGAGGCGGACGTCTGAGAAGCCCATCGCCTTGATGCGGGTCCACTCTGCAGCGTCCTTCGGAAGGCCTGCCTCCTTGATCGAAGCTTCTTCCGCGATGATCTCGGAGATCTGGCGCAGGAACCATTTGTCGATCCTGGACGCGGTGTGGACCTCGTCGATGCTCAGGCCTTCGCGGAAAGCCTGGCCGACATTCAGCAAGCGCTTTTCGGTCGGGCGCGAGATCGAGGCGACCAGCGACGAGCGGTCGCCGGCGCTCGGAATGTCTTGTTCGTCAAAGCCGGAAATCCCGGTTTCCAGCGAGCGCAGCGCCTTCTGCAGCGCTTCATGGAACGTGCGGCCGATGGCCATCGCCTCGCCGACAGACTTCATCTGCGTCGTCAGCGTCTGGATCTGGTAGTTCAGCGCCGGGTCCGTGCTCTTGTACTTCTCGAACGCAAAGCGCGGGATTTTCACGACGACATAATCGATCGTCGGCTCGAACGAGGCCGGGGTGACGCCGGTGATATCGTTGGTCAGTTCGTCAAGCGTGTAGCCGACGGCGAGCTTCGCTGCGACTTTCGCGATTGGGAAGCCGGTGGCTTTCGAGGCCAGCGCCGAAGACCGCGACACGCGCGGGTTCATCTCGATGACGACGAGGCGGCCATCGTCGGGGTTTACCGCGAACTGCACGTTCGATCCGCCGGTCTCGACGCCGATCTCGCGCAGCACGGCGATCGAGGCGTTGCGCATTACCTGGTATTCGCGGTCGGTGAGCGTGAGGGCGGGAGCGACGGTGATCGAGTCGCCCGTGTGGACGCCCATCGGATCGACGTTCTCGATCGAGCAGATGATGATGCAGTTGTCCGCCTTGTCGCGAACGACCTCCATCTCGAATTCCTTCCAGCCGAGCAGGCTCTCGTCGATCAGCACCTGGCTGACCGGCGACATCTGCAGGCCGCGGGTGACGATGTCCTCGAACTCCTGCCGGTTGTAGGCGACGCCGCCGCCAAGGCCGCCAAGCGTGAAGGCAGGACGCACGATGCAGGGCAGGCCGACGATCTCCATCTGCTTCATCGCTTCGATGAAGCCGGCCTTGAGGTCGTAGGTGACCTTGCCCTCGACGTTGGAAAGCTCGGGCGAAGCCACGATTGCCGAGCGTGGGCTTTCGAGTCCGATGCGGTCCATCGCCTCGCGGAACTTCTTGCGGTCCTCGGCTTTTTCGATCGCCTCAGCCTTCGCGCCAATCATCTCGACGCCGTACTTCGCGAGCACGCCCATCTGTTCCAGCTTCAGCGCGCAGTTGAGCGCCGTCTGGCCGCCCATGGTGGGCAGCAGGGCGTCGGGCCTTTCCTTGGCGATGATTGTCGCAACCATCTCGGGCGTGATCGGCTCGATGTAGGTTGCATCCGCCAGCTCCGGATCGGTCATGATCGTGGCGGGGTTCGAATTGACCAGGATAACGCGGTAGCCTTCCGACTTCAGCGCCTTGATCGCCTGCACGCCGGAATAGTCGAATTCGCACGCCTGGCCGATGACGATCGGGCCTGCCCCGATGACCAGGATTGACTTGATGTCTGTGCGCTTGGGCATGTCACCTGACGAGGCTGGTAGAGGGCAAATTGGCGGTGGGTTTATCGGGGGGGAGCCCCCCGCGCAACCCTCGTTCAACTGTCATCATTCTGGGCCAAACAGGTCGGCATTCTGGGCCAAACAGGTCGGCTTGCGCCGCCGCCGGCGCCCCTTCGATTGCCAGCAATTTCAGCTTCGTCTGGACGCCGCCGCGCGCCGTGAACCCGCCGAGCTTGCCGCCCGCCGCCGTCACACGGTGGCACGGCACGACGATCGGCCATGGATTGCGCCCCAGCACCCCGCCCACCTGCTGCGCCAGATGGCGGTCGCCGATTCTCAATGCGATTGCGCCATACGTAATTGTCTCGCCCGGTGGTATCCGCCGCGTGATCGCATAGACCTTTGCGTTGAACTCAGGGACGCCGGAGAGATCGAGCCGCGCTTCCAGCAACATCGGCTTCTCGCCGCGCAGCAGGGCGCGGATGCCATCGATCACGCCAGCCACCTCCGGCGGCGTCCCGGCTTCGACCACGCCTGGAAAGCGGCGAAGCAGGGAAGCCCGCCCAACCGTCTGGTCCCGCTCGGGGAGATGAGCGCCGATCAAGCCGTTGTTGCCCCAGGCGATTCCCGTCCACCCGATGGCGGTCTCGAAAAGGGCGTACTTGTGCATCCTCGGAACATAAGGGTGATCAGGCGATTCCACAGCCGGATTCCGGACAGCATAGCCGACCAATCCCCCACATGTGTCTTGCCAGACAAGCCCGCCGCCGGAACACTCCTTAGGACAGATTCGGCGCGGCGCGCGGAGCAGGGTGTTCCATGAAGATGACCGGATATCTCCAGCGAGCTCTACTTGCCTGTTTGCTCCTTGGAACAATGGGCGCACCCCCAGCTGCAGCACAGATGGCGATGCCCGTCGTGCAGCCAGGCTACGAGCCGCCCCGCCTCGCGAGCGGCAAGCCGGACCTTGGCGGCGTCTGGACCAACGCCAGTTCGACCAATCTCGAACGCGCCCGCGAGCTTGGCGACCAGTTAATCTACTCCGATGCCGAGATGGCGAAGATCGAAGGAGAGACCTTCACCCGTAACGCGCGCATCAACGCGCCGACGGCCCGGGAGGTGCAGGAAACCTGGACGACGATCGCGCGTGGCCCCGACACGCTGGATGAATGTCGGGGCGGCTCTCGCGGGGTCAATTGCGGCTACAATGCCGGCTGGACCGATCCGGGCGACTGGGTGATGCGCGTCAACGGGCAGGGCCGCACGTCGCTCATCACCTATCCCGGCAATGGCCGCATCCCCGCCCGCCTCTCCGGCGCCGACGCCGGCCGCGCCCGCATCGTCCAGTCCAGCGAAGCCGACACCACGCGCGGCGAAGCCGATAATCCGGAAGATCGCTCGCTGGGCGAACGCTGCCTCATGAGCTTCGGCGTCTCCTCCGGCCCGGTGATGACCGACCAGCTCTACAACAACACCTATCAGTTCGTGCAGACGGCTGACCATTTCGCCATCTGGGTCGAGATGGTGCACGACGTCCGTATCATCCCGATCGGCGGCAAGCATCGCTCCGACGGCATTCGCCCGTGGATGGGCGACTCCATCGCCTCATGGGATGGCGATACGCTGGTGGTCGAAACGGTCGGCTTCCACCCGCGCCAGAATGTGCGCGGCGGCGGGCCAAACATGAAGGTCACCGAGCGCTTCACGCGCGTCGCGGAAGACCGGCTTCACTATGCTTTCCATGTCGAGGATCCGGCGACGTGGGTCGAGCCGTGGGGGGGCGAGTATGAATTCGCCTCAGTCGAGGGCACCGTCTACGAATACGCCTGCCATGAAGGCAATCACGGCCTTATCGGAATTCTCGGCGGCGCCCGAGCAGAGGATGCGGCGGCCAAGTAGCCGCCTTAGGTATACCTCTTCGCTGTCTTCTGGTCGAACGTGTCGCCGTCGGTCTTCTGCGCGCCGGCATAGCCCGTGAGCCTGTCGGCGACGAACGGGTTGGAGCGGCGCTCCTGACCGAACGTGCTGGTCGGGCCGTGGCCCGGCACGAACGTCATGTCGTCGCCCAGTGGCCAGAGTTTTTCCGTGATCGAGTCGATCAACTGCTGGTGATTGCCGCGCGGAAAATCGGTGCGGCCGATCGAGCCCTGGAACAGGACGTCGCCGACGAAGGCGATATGCGCGTCGCGGTTGTGGATCACGACATGGCCAGGCGTGTGGCCGGGCGTGTGCGAGACATCGAACTTGACGCCTTCGAGTTCGAGCACGTCGCCGTCTTCGAGATAGCGATCCGGGGTGACGTTCTTGAGTCCCGTAAGGCCGTAGCGATCGGCCGAGCTTTCGACCTGGTCGAGCCAGAACTGGTCGTCCTTGTGCGGGCCGATCACGGGGACGCCTGTGCGCTCGCGGATTTCGGCAGCGGCGCCGGCGTGGTCGAGGTGGCCGTGCGTCAGCCACATCTCCTTCAGCGTCAGGCCGAAATGGTCGAGCGCACCCATGAGCGTTTCGGTGTCGCCGCCGGGATCGACCAGGACGGCATGCTTGGTCTCAGTATCCCAGATCAACGAGCAGTTCTGCTGCAGCGGCGTGACCGGGATGATCCGGATCTGGAGGCGGGTTTCAGGGCGTGCGTCGGACATGCCCTCTAGATGGCTGTCCTGCTGGCCGGAGGCAAGCGGTCAGTGCGTACGGCGGCGGCGGGGGGCGAAGCCGAGAGCGGGATTCTCGCTGAGGACCTGCGAGCGGAGCGAGGTGAGCGTCAGGCGGGTTTCCTCGAGGCGGTCGAGCTTAGCGGCGAGGCTTTCGATGCCGTTGTAGGCAAGGCGCTTCATCTCGCGCCGGCCGAGGCTGACGGTTTCGAGGATGATACCGGAGACGAGGCTGATGCAAGAGAGAACCGCCAGCGTCCCGCACAGGAAGGCTGTCGGGAAACGCGGCACGAGGCCGGTGGCCATGAACTCCGCGATGATCGGGGCGGCGAGGACGAGGCTGGTCAGCATGATCGCGGCTGAGAGGGCGCCGAAGAAGAGCAGGGGGCGTTCATCCCGCATCAGGCGGCCGATCGTGCCGAGGATGCGGAAGCCGTCCTTGAAGGTGGACAGTTTGGACTCGGAGCCTTCCGGCCGCGCGCCATAGGGCGTCTGGACTTCGGTGGTGATCATGTCGAGTTCGAGGGCGTGGACGGTTAGTTCGGTTTCCGTCTCGAAGCCTGAAGCAAGAGCTGGGAAGGATTTCACGAAGCGACGCGAGAAAGCGCGGTAGCCCGACAGCATGTCGGTGAAGCGGTCGCCGAAGATCCCGGAGACAAGGCCCGTCAGCATGCGATTGCCGAAACGATGGCCGGCGCGATAGGCGGCTTTGTCCTCTGTGATACGAGCGCCGACGACCATGTCGGCTTGTGTCTCGATCAGCCGCGAGACGAGTCGTGGGGCCGATGCTGCATCATAGGTCGCATCGCCATCGACCATCACATAGACGTCGGCCTCGATGTCCGAGAACATGCGGCGGACGACATGGCCTTTGCCCTGAAGTGGTTCACGACGAACGATGGCGCCGGCTTCGCGGGCGATCGTGGCGGTGTTGTCGTGGCTGTTGTTGTCGTAGACGAAGATGCGGGCGTTCGGCAGGGCAACGCGGAATGATTTGACGACGTCGGCGATCGTCTTCGCTTCGTTGTAGGCCGGGATCAGCACAGCGATGTCGACGTGACGGATCGCGGGCGAGATCTGCTGGCCGACTGCATGGAGCGCTGCTTCTGCAGCGGCCAGGCGTTCGTGGATGTTCGCGTTTCTGTCGACAGACATGGTCGCCCCTGTGTTCCAGATTGGGCCACGTTGCCACGTCCGGATGAAGGAGCGGTTGCCGAGTTCCTTATGAAGTATGAGCGGCGGTGAAAGGTTTCGGTGACCTTTTGCCTACGCTTTCCGCTCCGCCATCATCTTCGCGAAGCGCTCGAACAGGTAGAACGAGTCCTGCGGACCAGGGCTCGCTTCGGGGTGGTGCTGCACCGAGATGATCGGCTTGCCGGCAACGCTGAGGCCGCAATTGCTCCCATCGAAAAGAGAACGATGCGATTCCTCGACGCCGGGCGGCAGTGTGTCGATGTCGACGGTGAATCCGTGGTTCATCGAGACGATCTCGACCTTGCCCGTGGTGAAGTCTTTCACCGGATGGTTCGCGCCGTGATGGCCTTGCGGCATTTTCTTCGTCTTCGCGCCGAGCGCCAGCGCGAGCATCTGGTGGCCGAGGCAGATGCCGAGGATCGGCACGCCGGAGGCGATGAGCTTCTTGATCTCCGGGCCGACGTATTGTGCGGTTGCCGCCGGATCGCCGGGGCCGTTGGAGAGCACGACGCCATCCGGCTTCAGTGCGAGGATGTCTTCGGCGCTGGTCTTCGCGGGAACAGCTGTGACCTTCGCGCCGACGGCGGCGAGGTTGCGGAGGATGTTCTTCTTCACGCCGAAGTCCATCAGCACGACGTGGAACCTGCCGCTATTGTGCGTCTCGAAGCCGTCGTTGATCGACCAGAGGCCGGCGGTTGACTCGAAGCGCTGGCCGCTTGTCACGTTGATGGCGAGGTCGGCGTTCTCGACGCCCTTCCATGTGCGCGCCGCTTCAATCAGAGCCTTTGCGTCGAGCTTGCCATCCGGCGCGTGGGCGATGGCGGATTTCGGCATGCCGAGTTCGCGGATGCGACGGGTGAGCGCGCGGGTGTCGACGCCGGAGAGGCCGATGATGTTGCGGCGGTTGAGCCAGACGCCGAGCTCGTCGGAGGCGCGCCAGCTCGACGGCAAGGTCGGCGGCGCCTTGAAGACGGCGCCGCGCGCGGCGTCCATGCCCTGCGCGGAGGATTCTTCCTGATCATCGGCGTTGGCGCCGACATTGCCGATGTGCGGGAAGGTGAAGAGGACAATCTGTTCGGCGTAGGACGGGTCGGTCAGGATTTCCTGATAGCCCGTCATCGCGGTATTAAAGCAGAGCTCGCCGGCGGCGATGCCGGTTGCGCCATGCCCCTCGCCCCAGAAGATGGAGCCGTCCTCGAGGGCGAGCGCGCCTGTGGCAAGTTTCGTCATCTGGGGAGCCTCCGGTCGGGGCCACGCGACTCAAGGGGGAGGGCCGCGCAAACGGGCGCTAAGTAGGGGGGTGGTGGGGTAGCGTCAAGGCGCGGGCAGGCGAGGGCCTGCGCAACGCTCAGCCCGTCCAGCGTGTGGCCTTGGTGCTGGCCGTGGGGCGCTGGCGCTCCACCGGATTTTCCTTCGCCGTGCCGAGATAGATGAAGCCGGCGATCTGTTCGTGGCCGCTCATGCCGAGGGCGGCGTGGACGTGGCTGTCGTAGGCGGCGTCCTCGGTGATCCAGACGCCGGCCCAGCCCATCGCCTGAGATGCGATCAGGATGTTCTGGCAGAGGGCGCCGGCGCTGAGCTGCTGTTCCCAGGCAGGCGTCTTTTTCGGGTCGTGATGGTTGGGCGAGGAAATCACGCATAGGATTACGGGAGCGCGCAGGGGCATGCGCATTGCGTCGGCGAGTTTTGCTTCTGGCGCGTCGGGGTCACGCAGGCTGTGGGCGGCGGCGAAGATTTCGCCTAGCTTGATGCGGGCGTCGCTTTCGATGATGAGCACGCGCCAGGGCTCGAGCTTGCGATGGTCCGGCACGCGCATGCCGAGGCGGAGGATGGCGTCGAGGTCTTCCGCTGAAGGGCCGGGCTCCGTGAGCGCCGACACGGGCGTAGAGCGGCGCAGCGCGAGGAGGCGCAGCGTTTCGGGCGATGGGTGCGCCGGATCGAGCGGAGCGCCGAAGTCTGGTTCAGGCGGGAGATCCGGGCGGATGGGCATGCCTAGTGAGTCTCGCCTGGGGCGTGATCGTGACCGTCATCGACCGGTTGTTCGGGGATCGCGCCACCCGTGAGGGCGGCGTCGATCAGCGGCTTGATCGTGCGCCAGTCGCTGCTGGCGAGCACGACGCCGTTGAGGACGAAAGTGGGCGTCGAGTCGATGCCCTTGCCCTGTGCGTCGGCACGCACGTCATTGATGCGGCGGATGATGGTGCGATCGTTGATGCAGGACTGGACCTGCTCCGGGCTCATGCGGAATTCGGCGCCGAGCGCGTTGAGCTCTGTCATCGCCTCGCCCTTGCTGCTTTCGGTGACGATCTGTTCCTGGCGCTCCATGGCTTCGTCGATCACGGAGTAGAACTCTTCGGCGCCGGCGCAGCGGGCGATGGCGAAGATGCCGGCGTCGATGGCGCCGTGGATGGCAAACTCGCGGAAGACGAACTTGATCTTGCCGGTGTCGACATAGTCGCGCTTCACCTCGGGCCAGAAGTTATCGTGCCAGGCCTTGCAGGCGGGGCAGGTGGGCGAGCCGTATTCGACCAGCGTAACCTTCGCATCGGCCGGGCCGATGGCTGCATCACCCTCGACGGGGATCAGCTCGGTGCGCCCGGCGGGCGCGCAGGCGGCAAGCGACAGGCCGAGAAGGGCGGCTGCGAGGGATTTCAGATACATCGTGGGCTCCGGCTTGGTCGGGGCGGAACCTAGAGGGTTGGTTGCGAAGAGGGAATAGGGAGTGGGCAATAGGCAGTCGTGCGGGCTTTTCTTCCTGTTCCCGACTGCATACTCCCTAGTGTCCCCCTGAGCGAAGCGACACGCATGACCGACACTCCCAAACCCTGGCGCATCAAGTCTGTGCGGACGGCGTACACGAACAAGTGGATCACGGTGCGGGAGTATCAGGCCGTGGCGCCGACGGGGGCGGATGCGCTGTATGGTCTGGTGCATCCGCACAACCTGGCGCTTGGCGTGCTGCCGATCGACGCGGCGGGCAATACGGTGCTGGTGGGACAGCAACGGTTTCCGTTCGGGCGGTATTCGTGGGAGCTGCCGGAGGGCGGCGGGCCGGAGGATCTGCCGCCGCTTGAGGGGGCGCAGCGGGAGCTGTCGGAGGAGTGCGGGCTGAAGGCCGAGCACTGGCTGCCGCTCGTTTCGGACATGCACATGTCGAACTCGGTGAGCGACGAGCGGGCCTATGCCTTCATCGCATGGGGGCTGACGCCGGATGACAGGTTCGCGAAGGACAGTTCAGAGGAACTATCCGTTCGGAGAGTTTCATTCGCTGATGCCGTGAAAATGGCGATCTCCGGCGAGATTACGGACGCTTTCTCCCTTGTGATGCTATTGAAGGCCGACCATCTGCTTCGGACCGGGGGCTTGCCGAGCGAGCTGTCCGGGTTGATGCAGGGCGAGACCTGAAGGGGCGGACGGCCCCCAATTGGGAGACCAACATGGCCGATGGACGCTCAACGCTGACCGAGGCGATCGGGTATGCGGGCAAGCCCGCGCCAGTGTGGCAGAAGCTGCGCTTCGATGCGCAGCAGCAGGCGCAGCTCGAGCCCGCGCTTGCGAGCTATCTCAACGCCACCGTTCTGAATCATGACAGCTTCGCCGAGGCGCTGAGCTATCATCTGGCGCAGAAAGCCGGTGGTCCGGACATGAGTGCGCTGGGCATTCGCGAGATCTGCGCGGATGCCTATCTGGCTGATCCTGCGATCGTGGCGGCGGCGGAGCGTGACCTGCAGGCCGTGCTGGATCGTGATCCGGCGACGCGGACAACGCTGCAGCCCTTCCTTTTCTTCAAGGGCTTCATGGCGCTGCAGACGCATCGCGTGGGGCACTGGCTGTGGGGGCAGGGGCGCGAGACGCTTGCCTTCTTCATGCAGTCGCGGATGTCGGAGCTGTATGCGGTGGACATCCATCCCGCGGCGCCGATCGGGTCGGGCGTGTTCATCGATCATGCGACGGGGATCGTGATTGGCGAGACGGCGCGCGTGGGCGACGATGTCTCGATGCTGCATGGCGTGACGCTGGGCGGCACGGGCAAGGTGTTCACCGATCGCCATCCGAAGATCGGCAATGGCGTGCTGCTGGGTGCGGGATGCAAGATCCTCGGCAACATCACGATTGGCGACGAGGCGCGCGTGGGCTCTGGCTCCGTCGTGCTGAGCGATGTGCCGCCGCGCTGCTCGGTGGCGGGCGTTCCGGCCAAGCCCGTGGGCGGGGCCTGCATGAAGCCCGCGCAGACGATGGATCAGAAGTTCGATATGGGGCTGTGACGCTGCGGCCTATCCGCCGCAGCGTTCGCCTTCAGCGTTGTAGTCGTCGTCCCAGCATTCCTGGTCGAGCACGCTGCAAGCCGAACACATCAGCATGGCGGTCAGGCAGGCGACGACGATCCGCTTCATGGCGATTTTCTCCAGGTTCAGGCGACTAGCGTTAAGCGTCGCAGTCACGCGTGCAGCGTGAGGGCTGCAAGGCAGGCGAGAGCTGCGCGTTTCATAGGATCATCCCCGTACGCAGCAATACGGAAGCGTAGCACGATCGCGCACCGCGCCCATTATGGCGAAGCCCGCGGCATGCCCACGCTGGGTAAGCCGTCGAAGGGCGCGATGCAGCGTTAGCGATTCAGCCGCGGCCCCGCTTTGGTCGGGGACACCAAGTAATCGTCCTCGCAGTCGCAGTCGTCGCTGCTGGGATAGCTGCTGTAGTCGTCTTCCCAGAATTCGTCGTCGAAGATGCAGCCCGAGCAGAGCATCAGGGCCGCCATGCAGGCGAGGACAGCTTTTTTCATTGCGAACAACTCCCGACTCACCCCGATCGAGGCCTAGCATGGCAAGCGCTGTCGTGAAGGCTTGCTTGGGCGTCAGCCGGATTTCGTGTCGCCGTGCTGCTTTCCGAGCACCAAGCCTGTCGTGGATGTTGCGGTCAGCGGGGTTCGTTGAGGCTGACGCCAGATGCAGGCGCGGGCGGCTGGGTGTCGGCGTGCATGGTCATGCACATATCGTCATACCAGCACTCAAGGTCTTCGTCGGTCAGGCATGCCGAGCAGGCCACGAGCGCCAGAATCGAAGCCGCAGCTATTTTGAACATGGTGTCGATCTCCCAGACGACGGCCAAAGAACGTGGACTCTGGGATCAATGCAAGGTCTGGCCCGATTTCCGGCGTGACGGCGGGGCTTGGGAAGTTCCATGTCCCGATAGCTTGCGGCCACCCGCGGAGAAGCTGCGGGGTTGGCGCCCCGTGCTGGGCCAGCTAAGGACAGCGCGCACCTTTCGCTGGAGCCGCCTGATGAACCCGGAAACTGCCAAACGCATCGAGGCGTATCTCAAGCGCACGCTGAACCCCGGCCTGACGCTGGTCGCGCGCCCGCGCGTGACGGACAGCATGGAAGTCACGCTGGGCGGCGAGCATGTCGGTCTCGTCTACCTGATCGAGGACGAGGGCGAGACGAGCTACCAGCTCGAAATGACCATCCTTCAGGAAGACCTGGAAGACTAGGTCTCCCTCCCCCAACAACATTGTTGTTTGCCGCCCCGTGCGGGGCTAGCCTGACGCTGTCACGAAAGATGGCGGAGGGAAGAATGCGCTCACTTTTTGCTGGGGTTGCGGTTCTGGTTCTGGCAGGCGCCTGCGCCATGTCGGCGGAGGCGCCAAGTGCGTCCATGGCCATGGAAGCCGTCAAGGCGCCGGTCGCGATCGAGAGCAAGTTCGCGACGAGCCCTGACGGCACGAAGATCCACTATAATGCGAGCGGATCGGGTCCGCTGGTGATCGCGATCCATGGTTTCCCGGATTTCTCTGCGTCGTGGGACAAGCTCGCGCCAGCGCTTAATGACAAATACCGGTTCGTCGCGCTCGACACGCGCGGCTACAACCTGTCCGACAAGCCGACCGGCGTCGCCAACTATGCGATGCCGAAACTGGTGGAAGACGTGCAGGCCGTGATCAAGGCCGAGGGCGCGAGCAGGGCCACCGTTGTCGGCCACGACTGGGGCGCAGCGATCGCATGGAACTACGCCTTCTCGCATCCCGAGACGCTTGAGCGGCTGATCATCATGTCGGTTCCGCATCCGGCGAACATGGGCCGGCAACTGCAGGCCAGCCCGCAGAACTCGAACTATGCGCGCAATTTCCAGAAGGAAGGTTCGGAAAACAACCTGACAGCGGAGGGCCTGGCGGCCTGGGTGCGCGATCCCGAAGCGAAGGCCAAGTATGTCGCAGCGTTCAAGCAGTCGAGCTTCGCGGGCATGATGAACTACTATCGCGCAAACTATCCCAGTGCGCCTGACGCGAATGCGCCGGCCCCAACCTTCCCCAAGATCAATGTGCCGGTGCTGGTGATCCACGGCATGAAGGACACCGCGCTGCTTTCGATGGGCCACAACGACACCTGGGATCAGGTCGGCAAGGACACCACCGTGCTGATGATCCCTGACGCCAACCATTTCGTGCAGCATGACGCCGCCGCGCTCGTGAACGGCTCGATCCGGTCGTGGCTTGATATGCGTGTCGGGAAGTAATAGCGCACGCCATTCGCGGCCCATTCGGGCGCTCGCCGAACCGCGCAGCCGTGCGTTTCGGGCGGGCGGTTGCGCCGCGAAGATGGCTGTGTGCACGATTGCCCGAAGAAAACGACAGCCATGACGCGCCTTGTGCTGCACAACCCCGACGTCGTGGCCGCCCAGCTGGGCCGTGATACGCACGCAGTAGAGATGCCGCCGGGCGCAGGCCTCATTTTCCTTTCGGGTCAGGTCCCTGTGCGGCGCGACGGTTCGGCGCCAGAGACGCTCGCTGAGCAGGCGGACCAGGTTTATGCGAATAACGCAGCCATCCTCGGCGCGCGGGGCGTGCCGGTGTCCAACACCGTAAAACTCACGACGTTTCTGACCGAGGACGAAGATGGCGATGATTGCGTGCGCAAGGCGCGCGCGAAACATCTCGGTGAACACCGTCCTGCTTCCACCGCGGTTTTTGTCCGGCGCCTCGTCGACCCCGCATGGAAGATCGAGATTGATGCGATCGCACTTCTGCCGGCGGATCGCCGCTCAGGCTGATCCTGAGACAGCCCGTGCCATCACACGGGCAGGGCAGCCCTTCGGATCTCACGCGCCTAAACGGCAGGCGGACCTGGCCGTCAGGACAGCGCGCGCGTGATCGAGGCGAGGCCCTTGGCGAACTCGTCGTCGGCGGCCTTGCCGGAGAGTTGTTCGGTGAGGATCGCGGCGGCGGCTTTCGAGGCTGTGTTCACGGCGGCCAGTTTCACATCGCGGATGGCGTCGGATTCGGCGCGCGCGATGCGCTCTTCGGCGAGCTTTTCGCGCGAGGCGATGCGGGCGACGAGGGCGGCTTCGGCGGCGTTGGCGAGCTGGGAAGCTTCACGGCGGGCGGCGTCCACGATGGCGCGGGCGTCTGCCTCCGCCTCGGCGGCGCGCTTCTGGACTTCGGCCAGCTTGGCCTCGGCTTCGCGACGCAGTGTTTCGGCGGCGGCGAGCTCGGAGGTGATCTTGGCGGCGCGATCATCCAGCGACTTGGTGATCGTCTTCGGCACTTTCATGTAGACGATGATGCCGACAAAAATGAGCAGGCCGATGAACGCCCAGAATGTCGGGTCGTTCATGTCGAGGCTCCAGCCCAGCAGGTTCACGGCGGGCAGGGGACCGGCTTCGGCGGGGCCGGCAGTCAGGTGGGCGGTTGTTTCGTGCGGGGCCATTCTCAGCCTCCCATCGCGCCGGCGACGGCGGCCTTGACGGCAGCCGGCGACGGTTTCGCGCCCGTGAGTTTTTCGGCGATCGCGGCGGCGGCGTCTTCGGCGACAGCCGAGACATTGGCCATCGCTTTGGTGCGCGTGTCCGAGATGCGTGCTTCCGCGGCCGCGAGGCGAGCGTTGAGCTCGGCCTCTTTCGCAGCGGTTGCAGCGGCGGTTCTGGCGTCGGCTTCAGCCTTGGCTTTCGATGCCGTGTCGCGCGCGTTGGCGCGGGCGGCGGCGATCTGCGCCTCGAACTGTTTCACCGACTCGTCAGCCTTGCCCGACAGGACGGCGGCTTCGGCGACATCGCGCTTGATGGCGCCGTCCCGGTCTTCCACCGCCTTGCGGATCTTCGGGAGGAAGACGTTGGCGACCGCGAAGTAGAGCACGGCAAACGTCACGATCAGCCAGAATACCTGGGAGACCCCGGTATCCATGATCTGGTCGAACGGCGGGAAGCCGCTGCCGGATGCGTGTTCTGCAGTTTCGGTCGCCACGTCGGTATCTCCCGAGGAGGATAGATCAGACAGCGAAGATCAGGATCAGGGCGATGGCGAAGCCGAAGATGCCAAGCGCTTCCGTCACGGCGAAGCCGAAGATCAGGTTGCCGAACTGCTGCGGGGCGGCAGACGGGTTGCGCATCGCGCCGTCGAGGTAGGCGGCGAAGATGTTGCCCACGCCGATGGCGGCGCCGAGCATGGCGAGACAGGCGAGACCTGCGCCGACGTAGTTGAGACCTTCCATTGTATTCTCCTTGGGAAGCCGTTGGTGATCAGTGCGCCTCGCCGAGTGCGTCGTTGAGATAGACGCAGGTCAGCATGGCGAACACGTAGGCCTGGAGGAACGCCACCAGGAATTCCAGCGCAGTCACACCAACGATCAAGGGCATCACGAGCAGACCTCCCATTAGCATGCCAATGCCGCCAAGGGCGACAGCGAGCGATGGGATGAAGCCGGCGAAGACTTTGAGCGCCACGTGGCCACCAAGCATGTTCGCGAACAAGCGCATGCCGAGGCTGATCGGGCGTGACAGGAACGAGATGATTTCGATCGGGGTGACGATCAGGAGCAGCACGAAGGGTACGCCTGACGGCACGAAAATCTTGAAGAAGCCGAGACCCTTCTTCATCAGGCCCACGACGATCACGAGGCCGATGGTGAAGATGGCCATGAAGCCGGTGACGGCGATGTGGCTGGTGGTCGTGAAGAAGTAAGGGAACATGCCGATGATGTTCGCTATGAAGATGAAGGCGAACAGCGTGAAGACCAGCGGGATGAAAGGCTTGCCCGGCGCGTGGTTCACGTCCTTCACGATGCCGGCGATGAAGCCGTACCAGATCTCTGCCAGCGACTGCACGCGGTTCGGAACGGTCGACATCTTCGAGGTGGCGAGGGCGAGAAAGCCGATCACAAGCAGCACGCCCACGACCATCCAGAACGCGGAGTTCGTGAACGACAGGTCATAGCCGCCAATGTTCAGATCGAACCATTTGCCGATCTGGAACTGGTGCATCGGGTCGGTGGCAATTCTCATTCGCCTGCGCCTTCGCCCTTGTTGCTCTCAGTGGCTCCGGCCTGATTGGCCTTGCTCGCGGTCGCCACGACATTCCGGACGCCGGCCACGAAACCCAGCATGAGGCAGGAAAACAGCCCCCAGGGTGTCCACCCGAAGAGCGCGTCCAGTCCCCATCCCAGGACGGCTCCCACAATGACAGCGGCCGCAAAGTCCGAAGCCATGCGGAAACCGAGACCCATTCCCTTGCCCGTCGCCATATACTTGGGACGTTCCCGCGCATCGATCTCGGCCTGAGCCTTGGCGATCCGTTGGTTCAGATCGTCTTGGCTCATGTCAGAGGTCCGCGTGGGAGGGGAAAAGTCCGGCCCTGCGTGCGCCGAAGCCCCGGAATTCCAAGTGGAAACCCGAGGTTTTGACGCGGGCGAAGCTATAGGGGCGGGTCCGAGTCCCGTCAAGCAAATGTCACGCGCGAATTGGAACGTAACCATCTGATTTTTGGAGCTTTTCGCAATGGCGAAAACGCCGCAGCCGGATCGGGCAAAGAGGGTCGCCAAAAACTGCGTTTGGCGTGGCGGCGCCGGCTAGGTCCGGCCCTCACGCGGCGGCGAGCCGCTCGGCGGCCTGCAGGTCGACGGACACGAGTTTCGAGACGCCGCGTTCCTGCATCGTCACGCCAAACAGCCGGTCCATGCGAGACATGGTAACCGCATTGTGGGTGATGATGACGAAGCGCGTCTGCGTGCGTGAGCGCATTTCTTCGAGCAGGCGACAGAAGCGATCGACATTCGCGTCATCCAGCGGAGCGTCCACTTCGTCCAGTACGCAGATTGGGGCGGGGCGAGACAGGAAGACTGCGAAGATCAGCGCCGTGGCCGTCAGCGCCTGTTCCCCGCCCGACATCAGGGAGAGCTGGCCAAGCCGCTTGCCCGGCGGCGAAGCGTAGATTTCGAGGCCGGCGTCCAGTGGATCGTCAGACTCAGTCAGGCGAAGTTCTGCGTGGCCGCCGCCGAAAAGGGCGGTGAACAGCGAGCCGAAGTGACCGTTCACCAGCTGAAAGGCGTCGAGCAGGCGCTGGCGGCCATCCATGTTGAGCGCATCGATGCCTTCGCGGAGTTTGGCGATTGCGGCGGCCAGGTCGTCGCGCTCCTCGATCTGGAAGCCCATCCGTTTCGAGATTTCGGTGAGCTGCTCGTCGGCTTCCATGTTGACGGCGCCTAGCTGATCGCGCTCGCGGCGCAGCTGGGCGAGACGGGTGTCCAGCACGTGGGCGTCGGCGGCGGCTTCCTCGGGCTCGGGCGCATCTGCATCGCCATGCTCCGCGCGGGCGGCGCGTGAGGCGGCGAGGATGGCTGAGACACGGCCTTCGAGTTCGTCGAGTTCCTGGTCGAAGGCGGCGCGCACCTGTTCGGCGATCTCCGCCTCGCGGCGGACGGCGGCTTCGAGGTGGGACTCGGCGCGGGCGAGGGCTTCGCGCGCCGACGATGCGCCATCGCGCGCGGCGCGGGCGGCGATCTCGATCTGACGCAAGCCGGCTTCAGCTTCGGCGAGGGCGTCCGCGGCCGCGCGGCGGGCAGCGTCCGCGGTCTCGGCATTGGTCGCAAGCTCGTCGAGCCTGCGCTGGATTGCAGCCGGTTGTTCGCGCGCGTGATCGAAGGCCGCGCGGGCATCAGCCAACTCGCGCGCCATTGCGGACAGGCGCGTTGACGCCTCTGTCCCGCGCGCGCGCCATTCGTCCCGGTCATGCGTGAGCGAGACGCGCTGGGCTGCGGCGCGCTCGGCATCGCGGAGGAAAGTATCGAGCGCTGCTGCTGCCGTGCGTTCGGCATCGCGACCGCTGCGGATCTGGTCGGAGAGCCGGGCGAGAATCTCGCGATCACTGTCTGACGGGGCAGCGGCCAGCGACGCGCGGGCGGTGTTGAGGGCTTGGGCTGCAGCGTCGCGCTCTGCTGCGAGACGCGCGGCCGTTTCGCGAAGGGATGCGCCGCGCAGGGACAAGCGTTCGACGTCCTGCTCCGCGCGGATCGCGGCCTCATGCCCTTGCGCAGCTGCGCGAGTTAGTTCGGGCGCATGCCGGCGCGCGGCCATCAGCGTCATCTCGGCGTCGGTCAGCTGTTTCGAGGCTTTCGCGCGCGCTTCGGCGGCGGCGTCAAGCGCGGCGCGGGCGGCGTTGATTTCAGGTTGCAGCGCCTGGCGGCGCGCACGTTGCTCGAGCTTTTCGGCCGAGGTCAGTGGCGCTTCTGCGGTCCGCACGAAGCCATCCCAGCGCCAGAGATCGCCTTCGCGGCTCACCAGGCTCTGGCCGGTCTTGAGCTGCGTGACGAGGTCAATCCCCACGGTGCGATCGACGAGGCCGCACTGGGTCAGGCGTGGGTGAAGCTCGGCCGGCGCTTCTACCAGATCGGAGAGCGGCGTCGCGCCTGCGGGCAGGGCGTTTGCGGCGTCGCCATGGCGGCTCGACCAGTGGACAGGTGAGGCAAGGTCGGTGGGCGCATCGAGATCATCGTCCAGCGCAGCAGCGATGGCGCGTTCAAGGCCGGGGGCGCGCACGCCATCCATCACGGGCGGCGCAGTGCCGGCGGAAAGTTGGCGCAGCAGGCGGTCGAGGCCCTTCAGCTCGGATTCGAGTTCGCCGACCTTACGCTCTGCCGCGAGCAGGGGCGGCGTCAGGCGGGCTTCGGCTGCGCGCGCCTCGTCCACTGTGCGCAGCGCCGCGTTGAGCGCCGACTGGGCAGACTGTGCTTTCTTCTCCATGTCGGCGTGGCGTGCGCGCGCATCCTTCAGCGCGGCCTCCATCTTCGCCGGGTCACCGACGGAGGCGAGTTCGCTCTCGATTTTCTTCAGTTCATTTACGAGACCTGCATGGCGCTCGTTCTCGCGGCGCACGGCGGCTTGCGCTGCGGCGGCTTCGGCGTCTGCCTTGGCAAGCGCAGTACGACGCTGGTCGGCTTCCTGTTCAAATGTCTGCAGCTCGCTCATGGCGGCGTCGACAGCGGCGGCGAGTTCAGCCTCGCGCGCGGCTTGCGCGGTGGGATCATCCGGGGGCAGGGCGGATAGCAACGCCGTCGCACGTTCGGCGCGGGCGGCGGCGTCGTCACGCTGCACCGTCTCACGCGTCGTGTCTTCCAGCAGGCGCGTGATGTCGCGTTCGAGGCGGGCGGAAAGATCTTTCGCTGCATCACGCTCAGCCTCGATGCGCGCAAGCTGCAGCTTGATCACGCCAAGCCGGCCAGCCGCATCGGACTCCGCCGCGCGCAACGGCTCGATAGTGGCCCGCGCTTCAAGCTCCTCCGTCGAAGCGCGAGCGACCGACGAGACAGTCTTCTGCTCTTCCGTCTTCGCGGCGTCGAGCGCCTTGCGCGCCTCGATCGTCTCGATGACGGCGCCGCGCCAGCGGGCGGCGCCAAGGCGCGCTTCGAGGGCGGCGATCTCTTCGGACAGGGCGCGATACTTGCGCGCCTTGCTCGCTTGCCGCTTCAGTGCATTCGCCTGACGCTCCACCTCGGCCATGATATCGGCCAGCTTGGCGAGGTTTTCATCGGCTGCCTTCAATTTGAGTTCCGCCTCGTGGCGGCGCGCGGCGAGGCCGCCAATGCCTGCGGCTTCTTCCAGGATGCGCCGGCGGTTCTGCGGCTTTGCGCCGATCAGCTCGCTGATCTGGCCCTGCCTGACGAGCGCGGGCGAGTTGGCCCCGGTGGAGGCGTCCGCGAACAGCAGCTGCACGTCTTTCGCGCGCACCGTGCGTCCGTTGATCTTGTAGGACGAGCCCGCGCCGCGCCGAAGCATACGCCGGATCTCGATCATGTCTTCTTCATTGAACTCCGCCGGCGCGCTGCGTTCGCGGTTGTCGAGTTGGAGGACGACTTCCGCCATCTCGCGTGCGGGTCGCGCGTCCGTGCCCGAGAAGATGAGGTCGTCCATCTCGCCGCCGCGCATCGCGCGCGCCGAGGTGGCCCCCATCGCCCAGCGCAGCGCTTCGAGCAGGTTTGACTTGCCGCAGCCATTGGGTCCGACAATGCCAGTCAGGCCCTCTTCGATCGGCACATCCACCGGGTCGACGAAGGACTTGAAGCCCGCGATCTTGAGGCCGATCAGGTGCAAGCCGGATTCCCGTTTCGCCCTGTCAGAATGGGCTTTCAGCCCCCTTAGGGATGGGCGGCGGCGGGGTCAATGCCAGTCGCCAGCGGGGCGATGGCGTCTGGCTACTGAGGCGCGGGTTCCGCAGGCGCGCCGACTTTCGCCAGCTCGGCGTCGATCGCGGCGGAGATGCCTTCGAGCGATTCCGGCTCGATCTTGACGCCGTTTATGACGAAGCTCGGCGTGCCCGTGATGGTGGAGGGCATGTCGGCGAGGGCGGCGTTGGTCGCCTCCAGGATCGCCGGGTCGTCGATGCAGGTCGCGACAGCGTCGGGCGAGAGGTCGAATTTTGCGCCGATTGCGTTCAGCTGCTCTTTCACGTCCTCGGGCGAGGCGGCGTTGAACAGGGCTTCCTGCTCGTCGAAAATCACGTCGATCGCCTCGAAGAAGCGGTCCTCGCCGGCGCAACGCGCGATCGCGGCGCCAGCGAAAGACAGCGGGGCAGGCGCGGTCGGCAGGACATACCAGGCGAGTTTCACCTTGCCCGTGTCGATGTATTTCGCCTTCAGCTCGGGGAAGACTTCCTCGTGGAAGCCGCGGCAGTGGCCGCATGTCGTCGAGGCGTATTCGGCGAGCTCCACGGGGGCGTTGGGGTCGCCCAGCACCGGCTTGCCGAGGAAGGGCGAGATCGGAACCTTGGTGTAGGCATCCAGCTCAGCGGCGGGTGGCGTGCACGCAGCCATCAGCAGGGCTGCGGAGGCGAGGGCGAGGCGGGCGTGTTTCATCCTACTGGGCCGGCGGCGTCGAAGCAGGGGTGGCGGGGGTCGTGGTCGCCGGCGTCGTCTCTGCTGGCGGCGCCTCGACATCCGTCGGGATCGGCTTGCCGGCCAGCTTGGCTTCGATCGCTGCGGAGAGATGTTCCCAGCCGCGGTTCTCAACCTTCTCGCCATTCAGGAAGAAAGTCGGCGTGCCGCTGATCTTCATTTTGGGATCGGGATTGGCGAAAGCATCATCGTGCGACTTCTTGATCGAGGCGCGGAGCTCGGGCTGGTGGTCGATGCAGGTGCGCATCTCTTCGAGCGTGATGCCGTTGGCGGCTGCGACCTGGGCGAGCACCGGTAGCGCCTTGCCTTCACGCGCCGCATCCAGCAGGTCCGCCTGCGCGGTGAAGATAGCGTCGATCATGGTGTGGAACTTCTCGGGCCCCTCGCAGCGCGCGACAGAGGCCAGCACCACGCCGAAACCGTCGGTCGCCTTTCCATCCGGTCCGGCTTCGAGCGGATAGTCGCGGTAGATGTACCGCACCTTGCCGGTGTCGATGTAGGTGGACTTGAGGCGCGGGAATATCTGTTTCGCGAAGTCACGACAGACATGGCAGGTCAGCGCCGCGTACTCGACCAGTTCGAGAGGCGCATCCGGGCTGCCGATCGGCACGTCGCCAATCACCGGCGTCACCGGCACGGGCGTGAAGTCCGACACCGGCTTTGCTGGCTCGCCATTGCAGGCGGCGAGCAAGGCGGCGGCGGAGAGGGCGGTGGCGAAAGCGCGGATCATCGGGCGTTCCTCGATTTGTCGGGCGGTTGTGGCCAAACTGCGGGGGCGGGTCAACGTCGCGCCCCGTTACAAAGCCATGTGTCTCGAAGGCGTTATCGCTTGCGAAGTCCGGTCAGGATCGCCTCGCCCAGTCCCGACAGGGCCGATCGCACAGCCTTGTCCTTCACCGTGGCCAATTCCTGCACCATGGCGGCGCGTTGTTCTGGGGTGAGGGGGCGGGGGATAACCAGCGAAAGCTGCTTTGGCGGCGCGGTCTGTATGATCTTCAGCGCGGTGATCTTCGAGCCCGAGGCGAGGTTCACCCGCTCCAGGATGTGCTCTTTCGAATGCTGGATGATCGGGGCGGCCGCCGAGGGCGCGCGCAGGTGGAGCACGCTGCCGCCCTTAGCCCGTGCGACCCGTACCGGCTCGGTGATGGCGGCGAGGCGCAGGCCGACGATTTCAGGCCAGCGCGATTTCAGGGTTTCCGGCGCGGGCCCTGCATCCTTCAGGATCGGGCGCAGCGCCTTCTGCAGGGCGAAACCCATCGGCTTGGCGGGGCGATAGACGGGCACGGCATGGGTGGTCGCAAGGCGTTCTTCGGCCGCGCGCTCTCGTTCCAGCTGATCCCAGTCGATGGACATGGCCGTACCTTGCCAGCTTTCGCGTTTCGTCGGAATGGCCGCATGCAGAATGCGTCCAGGATAGATGAACGTCCACAGCCTCAGGAAGATGCTCACAGCGGTGGATCGCTGGTACCGGCGCCACGTGCGGGCGTTGCCCTGGCGCGTCGGTCCGGCGGAGCGGGATGCCGGCATGCGACCCGATCCCTATCGCGTCTGGCTCAGCGAAGTGATGCTGCAGCAGACCACGATTCCGCACGCAACGCCGTATTTCGAGCGCTTCGTGGCGCGCTGGCCGACGGTCGAAAAACTGGCGGGGGCCAGCTGGGACGATGTGTCCGCGGCGTGGGCCGGGCTGGGTTATTACAGCCGTGCGCGCAACCTGCACGCCTGTGCAAAAGCCATCGCTGCGCGTGGAAGCTTTCCACAGGAGGCGAAAGGCCTCCGCGCTCTTCCCGGCGTGGGTCCCTACACGGCAGCGGCCATTGCTTCGATCGCATTCGACGAACGCATCGCTCCGGTCGATGGCAATATCGAGCGTGTCGTCTCGCGTCTGTGGGCCATTCCGTCGGACCGCACCGAAGCTGGCTGGCGCGCAGCGAAGGTTGCGATCTCCGCGCGCGCACAGGCGTTGGCGGATGCGCTGCCGAAGGAGGGCCGCGCTGGCGATCTGGCGCAGGCGTTGATGGATCTTGGCGCGACGGTGTGCACGCCGAAGAAACCGAACTGCCTGATTTGTCCGCTAAACAGGCTGTGCGCGGCACGTGCCGAGGGCGATCCGGATCGCTATCCGATGAAAGCCGAGAAGCGCGCGGTGCCGACGCGCTTTGGCGCAGCCTTCGTCCTGATGCGTGGCGACCAGGTCATGCTGGTGCGCCGTCCGCCATCGGGACTGCTTGGCGGAATGATGATGCCGCCGACGAGTGCGTGGACGGAAGCGAAGTCCGACGATCCGCTCGAAGGCGCGCCGGGTGAGTTTGCGTGGGAGCATGTTGGCGAGATCCGCCATGTCTTCACGCACTTTGCGTTGAAGCTGAATGTGTGGCGCGCCATCGCACCGGCGCGTGCGAAAACGTCAGGCGAATGGATGAATAGCGATAACGCGTTGGCTGCCCTGCCGACCGTGGGCAGGAAAGCTGTCGCGCTGGCCGTTCGTTAGGATCTAGTGCGGAGCAGGCGCCGGCGTGGCCGGAGCTGCCGGGGCAGGCGCTGCGGGCGCAGTCCCATCCGCAGGCGCGGGAGTTGCGCCATCGACAGGCGGCGCAGCGCCGTCGACCGGAGCGGCTCCATCGACAGGCGCGGCAGCCGCCGGGGGCAACGGGGCCGGCAGCGGAATGCTCTCGCCGCCCAGCGTGCGCAGGTAGGCGATGAGGTTCATCCGGTCTTCGAGGCCGGTGACGCGGCTGTTGATGCCGGCGAAGTTCATGATCGTGGCCGAAGCAAAGCCCTTCGGACGCTCAAGGAAATGGTTGAGGTTCTCGTAGGTCCACGCGCCTTCGTGCTCGGAGAGGGAGCCAGGACCGGCCGAGTATTTGAAGCCAGCGACCGAGGCGATATCCCGGTTGAGAATGCCGTACAGAGGCGGGCCCTGAAGGATGGCGCCGCCCGGATCGAAGTTGTGGCACTGCACGCACTTCTTGTGCTGCTCTTCGCCCTTCGCCACATCGGCGGCGGCCAGGAGGAGGCCGTAGTCGACCGGGCCTTCGGCCGCTTCTTCCACGACGGTCTCTGTCGGCACGTCGACGGCATAGGCCGCGGCCTCGTGCTCCGTCGTGTGGAACAGGGAGTGGGACGCCTCATTGATCCCGATCAGGGCGAGGCCTGTGCCAAGGACGCAGAACGCGATCTTGTTGAAGCCCAGATCACTCATGGGTTGGCCCTGCTCCAGTCCCTTGCGGACGCTTGGACAGGCTCGAGTCGAGCCCGCGCGCGCGAGGCTTTCTTGCATTTCAGCGCCAGTGCGGCAACCGGAGACGGCCCGGCGAAATGACGCACAGTCCCGGCCGCGACGGGGCGGCTAAACCCCTATTTCCGTTGCCATGTTCGGCCTGACACGGGCATAGAGGCGCATGAGCAAGATTGCCTTCCAGGGGGAGCTGGGCGCCAACTCCCACATCGCTTGCCACGAGGTTTATCCGGACCTCGACCCGTTGCCGTGCCCGACCTTCGAGGACGTCTTCCAGGCGGCCGCGACGGGTGAGGCGCAGCTCGCCATGATCCCTGTGGAGAACTCGATCGCGGGCAGGGTGGCTGATATTCACCACCTGCTGCCCACGTCGCCGCTGCAGATCATCGCCGAGCATTTCATGCCGATCCGCTTCCAGCTGATGGGCCTCAGGGGCTCGTCGCTGCAGCAGATCAAGGCTGCGCACAGCCACATCATGGGGCTGGGCCAGTGCCGGAACTTCCTGCGGGCGCGGGGCATCGTTGCGAAGACGAGCTCGGACACGGCAGGCGCCGCGCGCGAGGTGCGCGATCTTGACGATCCGACGCAGGCAGCGATCGCCCCACGCCTGGCGGCGGAGGTCTACGGTCTCGATATCCTTGCCGAAAACATCGAGGACGCCGCCCACAACACAACGCGGTTCGTGATCATGAGCCGCGAGGCCAACATGCCCGACCGTGGTGACGGGAAGGGGTGGGTCACCGCCTTTGTCTTCCGCGTGCGGAACGTGCCGTCTGCACTTTACAAGGCGATGGGTGGGTTTGCGACCAATGGCGTCAACATGACCAAGCTGGAAAGCTACCAGATTGGCGGGTCCTTCTCGGCGACGCAATTCTATGCCGAAGTCGAGGGCCATCCTGACGACGCCCCGCTACAGCGCGCGCTTGAGGAGTTGGGCTTCTTCTCCACCCAGGTCCGTCATCTTGGCGTCTTTGCCGCCCATCCCTACCGCACAAGGGCGGCTGCGCTCAGCTGATCTGCCGGGCGACAACGCCTTGCCGCGGCCCAATCATCGTCACATTTGAGCGGTGATATCCTGCCCTGTCGCGGGGTTTTCGACCTGCTGCGCGACCCAAAACCCTGAAAACATCGCCAAGTCGAATGCGCAAAGTATTCGTCCTGTATTCGATCGCCCAATTCAAGATAAGAACACTTTCCGGACACAATCTCTAATGCGTCCCCAAGCAAGGCGAAGCGGTGTGGCCAAGTAGTCACCTAACGTGTTTTAATCGGCAACTACAGGGGAACCAGCTCGCATCGTACCCACTTAACCTGCATATCGACCCGGCTGGGTGGATACACTGGACGCGGTGAACGTCTTCAGACGGACGGCGCGGCCAGAACCGAAACCAGAGCTGGGTCTTACCGTCGGGATCACGCAATCCCGACGGAACCCCGCTCCAGACATCAAACTGGAGTCTTCCCCATGAAACTGAAAATCGCTCTCGCCGCCGCGTCCATGCTTGTCGCGCCGGCCTTCCTGACCGCCAACGCCCAGCAATCGGGCGTCTATGTTTCCGGCGGCTACACTTACTTCGACGGAGACGGCGGCGCTGAACTCGGCGGCGTCACGGGTCGCGTCGGCGTCAACCTGACCCCGAATTTCGCCATCGAAGGCGAAGGCACATTCGGCGTGACCGAAGATTCGGGCACAGAGCTCGACAGCCAGCTCGGCGCCTATGTCGTCGGCAAGCTGCCGATCAACCCGCAGTTCGACGTGTTCGGTCGCGTCGGCGTCGCCCGTATCGAAACCTCGCCGGGCGGCGATGAAGACGGCCTCGCTTACGGCGCAGGCGCCCAGTGGAACCTGACGTCGCAAGACGGCATCCGCGGCGACTGGACCCGTAACGACTTCGACGCCGGCGATGTGGACGCGTTCTCGCTGTCCTACGTCCGCAGCTTCTAACCTGACTGCTCCTCAGGGAGCACAGGTCTGATACGAGACACCCCGTGGGCGCCCCACGGGGTGTTTTCGTGTGTGCGGTCGTGCAAGTGTTGCCCCGGGGAGGCATGCATGGCCGAAATTCGCATCAATGTTCTCGATCCTGCCGACGCAGGCGGGCTTGATAGCTGCTATGCGATCTATCGCGAGGCGATCCTCAAATCTGAACAGAGGCCCGAAGCGGACTTCAAGGCGCTTTTTGAGCGCACCGACTACCGCTTTGTTGTGGCGCGCATGGATGAGCAGATTGTCGGCGTCGCCGTGTCATGGGTGCCTGCACAGGCAGATTTCTGGCTGTTCGAATACGCCGCCGTGTCACCAGAAGTGCGCGGGATGCAGATCGGCTCACATCTTCTGAAGGCAAGCATGGCCATTACCGGTCTGCAGCGCGTCGCGCTGATAGAGGTCGATGCCGATATGGGATCCGACGAGCAGGCGCGCCGGTTGCGTTTTTACCAGCGACTCGGCGCGCGCCGCCTGCGCGGCCTCGACTATATCCTGCCGCTTGATGCCTTCGGCACGCCGCCGCCGATGGTCATGCTGGCGTTGACGCCTCCGGGAGTTGGCGGCGTCTCGGTGATGATCGTGGAAGACTGGTTGCGGCGCATCTACTACGAAGTCTATGGCAAGGGCCTTGACGATCCGCGCCTCGCGAAAATGATCGACCCGCTGCCGGACCAGATCCAGCTCGATTCGATCTAGCCGCGCTCCAGCCACGCCTTGATGACGTGATGCGCGATCGCGAATGCTGGCGGCGCGAATGCGTCCGGATTGGTCCCGGCCATCATCGACCGCGCCTCTTCCCGCGAGAACCATTTCGCCGCTTCGATTTCGGTGGCGTCGATGTTGATCTCATCGCCATCGGCTTCGAGGATCAGGCCGATCATCAGCGAGGACGGGAAGGGCCAGGGCTGGCAGAACAGGTAGTCGGCGCGCGTCGTGCAGCGCACGCCTGCTTCCTCGAATATCTCGCGTGCGGCGGCCTGTTCGATCGTCTCGCCCGGCTCGACAAAGCCCGCGAGACACGACCAGAAGCCCGGACGCCACGCGGCCTGACGGCCCAGCAGGCATCGGTCGTTGTGCACCGCCAGCATGATCGCGACGGGGTCGACACGCGGGAAATGCTCCGCGCCGCAGTCATCGCATTTCCGCTTCCAGCCCGCTTCTTCTGCCGTCGTGCGCGTTCCGCAATTGGCGCAGAAGCCGTGCCGCCGATGCCATTCGAACAACGCCCGCGCAGTCGCCGCAGCGCCGCCCTCGAAGGGCGAGAAGGCCGAGGCCGCTGCGCGGAAATCCTCGAACACGCCCAGTCCAGCGATCGGCGAGCTGTCGAGGCTGAAGGACGAGGGCAATTCCAGCGCAAACACAGGCGAGCCCTTCACCGTCTCGCCAAGAAACAGGCGTTGCGCCTTGGGGCTCAGCATCGCCGCCTGCGCGCCGAGCCAGAGGATCGGCCGACCGGGCGCCAGCCGCGCGCCGATCTGCATGGGGCCCGATGGCGGCGCGGAGCCCTCGACCAGCGGCATGCCCTCGCGCATCAGCAGGATCTGCGCGCGCTCGGATGCGATCGCTGCATCGAGCCACGCCTTGTCGCGCCGGTGGTGCGCCGCGCGGTCGAGCCCTGATGGCACGAGAGGTATGTCAGCGGCGGCGCGTGACAGGGGCTCTTGCAAGGGGGGCACTAAAGCTTCCTGATATTGCCTCGGAAGCGCTCTATGGCACGCCGCTGCGCAACCACGCCATAGGCGCCCAGCGTTAGCACGGTCAGCAGCGTCCGCCCTGCGCCACCAAGACGCCGCACCGGTTTCCCATGCCCATCCGTCAGACCGACATAGGCGCTCGCCTGCATGGGTGGCGCATGTTCGGGATCGACCGCATCGCGGATCATCGCTCCGATCGCCGCGTCCAGCTGGCGTTCCTTTTGTTCAAACGACCCCGCAGGCGGCGGGGGCGGGGGGGCTGGAATGGCCAGTTTTCCGGCAAGGCGCGCCAGCAGGTCGGCCAGTTCATCGACCCGCATCATCGGCTCGGGCTGCGCCTGTATCCAGTTGCGATCCGCCAGCAGATGAAGATAGCCGCCCTTGGGCAGGCCAGCCTCGATCAGGAGCGGCACGACGGGCTTGCCCTGCGAATCGGCAACGGCCAGTTCCCGCCGCATCCGGTCCGAGCGATTGCAGTCCTGTGAGAAGAGGAGGGCTACGATCCCGGCCCCCCGGATGGCCGTATCGACCTCGGCCTCGGTGATGACTTCAGCCGCCAGCGTTGCATCGTACCAGGCCGAAACACCCCGCTCATCCAGCTTGCGGGCGAGATAAGCCGCCAGTTCCCGGTCGCCCCGCGCGAAAGAGATAAAGACGTCGCGGCTCATGCGGGGCTCGTTCCCGGTTCGGGCGCGGGGACCGGCCGCACGCCAGTCTCGGTGTCCATCAGCCCGCGTTTCACACGAGATAGTTTCAGGAATAGCAAAGGCGTCCCCGAACGACTCATCCACGTCCAACATTGCAGGGTGAACGCGGACTTCCTATAAGGAAAGTGCAGGCTGGTTGCGGACGGGCGGTTCGCCAACCCGGTCAGGTCCGGAAGGAAGCAGCCGTAACGAGTTTAGCTCGGGTCGCGACCAGCCTGCACCTCACGCCGTCACATTCCACAACAGATTCGGGAGGTTGGCCCCGCTCGGTTGGCGATTCCTCTTCTTGTGGGCCATATAGCGTCCATGGCGTCGAAAAAGCCTCCCCAATCGCCCGGAAAAGGGTCGCCCGAAGACGGGCCTGTGGACGATGTTGCGGCGCCCCGTGACACGATGACCGCGTCCATGTTCGGCGATGACGTCCCGCTCGGCCCCGTGGCCTATCAGGTCCTCGCCCGCAAATACCGCCCGACCCGGTTCGAGGACCTTGTCGGCCAGGAAGCGATGGTCCGCACGCTCTCCAACGCGTTCCGGACCGGACGCATCGCGCACGCCTTCATGCTCACCGGCGTTCGCGGCGTCGGCAAGACGACGACGGCCCGCCTGCTCGCCCGTGCGTTGAACTACGAGACCGACACCGTCCACCAGCCGTCGATGCTGCTCGATCCGCCCGGCGTGCACTGCGCCGCCATCATGGAGGGGCGTCACCCCGACGTGCTCGAACTCGACGCCGCCTCGAACACCGGCATCGACAACATGCGCGACCTGTTGAGCGGCGCGCGCTATGCGCCCGTGAATGCGCGGTACAAGGTCTACATCATCGACGAAGTGCACATGCTCTCGACGGCGGCGTTCAACGCGCTGCTGAAGACGCTGGAAGAACCGCCGCCGCATGTGAAATTCATCTTCGCGACGACCGAGATCCGCAAGGTCCCCGTCACCGTCCTGTCGCGCTGCCAGCGTTTCAACCTGCAGCGCTTCTCGCCCGAAGCCTTGGCCGACCACCTCGCCAACATCAGCGCGAAGGAAGGCGCCAATGTCGCGCCCGAAGCGCTTGCTCTGATCGCGCGCGCCGCCGAAGGCTCCGCCCGCGACGGCCTTTCCATTCTCGACCAGGCGATCGTGCAGGGCGCCGGCGATGGCGGCGGCAAGCAGGTCACTGCCGAACAGGTCCGCGACATGCTCGGCCTCGCCGACCGCTCGCGCGTGCTTGACCTGATGGACCGCATCATCGCCGCCGACCACAAGTCCGCGCTCAACGAGGCGACCGCGCTTCTGGATCAGGGAGCCGATGCGCCGGTGCTGATCAAGGACCTGATGGACGTCGTCGTCGAAGTCTCCCGCGCGCAGGCGCTGAAGGACGACTACGTTTTCTCTGGCCCGTCCGAATGGGGCAAGCGCACCGTCGCGATGGCAGGGCAGGTCTCGCCCGCGCAGTCGGCCCGCATGTGGCGGCTGCTCCTGCAAGGATTCGAGGATTGCGCCCGCGCGCCCGATCCGCCGTCCGCAGCCCAGATGGTGGTGCTGCGCCTGGCCGCAGTCACAGGCCTGCCGTCGCCTGAAGACGCGGCGCGCATGCTGGCGGGCGGGGCCGCTGTGCCGGGCCCAAAGTCCCAGCCTGAACCGTCCCGCGCGCCCGAGCGTGCAGACGCCCCCTCCGCCACTGCGCCACCGCCTCCGCCGCCCGTCCGGCCGCCACCAGCACACGACGATGATCAAGGCGAGGTCGTGCGGCTCTCATCCCTTCGCGAGATCGTCGCTGAACTTGATGCACGCCGTGAGATTTCGCTGAAGTATGAGATCGAGCGCTTCGTGCGCCCGGCCGAGATCGATTTCGGCCATTTCCGTTACACGGCCGCGCCGAACGCGCCGAACAACCTCTCGCAGCGCATCAAGGACTGGCTCGAAGATGTCACCGGCGTCGAATGGGAAGTGCTGCAGTCGACAGACGGCGCGGCAGAAAGCGTCAAGGAGCGCCGGACCCGTCGCGGTTCGGAGAAGCTGCAATCGGCTGCAGCCATCCCGCGTATTGCCGAGGCGCTGCGACTTTTCCCTGGCGCGCAGGTGCTGCGTGTTGACGACGCAGAGCAGGCCGACGACCTTGATGATCTGGCACCGCAGCACAACGTGATACATGTCGACTTCGGCATGCGTGAGCGTGCCGAGGAAATGATCCCAGACCCCGACGAGCGTGAGGACGACGAATGAAAGACCTGTCCGACATCATGCGCCAGGCGCAACAGATGCAGCAGCGCCTGCAGGAAGCGCAAGAACGCATGGACCAGCTCACGGCGGAGGGTTCCTCCGGCGGCGGCATGGTCAAGGTAACGCTGAAGGGCAAGGGCGAGCTTCACGCGCTCAACATTGACCCGTCAATCATGACTCCGGGCGACAAGGAAATGGTCGAAGACCTCGTCAAGGCCGCGCATTCCGACGCCCGCCGCAAGCTGGATGATGCGATGGCTGACGCCATGAAGCAGGCCACGGGCGGCCTCGGCGGCATGCTCCCCGGCTTCAAGCTGCCGTTTTGAGCGGCGCTGCGGGGCGGACGATGAAGGCGGCCGACTGGATCAAGCACGGCGTCGTCTTCGTGGCGGCGATCTTCACCGTCTGGCTGTCTGGCGTCGTGCCTGTGCTGATCCTGCAGCCAGGGCCGTATGCCGGGCAGACGGCGATGCATGTCTTCGCCCAGATGGGCGCGGTGGATGTCTCCGGCCTCCTGCGCGCCTGGCCCATCTTCGGCGCGCTCGCGATCTGCCAGGCGCTGACATTCCACTATGTGAAGAGATGGACGACGCCGATCTTCCTCATCGGCGTATTCGCGCTCGGCTTCCTGATGGCATGGCGCTACTGGACGACTTACGCGTGAGGCTTGCTGACTAGGCCTGCGGCTTCCTGTTCTTCAGCCGCTCCACTGCAGCCGAGCCCTCGACCTTCGGCATGCGGGTTGGGCTCACATGCGGAGCCGACTTTGGCGACTCCTTCATCGGCGAAGGCCGGATCCGCCGATAGATGCGCAGCACCAGAACACCAAACAGGATCACCGCGCCGCTGAAGAACACGACCGGCCCCCAGACCGGATGCAGCGCGATGTCGAATACGAAACCCAGCCCGCCCGGAATGAAGGCCAGGGTCAGCAAGACAACCGGAATTGCGACTGCCAGGACGGCGAGAATGATTTCGTGCGGCTTCAGATCCATGGTCTCAAGGTACGCGCTGGAGGCTGAGGAGGGAAGCTCAGCAATGTGTGAACGGCGCTACTTCGCCACGCCCAGATGCTTCTCAAGGAACTCCGCTTCCTTGCGCGAATAGAACAGCCGGTTCTTCAGCTTGCGCCAGCCATGCCCCTCGTCAGGAATGCGGATGAATTCCGCTTCCACGCCGTTCTTGCGCAGCGTGGTCACCATGATCTCGGTCTCCGCGATGTCGATGCGCGGGTCCATGACGCCGTGCGAGTAGAGCATCGGCACGCGAATCTTGTCCGCGATGGTGATGGGCGAGATCTCCGTGTAGAATTTCTTCCACTCAGGATCGGCGATGTCGCCATACTCGATCAGGTCTGACGCTTTCAGTCCCGGCGAGGCGACCTCCAGTCCGGTCACCCAGTTGCCGACGCCGAACAGCGATACGCCCACCTTGAACGCGTCAGGATAGGCGCCGGTCACGGCGTTCACCATGTAGCCGCCATACGAGCCGCCGGACACCGCCGCACGGTCCGCATCGACCCGGCCGTCCTCCTTCAGGAAGGCGAGCATGTCGACAAGATCGCGCACGCTGTCGAGCCGCTTCTTCTGGTCATCCAGCGTCACGTAGGTGCGGCCAAAGCCGGTCGAGCCGCGGACGTTCGGCGCGAACACGGCGATGCCGCGGTCGACATAGTACTGGGCGTTGGCGTCGAAATTCGCCATCGACTGCCCCGTAGGCCCGCCATGCACGTCGAACAGCACGGGCGGCCTGGCGCCACCCTTCATCGAGGCGGCGTCCGGCAGGTAGAGCAGGCCCTGCAGTTCCACCCCGTCGCGCGCCTTCATCCTCACCGACACAGGCTTCACCAGCCGCTTCGCATCGAGCCCGGCCAGGCTTCCCGCGAACGCGGTGTTCGTCTTGCCCGTCGCAAGGTCGAGCACCATGATCTCGCCAGGCGTTGCGTAGTCGCTGCTATTGATCGCCAGTTTCGAACTGCCCGTGTCGCACGACAGCCCAAACACTCCATCGGGCAGTTTTGGCAGCGCGACAGCCTTCTTCGTCGCTCGCTCTTCCACGTGCAGCTTGAAGAATCCGTCCTCATTGGTCGACCAGGCGAGCCATTTCCCGCCTGTCCCGCACAGGCTGACATTCTGGATATCGTGCGGCGCTTCCTTCACGACGCTCACCGCGCCCGAGGCAACGTCGTAGTAGGACAGCGCCAGGAATTCGCGGCCTTCATTGCTGGCGAAGTAGAAGCCCTTGCTGTCGGGCGTCCAGGCAAAGCCGCCATCCGCGTGGTTAGCCCGAACCTCCGGCGCGGCTATCGTCTTCAGCGACTTGCCCGGAATATCAAGCAGCATGAGCTTGTCGGAATCCTCGCCCACGCCTTCGCTCACAGTGGCAGATTTTCCGTCGGGCGAGATCGATCGCACCAGCGTCGCAAGCTTGCCCTGCGCCAGCAGTGTCGGCGGCCCTTCGGGCGAGGCCATGTAGATGTCGAAGTCCGTCCCGTTGCGCTCGGGCGAGGCATACAGCAGCGACTGTCCGTCCGGCAGGAAGCCGCCGAACACGCGGAAGCCCCCGTCCTTCGCCGCGATCAGCTCCTGCTCCACCGCGCCATCCACGGTGACGAGGTTGTAGCTCTCCTGCTCGTTGCCGTTGTTGTCTGCCCCGTAGAGGATCGACGTCGAATCCGGCGACCATTCGAAGAAGGTGATGCCGTTGCCAAAGGTCAGCTGACGCGGCTGCCCGCCTTCGGCCGAAACCACCCACAGCTGCGGCAGGCCGGTGATCCGCCAGTTGAAGGCGATGCTCTTTCCATCCGGCGAAATCTCCGCCCCGCCTGCGCCCATCGCCAGCACGTAGCGCGCAATGTCCGCAGGGTCATCGCCGGCGCGCCCGACCGTGAGCGGTGCATCTGTCGGCTCGATGGCCGCAATCGACATGTCCGCGCCTTTGGCTCCGCCATAGGTGGCCGTCTTTGCTTCAGCCGGCGCGGCCGGCGCCGGCGCTTGCGCGCTGCAGGCAGCGAATGCCGATACGGATGCGAGCAGCAAGGCAAGACGGATCATGACGTATCTCCCGAAACACGCTGCAAGCTATCTGTTTCGGAAGCGATTGCCAGTGTTGCGAATGTCGCTCAGCACGTTTGATCAAGGATGCGCGCGCATCGTGCGGCGATAACTATTGCTGCCCCCGTTTTTCAGCGCGACCTGTTTCATCTACCAGCGCAGAACGCGTGACCCGGCGATCGCGCCTGCGGCCACAGTGAGCGCGACGCCGACTGAGTACCACACCGCTACGAAGGGAGCTGTGTTCTCGTCGCAATGCAGGCCGTAGACCGTCGCCGAGACGCCGCCCGCGAGCAGGCCGGCGGCTGCGCCCGCGAGTGCGGTCCGGGTCGGGGCGAAGCGGCGCATCGTCCAGAGGATCGCGGCAAGACCCGGAAGCGCTAGCACGAAAATCAGCAAGGGGCAGGAGTCCCAGCTGCCGCCCATGATCGCGGCGGGCATTTGTTCGGAAGGCATCGTCATCAGCTGAGCTGCGGCCAGAGCTGCGATCGCGGCCGCGCAGGCTGCAGCGATCGTCCAGCCAAGGCGCCCATTGGCGCCCGGTCGCGAGAGACGCTCCGCCAGTAAAAATCCCGCAGCTCCAAGCCCGACCGTATAGATCGCTTTCATCCAGAATGTCGGGTCGGCGAATGCGTCAGGCAGGTCCGGTCTGAAGCCGATCCACGGGACCATGATCACGAGGGCGGCGGCCGCTCCCGCGAGCGCCAGCGCGGACAGGCGCCTGGGCAATACGCCCCGATCCACGGGGGCCGCATCGCGGGCGAGGAGGGTGATCAACTCATCAGTTTTCATCGCGCGCCCGCCTCATGAGAAGTTGCAGGCTGCGATGGATCGAAACCTTGACGGCCCCTTCGGTCATCCCCGCCTTGCGAGCAGCCTCGGCGTGGGAGAGGCCGGCGATCTTCACGTCCTCCAGAAGCGAACGCTGCTTGTCCGGAAGCGTGGAGACAAGTTTGCCGAGATCGTGTCGCGTCGCCGCTTCGTTGCTGTCCTCGCTGGCGAAGAGCTCGGTCGCCTCGTCGAGAGGCTCCGTGCGGCGGATTCGGTTGCGGCGATACCAGTCGACCAGCTTGTAACGCGCTATGGCGTACGCCCACGACGTGAAGGGTTGTGAAGTGTCGTAGGTCTCGCGCTTGAGATGGATGGCCAGCAGCGATTCCTGCACGAGATCCTCCAGGTCGGCGGCGCTGCGACCCATCTTGCGAGCCAGGAAGCCCCGCAGATAAACGGCCAGCGTTCCCAGCATCTCGCCATGCGCGGCGGCGTCTCCGCCAAGTCCACGAAGCATCAGCGCTTTCAAACGGGCTTCGATATCCGATGCCAAGCAGAGGTCCGCCCAAGCACCGCCCCGTCACCATTCGCAGGGCAGTCGCATCTGTGTAGCGGAGCCTTGCAACGCTTGTCACGCGCCCATCAGATGCCAGCGTACCACTCATAGCCACGATCTTCCCAATAGCCTCCCTTGCCGCGGCCGAAAGAATCGAGACGTTCGACCATCTCGATGCGCATGAGGTATTTGGCGTGCTTGTAGCCGAGCTGCCGTTCGACACGCAGGCGAAGCGGGGCGCCGTGCGCAACATCGAGCGGCTGGCCGTTGAGGTTGTAGGCCAGGATCGTCTGCGGGTGGAAGCCGTCAATCAGGTCGATGCTCTCGTAATACATGTCGGCGCCGCCGCCATAGTTGTCAGCGCAATGCATGACCGCGAAGCGTGCGTTGGGCTTGAGGCCCGCTGTCTGGAGGAGCGGTCCAAGCTGCGCGCCTTGCCACTTGCCAATTGCGCTCCAGCCCTCGACGCAGTCGTGGCGGGTGATCTGAGTGCGGGCAGGCAGCGCGCGCAGGTCTGCAAGCGAGAGGTCGAGCGGCCGCTCGACCAGACCGTCGATGCGTAGGCGCCAGGCGTTGAAGTTGCCGGAAGCCAGCGCGTTGTAGGCGGGTGTGTTCGGATTCTTCGTGCCATTTGCCTTGAAGACGGGCGAGATGTCGCGCTCCGAGAACTCGCGCGCCAGCGGCTGGCCGAACATCAGCGCGCGCTGGGCGGACATGGTGAGGCTTTCGCCGGCGCTGAGGAAGTTCCGGAAGCCTGGCGAAGCTGAGAGGGCGTCACATCCGGTGAGGGCGAGGCCGCCCAGAGTGATGGCTCCGCCGGTCAGCAGCGTGCGGCGGGTGAGGAAGTCTTTCACGACGTGTGCTCCGAGGCGGCGGGTGCGGGCGGGACAGTGAACTTGCCCGTGATCATCGAGCGGATCTCGTTCCAGGCGCCTGCAACGACAACCTCGACGAGGTGGATTATCAGGAAGGCGACCAGCAGGTTGGCCGCGATGAAGTGGAGCGAGCGGGCCGATTGGCGGCCGCCGAAGATATCGAGGAAGACCGGCGCGATGGCGTTGAAGCCCGGCGACATGGTCAGGCCGGTGAAGATGATCAGCGGGAAGAGCACGAAGATCACCGCAACATAGGCAAGCTTCTGCAGCGTGTTGTAGCGCTTCGCGGCGGGGCTGGTGATGCGCTTGAACTGGGCGTGATGGACGATCTCCTCCCAGAGATGACGCGGCTTGAGCTCGGAGCGTTCCGGCAGGATGTCGCGCGCGAAGTGGCGGTTTACCAGGCTGAAGGCGGTGTAGAGTGCGCCGTTGATGACCAGCAGCCAGGCGAAGAAGAAGTGCCAGTTGCGGCCTGCAGCGAGATCGCGATGGTTGGGCAAGGTGAGCAGGTCGGGGAAGCCGCCAGGGATGGACAGCCATGGCGTATCGAAGTTCGCGCCCGCCTGGCCCCAGTAGAGCATCGGGTGCGCATTGAAGATCTGCAGGCCGCTGAGCAGCAGCAACAGGAAGCATAACGCGTTGATCCAGTGCGCGATGCGCACGATCCGGGTGTGGCGGTAGACGATCTCGCTCGTGGGCTGGGCGGTCATGTTCGTGCTCGAAGATAGAGTGCGCCGGGACGCCCGGATGCGTCGGAGGGGAGTTGGCCGGGCGTCCCGACGGTCAGCGTCAGTTTCCGGCCGGTTTCATCGGATCGGCCTTCATCGCGTCTGACGCCATCGGATCGGCGGGCTTCATCGGGTCAGCCGCCATTGCGTCGGGTTTCATCGGATCGGCGGCAATGGCGTCCGACGCCATCGGGTCAGCGGGTTTCATCGCATCGGTCGCCATCGCGTCCGGCTTCATCGCATCAGCAGCCATCGGATCTTCGGCGCCCGGAGAGCAGGCGGCGACCGAGAGAGCCAGCGCGGCGGCGGCGATCGAAGAAAAAAGTGTACGGGAGATCATCTTGTGTCCTTTGTGACTGTGCCGGAGCACGTGGGTTGAACGCGAAGAGGAAAGTCAGGCCTTGAGAGATGCGAGAATTCGCCCGCCAGACACGCCCTGAAGCAGGATGGCGGTTCGGTAGGCGGGGTTGGTTGGCGCCGGGAGCTGGTAGTCAGCCGCCGCGCCATTCCATCCGCCGATACGGATCAGTTCGTGGACGACGTTGCGGTGAGGGAGTGTACGGCCGCCATTCTCGCCGGCCTGGATCGGCACCTGGACGGTGCGTGGATCGTAGCGGACGAGCCAGACGTCGACGCCGCCGGACGGCGCCGGTGCGGATGCGATGGTGAGCTGATTGCCCGAGAGCGTCAGCGCAGGCGCGTTGGCGGGCAGCTTAGCGCCGTCAACCGCCCGGGTGAGCTCTGCGCGTTTGTTGCCGACGATATCGATGTGGCCGTTGATCACCACTTGCGGCGTGGCGACGAACTGGCGCTTCAGGCCGCCATTGGTGTAATCATACTGGCGCTGCGTGTTTTCCCTGGAGGCGTATGTGTCCTTCCAGCCCAGCCTGTCCCAATAGATGACGCCGAAGCTGAGGACGAGGAGGTCAGGCCGGTCCGTGAGGGTGAGGATGTTCTCGTTGGCGGGCGGGCAGGAGGAACATCCCTGGCTCTGGTATAGTTCCACCACCGTCGGCGGCCCTGCGGAAGCGGTATTCGTGAATGCCGTTGCCGTCGCGAGCGCAAAGCCCACGGCTGCGACCACGGGAAGGGCAAACAGAAGCCTGGAGTTGAATGGCGACATGGCACCCTCTTGCGCCACTGCGGCGCGTTCAGAAGGCCATTCGCGCCGGAGTGGCGCGCGGTTACAGGCTCCGCGCAGAAAAAGTTCCCGGAACGGGCGGCGAGCCAGACACAGCAAAACGGCCGCTGTTTCCAGCGGCCGCTTCGGTCTGATCTCAGGTGTGCGCCTAGCGCGTGCCGTTGGCCGTGTTGGCCGGTGTCGGCAGGGGCTGCGAGACAGTGGGGTTTCCGCCAAGCGCGGCGTGCAGGATGATCCACTGCTCGAGGCGGGCGCGGTTGTTGGCGATGAGGTTGGCTTCCGCCACCTCGGCGTTGTCGCGGACGGTGAACAGGTTGAGCAGGCTTTCCGAGCCTTCCTGGTATTTCAGCTCGCCGAGGCGGAGCACTTCCTGGGCGGCGTCGGAGGCCTTCTGCAGCGCCACGTTGCGCGATCCCAGCGTGTTGAACTGGTCGATCGAGGCGACGATGTCGCCATAGGCGTTGATGATCGTCTGGCCGTAGCGCTCCAGCGCCTGGCGCTCCTGCGAGGAGGCAATCTTGATGCGCGCGTCGATGGCGCCGCCGTCGAAGATGGTCTGCGCCAACGAGATGCCGATCGATAGGGCGAGGTCGTCGAAGCTGAACAGGTCGGACGCCGTGTTGAGCGCCGTGTTCTGCAATCCGGCCGCGAGGTTGGCGTCGAGCTGCGGCCACGGGCCCAGTTCGGCGATGCGCGTGTTGGCGAAAGTCTGGATCATCGCGAGCTCTGCTGCGACCACATCCGGGCGCGAGCGCACGGTGAGTTCGGGAAGGCCGAGCGGCGGCGTCGCCGGCGGCTGGGGCAGGGCGCCGCCAAGCGTCAGCTTGTTTTGCGGGAAGCGGCCGAGTGCGATTTCGAGCGCCCGCACAGCAGAGCGAAGCGAAGCTTCGGACGCGAGGATCGAATCCTCGGCCTGGGCGAGACGCGATTCGCCCAGCACCAGTTCGTCGCGCGCGATCGAGCCGGCGTCGAAGCGGGTCTGCGTGATGCGGAAAGTCTGGCGCTGCCGCTCAAGCGAGCGGCGGTCGAGTTCGAGCTGCTGCTGCTGCTCGATCACGGTGAAGTAGGCGCGCGCGACCTGCGCTGCGATCTGGCGGCGGGTCTGCTCGTAAGTGGCTTCGGTCGAACGCAGGCCGGCGGACGATGCGGTGATCGAGGCCGAGAGGTCGCCCATGATATCGACGTCATAGCGGCCGGTCAGCGCGAAGGAGTAGCCGACATCGCTGGCGCTGGAGTTCAGTGCGCCGCCATCCGTGGCGCTGGCGCCGATGCTTGCGCCAAGCTGCGGGAAGAGGCGCGAGCGGGTTTGCTGCAGCGAGGCTTCCGACTGGCGGACGGATTCAATTGCGGCGCGAAGCGTGCGGTTGTTCTCGAGCGCTTCCTGCACATAGGAGATCAGCTGCGCGTCCTGGAAGATACTGTAGTCGGCGACGGCCGCGGCGGGATCGCCGGTCATCGGCGCGACGGTCCAGTCAGCGGGCATGCCCGCGCGCTTCACGGCCATGGCCTCGAAGGCTGGTTCTGCGATGGGGAGGTGGCCGCAGCCGGAGAGGAGTGCTGCGAGAGCGCCCACGGACACGCCGCGGGTCATTTTCTTGTCAATCATGTCTCAGCGCCTGGATTGGGTCTAATTGAGCTGCACGGCGGGCAGGGAAAAAACCGAAGATCACACCAACGGAGGCCGCCGCCCCCAGTGCAGTCGCGATGATGACGGGGGAGACCATCATCGGCGCGTTGGCGATCTGTGCATACGCGAAGACGCCGCCCCATCCTAGCGCCATCCCGATCAACCCCCCGAGGGTGCAGAGTACGATGGCTTCGAACAGGAACTGGAGAAGAATGTCGCCGCCACGCGCCCCGATGGCCATGCGCAGGCCGATCTCGCGGGTTCGCTCCGTAACAGAGACAAGCATGATATTCATGACACCGACGCCGCCGACGATCAGGGATACCGCAGCCGTGAATGCGAGCAGCATGCTCATCGTCTCGGCCGCGGCGGCCCGCTGCTTTATCATGTCGGCAAAGTTAACAACCGCGAAATTATCGCTGTCGCCCGGCGAGATCTTGCGTCTTTCGCGCATCAGGGCGGTCACTTCCTCCTGCGCTTCCATGACGTCGTAGTCGTCCTGGACCAGCAGCTGGATGCGCGAAACATGGCGGGAAACCCAACGATTTCCGCCGGTAATCCGGTTACGGACCATGCTGAGCGGCGCGATCATGGTGTCGTCCCGGTCCATGCCCATGCCGCCGCCGCCGGATTGTCCCTTGGACTCCAGAATACCTATGATCTCGATGGGGACACTGTTCACGCGGATGCGCTCGCCGATGGCGCTGCCTCCCGGAAACAGGTTGGCCGCCGCCGTCTTTCCGAGAACGGCCACTGCCGCGCCGCTCTGGACCTCCTGGGCCGTGAACTCGCGGCCTTCGGATACGCGCCAGTTGTTGACCTCGAAGAAGCCTGCATCTCCGCCCTGGATGTTGGTCACCCAGTTCGCCTCTTCGGAGACCGCGCTCGCCTGTTGGGAGAGTACGCCGGTGGCGGCGACGACGAAGGGGAGTTCGCCAATCGCGGCGACGTCGGATTCGGCAAAAGGCCGGCCGGAGCCGCCGCCCTGGTTGCGACCGCCGCGGTTCATGTTGCCTGGCTGAAGGTTGAGGACGTTCGCGCCGACGCTGGAAATCTGCGCCTCGATCTGGGCCTTTGCGCCTTCGCCGATCGACATCATCACCATCACCGAAGCGACGCCGATGATGATTCCCAGCATTGTCAGCAGGCTGCGCATGGGATTCGAAAACAGCGCTTCCGTGGCCGAGGATGTGGCGACGCCAACCTTCATGTCCGGCCTCCCGCCGCTTGCCTGGGCCCAGTCGCTCGTTTCAGTTCGGGATGCGCGCTGTCGGATTCAATCCTGCCGTCCCTGAAATGAATCTGGCGGCTGGCGTACCCCGCCACCTCGTTCTCGTGGGTAATGACGACGACCGTGATGCCCTGCCGGTTGAGATCCTGCATCAGGTGCATGATCTCGTCCGTGGTCTTCGTATCGAGCGCGCCCGTAGGTTCATCGGCCAGCAGGATGCGGGGGCGGTTGGACAGGGCGCGAGCGATGGCGACGCGCTGTTGCTGGCCGCCGGAGAGCTGCATCGGCCTGTGGTCCATGCGCGTGCCGAGGCCGACGAGTTCAAGGCACTCCTTCGCGCGGGCGTCGATGTCGCCGACATCCTTGCGCGCGTAGCGCAAGGGGAGGCGGACATTCTGGAACGCATCCTGGCGGGCCAGCAGGTTGAACTGCTGGAAGACGAAGCCCAGCGTTTCGTTTCTGAGATCCGCAAGTTCGTCGCGCGACATTTCCGAAAGGGCCCGCCCGTTGATCCACATTTCCCCCGAGGTCGGCCGATCGAGCGCTCCGATGAGATTCATCAGCGACGACTTGCCTGAGCCGGACGGACCCATGATGGCGACGAACTCGCCCGCGTGGATGTCGAGATCGACGCCGTCGAGCGCGCGCACTTCCTGGTCGCCCATCCGGTAGATCTTCGAAAGATTCCGGCAGGAGATGATTGGCCTGACTTCCGTCATTGGGGTCAGGACCGCGCTTGGGTCTGGCCGGACGCCTTGTCGGCCGCATTCGCGCGCACCACGAAGACATCACCTTCTTCGGCGCCGCGGATGATCTGCGCGTTCTCGCCGTCCGAGATGCCGATGGTCAGCGTGGCGCGTTCGAGTTCGCCTGCTGCATCGAGTTTGTAGACGGTGACGCGCTTCTGCGACTGCATCTCCGAGCGGAGCTTGGCGACGGCGTCGTACTCATCCGCATTGAGGTTGCGGCGGAACACGGACTCCTGCGTCTGCTGCATCTTGGCGAAGCGCTCGGAGCTGGCCTGCTGCTGCTGGATGCTGGGAGGAGGGCCGAAGCCGCCGCCGCCGACAATGGTTGCGCCGCCGGCCGGCGCGCCGCCCGGGGCGCCGCCGATCGAGGCCATGGCCTTCTGCATCTCCGTGCGCATCTCATTGATGATCTTCTGCGCGCGCGCATCGTCGATGCCGGCTGTCTTGAGGATTTCCTGGAATTGCTGTCCGCCGCCCGGTCCGCCGCGGCCGCCGCCACCCCCTGCGCCGGGCGGTCCGCCTTGTCCGGGGGGGCGTTGTCCGCCCTGGCCGCTGGCCTCGTCGGCTGCGCGGAAGGCGTCCGTGATCTCTTTCGGCAGCTGCGGCTTGGTCGCGTCCTCATCGATGCGCAAGACATCCTGAACGCGATCTGCGGTGATCTCGACATTGGCGGTCATTCCCGGGAGGAGACGGCCGTTCGGGTTTCGCGCGTTGACCACGACGGTGTAGGTGACGACGTTGGCCGACTCCGCACCAAGCTGGCGAACCTGCACCACCGAGCCCTGGAAGCGTTCGCCCGGGAAGGCGTCGACGGTGAACACGACCGGGTCGCCATTGTCGATGCCGCCGATGTCGGACTCGACGACGTTGGCCTCGATCTCGATCTGTGAGAGGTCAGCAGCGACGGTGAAGAACTTGGCGACCGACTGCGAGGACTGCACGGTCTGGCCGACCTCCACCGCGCGGTGCAGGACGACGCCGTCGATCGGGGAGCGAATCTTGGTGCGCTCCAGCTTGGTGAGCGAGTCCTGCACGGTGGCGCGCGCCGTCTCCAGGCCGGCGAGTGAGGACTTCAGCGACACCTCCTCCGTTTGCACGGCGAGCTGGGCATTCTTGAAGGCCTGCTCTGACTGTTCCATCGCCTGCGTGGAGGTCGCTCCTTCTGCATAGAGAACTTTGGTGCGCTCGTAGGTCCTGGACTGGATGTCGAGATCGAGCTTGGCGCGCGCGATCGACGCGCGGGAGTTGTCTACGGACGCCTGCGACTGCTGCATGCGTGCGCGGTTCTGGTCGAGCGTGTTCTGGAAGGTCTCGGGGTCGACTTGCGCGAGCACCTGGTTCTTCTTCACCGTGTCATTGAAGTCGACATAGATCGCCGTGATCCTGCCGGAGACTTCGGAGCCGACCTCGACCTTCTCGCGCGGCTGCACGGCGCCTGAGGCGGTGATGACGCGGGAGACGTCGCCCTTGTCGACCTTCACAGTCTCATAGGCGTAGGCGCCCGGCGCCGCAGAGGCGCCGCCGCCCATCATCATGGCGCCGGCCCCGATCGCGACAATGACCGCGCCTGCAATCCCGATCATCAGTTTCTTGTTCATCTCGATCTTTCCGAACGTTCGCAGCAAGCCCTGGGCGACGACGATAAGTCCATTTGGACCTTCATACGCGGATTTAAGCGAAGGGCGCCTGCTATTCCGTCGGGGTCTCACGGAAATTTCAGGCAAGTAACAATCTGTCGCAAGGCCATGTTTTCAAGCGTCTTGGTCGCGTGCAGCGTTTGAGCGACGGTGTTTGACGCGCCCCTTCCCTAGGGGATAATGCGCGTGGGGCGCGAGTGTTGGCGGCAGACGGGCGTAAGCATGACGGGACTGGACACACGGCGGTATGCGCGATGCTGCTGCTGAAGGATGTCTCGCGTGGTGCTGGCGGCGGGATGCTGCTGAGGAGTGTTTCGCTCGAGATTGCTGCTGGTCGACCTACGGGTATCGTGGGGTTGCCGGATGCCGGGCGTGAAGCGTTCGCACGCCTTGTTTCGGGCGCGGACCGGCCGCAGGCGGGCGAGATCAGGCTGGGCGGCGAACACATCTCGAAAGCGAAGGGCGCCAAAGGCCGGGTGCTGCGTGTGGGCCCGTCGGGCCTGCCTGCGTCGGGCCAGAAGGTGGGGCGCGTGGCCGGACGCGAGGTTGCGGCGCTGGCGGGTCTGTCCGCGCGGGTGGAAGACAAGCTCTCTAGCCTCTCGGCTGTGCAGCGGATGAAGCTTGCGCTCGCGCAGGCGGTGGCGGCGCGCCCGGCATTGCTGATCATCGACGGACCGACCGCACAGTTTGATCCCGTTGCGAGCGATGAGCTGCTGCTGGCCCTGCCTGGACTGCTCGCGCAGGCGACAGGCGTTGTCGTCTTGCTGGCGGCAAGCGCGGGCGAAGCGCTGGCGCTTAACGGCGATATCACCGTGGTCGCGGGCGGGCGTGTGATCCAGTCAGGCCGTGCAGATGAGGTGGCGGCGCATCCGGTGAATCTTGCCAGTGCGATCGCCACGTCCTGGCCGCAGCTCAACACGCTGGCGATGACGGCCCGCGACGGGCGATGGCTGCTGGCTGATGGCTCGCGTCTGCAATTGCCGGAGAGCGTCGCACTGCCGTCGGAGGGCGTGTGCACGCTGGCCTTTCACCCGGAGGATGTGGCGCTGGAACGCGCAAGCGCCGCATGTCTGCGCTTTGTGGTGCGGGCGGCTGCGCCTGTGCGTGGCGGCTACCTGCCGGTGACTTTTGCGGGCGCGCGTTGGATGTGCCCGCTGACATTCACCGCGCCGCATGCGGGCGTGCTGCTGAACGCGTTTGTCGATCGGTCGCGCCTGATGATGTTCGATGCGGCGGGCAATGCACTCTCGTGACTGCCCTGCGAACAGGCGCCGCGCCATTTTGCCGAACGTGACACTTCTAAGACGGACAATCCTGCCCTAGCATTGGCGTCTACGGCTGATTGCGGGGAATACCGGGAATGAATCTTCTGCCTTTCGCGCTGCTCGCGTATCTCGTCATGCAGTTCGGCATCGCGTTCTTCGCATCGCGCTTCATCAAGGTGGAAGCGGATTACTTCGTCGCCGGCCGAAAGCTGGGCGTGTTCGCCGTGGCGATGTCAGTGTTCGCGACATGGTTCGGCGCCGAGGCCGTGGTTGGCGCGTCTGGGGCGGTGGCGGAGCAGGGCCTGTCGGCCAGCAGCGCGGACCCGTTCGGCTATACCCTCTGCCTGCTCGCGATGGCGACCTTCATCGCCTTCAAACTCCGCGAAGCGGGCGTGATGACGTTCGTGGATTTCTTCCGCCAGCGCTTTGGCCCGACCGCCAACATGCTTGCGGCCCTGCTGAGCATTCCGAGCTCGCTGTTCTGGGCGTCGGCGCAGCTGCTGGCGCTGGGCTTTGTCGTATCCGAGGTCACCACGCTTGACCTGACGACATGCCTCATCATCGCGACGGCGGTGATCGTCGCCTACACGGCCGTGGGCGGACTGTTCGGGGACGTGATAACAGATATCGTGCAAGGCAGCATACTCATCGTCGGGCTGGTGGTGCTTTTGATCGCTGTGCTTGCGAGCCAGAATTTCTACTTCGCCAGCATCACGCCCGAACAGCTGTCTTTCATCGCTCTGGACGAGACCGGTGCGCCCGTCAGCCTGCTTGCAACGCTCAACACTTGGATGATCCCCGTTGTCGGCTCGCTTGTGGTGCAGGAGGCGATCTCTCGCTTTCTGGGCGCCACGTCGGCCTCAGTGGCGCGGAGGGGATGCTATCTTGCGGCAGGGCTCTACCTTGTGATCGGATCAATTCCGGTGATCATCGGACTGCTTGGCGGCGCGGCGGGGTTCGTCCCGGACGGTGGAGCGGACCAGTTCCTGCCGCAACTGGCGCAGCAGTATCTCGACCCGGTGCTCTACGTGATCGTCATGGGCGCGCTGGTGTCGGCGATCCTTTCGACGGTGGATACGACGCTGCTTGCGATCTCCGCGATTGCGACGCGCAACCTGGTCGAGCCTATGGCGCCCAACCTGTCGCAGAAGAGCCGCGTGCGCGTGGGCCGGGTGATCACGGCGCTGACCGGCATCGCAGCGTTCGCCACCGCGGCTTCGGGCGAGAGCATCCAGGGGCTGGTGGAAATCGCTTCGTCCTTCGGCTCGGCGGGCATCGTTGTGGCGCTGATGTTCGGCCTGCACTCGAAGCTGGGTGACGAGCGCGCGGCAGTGGCGGCGCTGCTGACCGGGCTGACAATGAGCTTCTTCGGTAATGGCGTGGTGTCGTGGGGCTACAGCCTGTTCGCCGGCGAGGAAGCCGCGGCGGCGCTGCCATGGTACTTCCAGGCCAATGACGAGAGCGGCTATGTACTGGCCGTTCTAGCAGCGCTGGTGGCATATGTGGGCGTGGCGCTCGTGACGGCGCGTGGGGCGCGGCCGGTGGCGGCGGAGTAACTGCCGGCAGATCAGTCCTCATCCTCATCCTCATCCTCATCCTCATCCGCATACGGATCCGGACCGCCGTCTGCTATCCACTCATCGATCCGCGCCGCGAGAACCGGCAGCGGCACGGAACCAAGCTGCAGCACCGTGTCG
>Ga0315902_10000861_pt1 | contig 50341 bp, 42 predicted proteins | sample LakEriMetagenome_9_FD_203523 | JGI IMG/M metagenome (GOLD analysis project Ga0315902, IMG submission 203523) | Freshwater fungal communities from buoy surface, Lake Erie, Ohio, United States - Buoy 12 MA117 | ecosystem: Environmental > Aquatic > Freshwater > Lake > Lake biofilm | place: USA... | reverse complement strand
AAGCGCGGGCATCGGCGCTGGCCTGGTGGCTGCCGTGGTCGTCCTGATCTGGCTGGGCACCGGCTTCTTCATCGTGCAGGAAGGCCAGCAGGCGGTCATCACCCAGTTCGGCCGCTACCAGTCCACCGTCGGTGCCGGTTTCAACTGGCGCCTGCCGTACCCCATTCAGCGCCATGAGATGGTGATGGCCACCCAGATCCGCTCGGTGGACATCGGCCGCGACACCGTGATCCGGGCTACCGGCCTGCGCGAGTCGGCCATGCTCACGCAAGACGAGAACATCGTTGAGATCAAGTTTGCCGTGCAGTACCGCCTCAAGGACGCCCGAGCCTGGCTGTTCGAGAGCAAGAACCCGGTGGAAGCCGTGGTGCATGCCGCCGAGACGGCGGTGCGCGAGGTGGTGGGCAAGATGCGCATGGACTCGGCTCTCGCCGAGGAGCGCGACCAGATCGGTCCGCGCGTGCGCGATCTCATGCAGGTGATTCTTGATCGCTACAAGCTGGGCGTCGAAGTGGTGGCGGTCAACCTGCAGCAGGGCGGTGTACGACCGCCCGAGCAGGTGCAGGCCTCTTTTGACGACGTGCTCAAGGCCGGTCAGGAGCGCGAGCGCGCCAAGAACGAGGCGCAGGCCTATGCCAACGATGTGATCCCGCGTGCCGTGGGTTCCGCCTCGCGTCTGAAGGAAGAAGCCGACGCCTACAAGGCCCGTATCGTCGCGCAAGCCCAGGGTGATGCGCAGCGCTTTCGCTCGGTGCTCACCGAGTACCAGCGGGCCCCCCAAGTCACGCGTGACCGCATGTACCTGGACGCGATGCAGCAGATCTACTCCAACGTGAACAAGGTGATCATTGACTCGCGCCAGGGGTCCAACCTCCTGTACCTGCCGCTGGACAAACTGATGCAGCAAGTGGCCAGCGGGGAGGGCGCGCCCGCCGCGGTGGCGCCGCCCACGCCGGCGCCTGCGGCTCCGCCCGCCGCGAATGACCCGCGTGCGCGGGACGGCAACAACACCCGCGGCCGCGAACGCGAATCGCGCTGAACGGGGAGCGACACCATGAACCGAATTGGACTTTGGATTTCCACCGCGCTGGTCGCCCTCGTGCTGCTCAGCTCCACCCTGTTCGTCGTCGACCAGCGCCAGTTCGGCGTGGTCTACGCGCTGGGTCAGATCAAGGAAGTGATCACTGAACCGGGCCTGCACTTCAAGCTGCCGCCCCCGTTCCAGAACGTGAGCTACATCGACAAGCGCTTGCTCACGCTGGACAGCGCCGACACCGAACCCATGCTCACCGCCGAAAAGCAGCGCGTGGTGATTGACTGGTTCGTGCGCTGGCGTATCAGCGATCCCTCGCAGTACATCCGTAACGTGGGCCTGGACGAGGCCGCGGGCGCCAACCAGCTCAATCGTGTGGTGCGCAACGCCTTCCAGGAAGAGATCAACCGCCGCACCGTGCGCGAGCTGCTCTCCACCCGGCGCGAGCAGCTGATGGCCGACGTCAAGCGCGAGGTGCAGGAAGTGGTCAAGGGCGCCAAGCCCTGGGGCGTGGACGTGGTGGACGTGCGTATCACCCGCGCCGACTATGTCGAGGCCATCACCGAATCCGTCTACCGCCGCATGGAGGCCGAGCGCAAGCGCGTGGCCAACGAGCTGCGCTCCACCGGCGCCGCCGAGGGCGAGAAGATCCGCGCAGACGCCGACCGCCAGCGCGAGGTCGCCGTGGCCAATGCCTACCGCGACGCCCAGAAGATCAAGGGCGAGGGCGATGCCGAAGCCGCGCGCATCTACAACGAAGCCTTCGGACGCGATCCGCAGTTTGCCCAGTTCTATCGCAGCCTGGATGCCTACAAGGCCAGCTTCGGCCGCAAGGGCGATGTGATGGTGCTGGATCCGTCCTCCAGCGAGTTCTTCCGCAACTTCCGCGGGGCCGGCGCCGGTTCGGCCGCCCCCGCCGCTCCCGCGCGCAAATAAGGCGCGGCGTGTCGTCCGAGGTGTTGTGGGCGGCACTCGCCCTGGTGCTGGTGTTCGAGGGCCTGCTGCCGCTGGTGGCACCCGGACGCTGGCGCAGCACCTTCGAGCGGCTGGTGCTCCTGCGTGACGGCCAGCTGCGTTTCTTCGGCCTTCTGAGCGTGGCCCTGGGACTGGCGCTGCTGGCGTGGGTCACGGCGGCTTGAGTCGTTTCCGGGCCCGATGTAGCGGCCCGGTAAACTACCGCTTTTAACAGCCCCTCATTTTCATGTCCGCCTGGGTCCTGCCGGATCACATCGCCGATGTATTGCCCTCCGAGGCCCGGCACATCGAAGAGCTTCGACGCGAACTGCTCGACACGGCCCGTGGCTATGGCTACGAGCTGGTCATGCCGCCCCTGCTCGAACACCTGGAGTCGCTCCTGTCGGGAACGGGCGAGGCCCTGGACCTGAAGACCTTCAAGCTGGTCGACCAGCTCTCGGGCCGGATGATGGGCCTGCGGGCCGACACCACGCCCCAGGTCGCCCGCATCGACGCCCACCTGCTCAATCGCGCCGGCGTGACCCGCCTGTGCTACTGCGGCCCGGTGCTGCACACCCGCCCGGGTCGGCCGCACGCCACCCGTGAGCCCCTGCAGTTCGGCGCCGAGATCTATGGCCACGCCGGGCTGGAGGCGGACCTCGAGGCCCTGACGCTGGCCCTTGATTGCCTGCGCGCCACCCAGGTGGGCGAGCTCACCGTGGATATGGCTGATGCCCGTCTGGTGCGGGCCCTGCTGGCGGGCCTGCCTGTGGACAGTGCGGTGTTGGCGCAGGTGCATGCCGCGCTCGCCGCCAAGGATGCCAGCGCACTGTCCAAGCTGACCCGCGACTTTCCGGCCGCCTCCCGCGATGGCCTGGCGGCCCTGGTCACGCTCTACGGCGACGCCTCGGTGCTCGATGAAGCCGAGCGTCGCTTGCCCTCCACGCCGCTGGTGCGCGAAGCACTGGCCAATCTGCGTTGGCTGGCTGGCCATCTGGAGGGCGCGCGTGTGAGCTTTGACCTGGCCGATCTGCGTGGCTATGCCTACTACACCGGCGCGCGCTTTGCGATCTACGCCACCGGTGGCAGCGACGCTCTGGTGCGCGGTGGCCGCTATGACGAAGTCGGTGCGGTGTTCGGTCGTAACCGGCCCGCCGTCGGTTTCAGTCTGGACCTGCGCGAGCTGGTGGCGGTGGCCGCCCGTCGCCCCTTGCGCGCTGCGATCCGCGCGCCCTGGGGCGAAGAGCCCGCGCTGCGCGCCGCGATTGCCAGCCTGCGTGCGCAGGGCGAGACCGTCGTGTGTGTGCTTCCGGGCCACGAGAGCGAGGTCGATGAATTCCACTGTGACCGCGAGCTGACCCGACAGGGCGCGGTCTGGACTGTGCGCAGCCTGTGAGCGTGCAGTCCATCCCCTTTTCCAACGAGTGATTCGATGAACAAGACAACTGGTCGTAACGTGGTCGTGGTGGGTACCCAGTGGGGCGACGAGGGCAAGGGCAAGCTGGTCGACTGGCTGACCGAGATGGCCCAGGGCGTGGTGCGCTTCCAAGGCGGCCACAACGCCGGTCACACGCTGGTGATCAACGGCGTGAAGACCGCGCTGCACCTGATCCCCTCGGGCATCATGCGTCCGGGCGTGAAGTGCTACATCGGCAACGGCGTGGTGCTGTCGCCGGCCAAGCTGTTCGAAGAAATCGCCGGTCTGGAAAAAGCCGGCGTTGAAGTGCGATCGCGTCTGCGTATCTCCGAGGCCTGCCCCTTGATCCTGCCGTTTCATGCGGCCCTGGACATCGCCCGCGAGGCCCTGCGCGAAAAAGGCGGCACCGAGAAGATCGGCACTACCGGCCGCGGTATCGGCCCTGCCTACGAAGACAAGATCGCTCGCCGCGCGCTGCGCGTGCAGGACTTGAAGCATCCCGAGCGCTTCGCCGAAAAACTCAAGGTGGTCCTGGAGCTGCATAACCACGTGCTCACCACCTTCTTGAGTGCGCCCGCCATCGACTACCAGACCACCCTGGACGAGGCGTTGCGTCTGGGCGAGCAGCTGCGGCCCATGATGGCCGATGTCTCGCGCGAGCTCAATGAGGCCCACCGCAACGGCGCCAATCTGTTGTTCGAGGGCGCGCAGGGCACGCTGCTCGATGTCGACCACGGCACCTACCCCTACGTCACCTCCAGCAATTGCGTAGCCGGCAACGCCGCGGCTGGCTCCGGTGTGGGCCCGGGCATGCTGCACTACATCCTGGGCATCACCAAGGCTTATTGCACGCGCGTGGGCGGCGGACCGTTCCCCACCGAGCTCGATTGGGAAAAGCCGGGCACCGTGGGCTATCACCTGGCCACCGTCGGGGCCGAGAAGGGCACGACCACCGGCCGCTCACGTCGCTGCGGCTGGTTCGATGCGGCACTGCTCAAACGAAGCGCGCAGGTCAATGGCCTGTCGGGTCTGTGCATCACCAAGCTGGACGTGCTCGATGGCATCGAGGCGCTGCAACTGTGTACAGGCTACGAGCTCGATGGCGAGACCACCGACATCCTGCCCCTGGGCGCCGACGAGATTGCGCGCTGCAAGCCGATCTACGAAACGATGGAAGGTTGGACCGACAGCACCGTGGGCGTCACCGACTACGACAAGCTGCCGGTGAATGCGCGCCTGTATCTGCAGCGGATCGAACAGGTCACTGGCGTGCCCATCGCCATGATCTCGACCAGCCCGGACCGCGACCACACGATCATGATGCGACACCCTTACTTGGCGGAGTGAGGCCCACCCCCGAGGCGCCTTTGGCGCCTCCCCCCTCAAGGGGGCGCCACTGGCGGACTGGCGGAGCCAGATCCGCGGTGGCCCGCGAAGGGGAGAGGGGAGACCCGGGCGTGCCGACTAGACGAACAGAACGAAGGAGACCGAAGCGATGTTGACCGAAGACGGCAAGCACCTGTATGTCAGCTACGACGAGTACCACAACCTGATCGAGAAGCTCGCGATCCGGGTGCATCAGTCAGGCTGGGAATTCGACACCATCCTGTGTCTGGCACGTGGGGGTATGCGCCCCGGCGATATCCTCAGTCGCATCTTCGACAAGCCGCTGGCCATCATGTCCACCAGCTCCTACCGCGCCGAGGCCGGCACGGTGCAGGGCAATCTGGACATTGCCCGCTACATCACCACGCCCAAGGGCGAGATCGCCGGGCGCGTGTTGCTGGTGGACGATCTGGCCGATTCGGGCCACACCCTGCACAAGGTGGTGGATATGCTGAAGAACAACTACAAGCCCATCACCGAGTTGCGCAGCGCCGTGATCTGGACCAAGGGCCTGTCGACCTTCACGCCCGATTACGCGGTGGAATTTCTGCCGACCAACCCCTGGATCCATCAGCCCTTCGAGAGCTACGACGCCCTCGGCCCCCAGCGCCTGCTGGAGAAGTGGAAGATCTGATCCGGCGGCAGCCGCTACAGTCGCACGATGCCTGATCGCATCACCGACCTGATTCACCACCCCTACGCCCCGCCCCCGGGCTTTGCCGCGCCGCAGCCCGGGGTCTTCAAGGCGTCGACCGTTATCTTTCCCAACGTCGCCGCGATGCGCGCGCGTGACTGGCGACACAAGGACGGCTACACCTACGGCCTGCACGGCACCCCGACGACCTTTTTGCTCGAGGCGCGCATTGCCTCGCTCGAAGGTGGCACGCAGTGCGTGCTGGTGCCCAGTGGTCTGGCCGCCCTGGCCAACGTCAATCTCGCGCTGCTGGCCACCGGCGGTGAGGTCTTGCTTCCGGACAACGCCTACGGCCCGTCGCTGGCGATGGCGCAGGGCGAGCTGGCGCGTTGGGGTATCACCCACCAACGCTACGACCCGCTCCATCCCGAGGACCTGCGTTCGCGTCTGTCGTCACGCACGCAGCTGGTGTGGCTGGAAGCTCCGGGCTCGGTCACGATGGAGTTCCCGCCGCTGCCGGCGCTGGCCGCGATCTGCCGCGAGCACGGTGTGCTGACTGCCCTGGACAACACCTGGGGCGCCGGCCTAGCTTTCAATGGGTTCGATCTGGCGGGCGCGCCGGGCGAGGGCGGTGGCGCCGACATCGTGATCCAGGCCCTCACCAAATACCCCAGTGGGGGCGGCGACGTCCTCATGGGCAGCATCGTCACCCGCGACGAGGCCCTGCACCTGCGCATCAAGCTCGCGCACATGCGCCTGGGCCTGGGCGTGGCCGCCAATGATGCCGAGGCGGTGCTGCGCTCACTGGTCAGCATCGATTTGCGCTATCGCGCCCACGACCGCGCGGCGCGCGCGCTGGCCCGCTGGCTGCAGGCGAGGCCTGAGATCGCCCAGGTGCTGCACCCGGCCTTGCCCGGCGCGCCCGGTCACGCGCATTGGCAGGCGCTGTGCGGGCCGCGTGATCTGGCGGCCGGCCTGTTCTCGGTGGTGTTTGATCCCCGCTACACCCCGGCGCAGGTCGACGCCTTCTGCGACGGTCTGCGACTGTTCAAGCTGGGCTATTCCTGGGGCGGGCCCATGAGCCTGGTCGTGCCCTACGACGTGCCGTCCCTACGCAGCGCCGATCTGCGCACCTGGACCCAGACCGGGGTGCTGGTGAGGTTTTCCATTGGTCTGGAGGCGGTGGCCGATCTGCAGGCCGACCTGGCGCAGGCGATGGCCCTGCTCGGTTGACGGACGACGCGTTGGCGTAGTCGCTGGCACGCCGGATCGCTTACATTGGCTGCTATTGCACTGACGAAACGGAACCCCTGTGGCCACACCCAATTACGGATACGAAAAGCGGCAACGCGAGCTGGCCAAGAAGAAAAAGAAGGAAGAAAAGCTGCGCGCCAAGTCCGAACGCAAGACCGGCGAGGGCGAGCCCCAGGGCGAGACGCCTGAGGACGCCGAGGGTGCACCCCCCGCACCCGCGCAGCAGCAACCTGCGGCCTGAGCCCGGCGCGCGTCGATCCTCAGAGCGGCAGGCCGACGTAGTTTTCGGCCAAAGAGGTCGACAGCGCCCGCGAGTTCACAAGGTAATCCAGCTCCGCCTCCTGCACTTTCTGCCCGAAGCCTTCGCTGTCTGGGAAGCGGTGCATCAGCGTGGTGAGCCACCACGAGAAGCGCTCGGCCTTCCAAATGCGTCGCAGGCTGCGCTGCGAATAGGTGTCGATGCCCGCCGCGCTGCGGTCGCGGAAATACTCAATGAAGGCGCCCGAGAGGTATTTCACATCGGTGGCCGCCAGGTTCAGCCCCTTGGCGCCTGTGGGCGGCACGATGTGCGCCGCATCACCGGCCAGGAACAAGCGCCCAAACCGCATGGGTTCGGCCACGAAGCTACGCAGGGGTGCGATGCTTTTTTCAATGCTGGGACCGGTCACGATGCGCTCGGCCAACTCCGGGTCCAGACGGCTGCGCAGTTCATCCCAGAAGCGCGTGTCGCTCCAGTCTTCCACCTTGTCGTCCATCGGGCATTGCACGTAGTAGCGGCTGCGGGTCAGGCTGCGCATGGAGCACAGCGAGAAGCCGCGCTCACTGTTGCCATAGACGATGGCGTGGGGCGACACCGGCGGCACATCGGCCAGCACGCCCAGCCAGCCGAAGGGGTAGACCTTTTCGTATTCGGTCACGCGGTCTTTCACGCTGGCGCGGCTCACCCCATGAAAGCCGTCGCAGCCGGCGATGAAGTCGCAGGCCAGGGTGTGGATCTGGCCGTCCTTGCGGTAGGTCACGGTGGGGCTGCTGCCATCGAAGTCATGCAGCGTGACGTCCCCCGCTTCGTAGACCGTGCTCAGGCCAGCGGCGGCGCGCACGTCCATCAGGTCGCGGGTCAGCTCGGTCTGGCCGTAGGCGGTCACCACCTTGCCTCCGGTCAGGCCGTGCACGTCAATCGGATGGCGCTGGCCCGCAAACACCAGCTCGATGCTGTGGTGAACGATGCCGTCGCGGTCCAGACGCTGGGCGACACCCGTCTCGCGCATCAGGTCCACCGTGACCTGCTCCAGGATGCCCGCGCGGATGCGACTGAGCACGTAATCGCCGCTCTGGCGCTCCAGGATGATGTTGTCGATGCCCGCCTTGTGCAGCAGTTGACCGAGCAGCAGGCCCGACGGGCCGGCGCCGATGATGGCGACCTGGGTTCTCATGGGGTGTGTCTCCGAAAACGCAAAGCTTAGGCGCTCATCCGTGGCATCGCGGATGCATGAGGGCGGTTGACGCCCGATGATCGTGCGTTTTGTGCGATCATCGCGCACCATGACATTGGCCAAGGCAGATTGGATCGAAGGCATGGCCCGCGGCATGGCGGTCCTGGAGAGTTTCGACACCGAGCGCCAGCGCCTGAATGCCACCCTGGCCGCCGAGCGCGCGGGCATCCCCCGCGCCGCTGCGCGCCGCCACCTTTTGACGCTGGCCCACCTGGGCTATCTGGAGACGGACGGTCGCCATTTCTGGCTCTCGCCCAAGGTGCTGCGCTTTTCCGGTAGTTACCTGGCGTCGGCGAGGCTGCCACGCGCATTGCAGCCCACTTTGAACCGCCTGGCCGCCCAGACCGGCGATGCCTTTTCAGCCGCCTTGCTGGACGAAGACGAGGTGGTGATCGTGGCGCGCAGCGGGCCGACCCGGGTGCTGGCCTATGGCGTGCATCTGGGCGCCCGCCTGCCGGCGCATGCCACGTCCACCGGGCGGGTGCTGTTGGCGGCTCTGCCCAAGACGCAGCTGAACGCCTGGCTGCGTGATCGCACGCTGGCGCGCTTCACGGCGCACACCACGGTGGATGCGCGCACCTTTCGCACCCTGCTCGACCAGGTACGCACCCAGGACTACTGCGAGGCCGATCAGGTGCACGAGCTGGGCATCCATGCCTTGGCGGTACCCCTGCGGGACGCGCGCGGGCGCACGGTGGCGGCTCTGAATGCGGTGGTGGGGACGGCGCGGGCGCAGGAGGGCGCATTGCGCCGTGAAGTGCTGCCCCTGCTGTTGGAGGCGGCCCGGGAGCTGCGCCCGCTGCTTTGAGCGGCGGTCAGTGCCAGGCGTTCCAGGCCCCGATCAGGGCCAGGTGCACCGGGTAGATGACATAAAAGCTCTGACGCAGGCGCGGCACGTGCAGCGGCAGGCGCTGCGCGATCCAGGCCAGCGGCACGACGGCCAGGGTGCCCGCGAGGGCGGGCCAGCTGCCGTAATCGGCATTGAGCTGCGCGGTCATGCCCAGGCTCGCAGCGGCGAGCACCGCGCCCAGGAGCGGGTGGCCGGTGATGGCCAGGTACACCGACGGTGCCAGCAGTACGCCGGCCAGACCGAATTCCACATGAGGTGCCGCGATGAGGGCCAGGCCCGCCCACACCAGCCGCACCGACCTCGACAGTCGAGGCGCCTGGTCGGTGGATGAGTCGGCTATCAGGGCACACAGCAGCGCGCCCAACCCCAGGGTGCCCAGGACGTTGAGTACCTGTGGCTCACCGCGTGCCCAGATCGACGGCACGATGGACACCGCGCACCAGACCCCCAGGCGCAGTGCGGTGCGGGCCGCTCGCGTGCGGCGCGGGCCCACCCGAGCCAGGTTGATGCCCAGCACTAGGGCAAACAGCGGAAAGGCCAGGCGACCGCCGGTAAACACCCAACCGTCCATGCCGTGGCCCAGGGCTAGCCGGCCGATGTGGTCCAGAAACATGGAGGCCAGCGCCAGCCACTTGAGCGCCTCCAGCTGACCGTCGGTGTAGCTGCAGACCGGAGCGGGAGCGGCAGGAGGGACGGGTGAAAGGACGGTATCGCGCATGGCAGACGCGCTTATGCACGTTGGGGATAAGCAAACAACAAGATGTTTGTTGGGGTTTTATAACCGGAAACGCAAAATCCAGGGCTTCGTTATACGTGAGCCTAAACATGAAGCCTGCACTGAGGACCCTCCTCGCCACCGTCGTTCTGTCCGCCAGCAGCTTGGCCAGCGCCCAGCAAACCCTGCTCAATGTCTCCTACGACGTGGCGCGCGAGTTCTACAAGGACATCAACGCCGCCTTCGTGCCCGCCTACAAGAAGGCCACGGGTCGCGATGTCAAGATCGACCAGGCCCATGGCGGCTCCTCGGCCCAGGCGCGTGCAGTGGCCGACGGCCTGGACGCCGACGTGGTGACCTTCAACACCACCACCGACGTCGAGTTTCTGGCTGACAAAGGCGTGGTGGCCAAGGACTGGGCGCGGCGTTTCCCGAATCAGGCGGCGCCCACCACGTCGACCATGCTGTTTCTCACGCGCAACGGCAACCCCAAGGGCATCAAGGACTGGGACGACCTGATTCGCCCCGACGTGAAGGTCGTGGTGGTCAACCCCAAGACGGGTGGCAACGGCCGCTACGCCTACCTGGCCGCCTGGGGCTATATCAAGAAGAAGGGCGGCACCGATGCCCAGGCCGCCGAGTTCGTGAGCAAGTTGTTCAAGAACGTGCCGGTGCTGGCGCGTGGCGGGCGTGACGCCACCACGGCTTTCCTGCAACGCAATATCGGCGACGCGCTGATCACCTTCGAGTCGGAGGTGGTGTCGGTCGACAAGGAATTTGGCGCGAATAAGGTGGACATCGTCTATCCGTCCATCAGCATCGTGGCCGAGAACCCGGTGGCGATCGTCGAGCGCACCGTGGCCAAGAAGGGCACGGGCGAGTTGGCCAAGGCCTATCTGGATTTCCTGTATTCCGAAGAAGGCCAGGAGATCGCGGCCAAGCACAACATCCGCCCGCGCAATCCGGCGGTCTTGAAGAAATACGCCAGCGCCTTCAAGCCGATTCCGCTGTTCACCGTGCAGGAGTTGTTTGGCTCGCTGTCTGAGGCACAGAAAGTCCACTTCAACGACGGTGGGCAGTTCGACAAAATCTACACGGTCAAGTGATCCCCCCCGAAGCGCCTTCGGCGCCTCCCCCCCAAGGGGGGCGTCACCAGCGGACCGGCAAAGCCGGATCCGCGCTGACTTTGGAACTGGCTGCATGAGCGCCGACATCCTTTCGACCCCCGCTGCGGCCGGGGGTAAATCTGCCCCTGGCGCACGCAGGGTGCTGCCCGGGTTCAACCTCACGCTGGGATACACGCTGGTGTACCTCAGTCTCATCGTGCTCATTCCGCTGTCGGCACTGGTGCTCAAAAGTCTCACGCTGACCTGGGATCAGTTCTGGGCCGCCATCAGCTCACCGCGCGTGCTGGCGTCGTATCGCCTGACCTTTGGTGCCTCCTTGATCGCGGCGTTGGTGAATGTGGTGGCGGGCCTGCTGGTGGCCTGGGTGCTGGTGCGCTATCGCTTTCCCGGCAAGCGCATCGTCGACGCGCTGGTGGATCTGCCGTTCGCGCTGCCCACTGCCGTGGCGGGGATTTCGCTGACCGCCTTGTTGGCAGGCAATGGCTGGATCGGTCAGTACCTGGAGCCGCTGGGAATACAGCTCGCGTTTAACCCCAATGGCGTGGTGATCGCCCTGATCTTCATTGGTCTGCCTTTCGTCGTGCGCACCGTACAACCGGTGCTGGAAGACACCGAGCGCGAGCTGGAAGAGGCGGCCATGTCGCTGGGCGCCACGCGTTGGCAAACCTTTGCGCATGTGATCTTTCCGGCCATCGCGCCAGCGCTGCTCACGGGCTTTGCGATGGCTTTTGCGCGCGCCATCGGCGAGTACGGTTCGGTGATCTTCATCGCGGGCAATATGCCCATGGTCTCGGAGATCACGCCGTTGATCATCATCGGCAAGCTGGAACAGTACGACATCGCTGGGGCCACCGCCGTGGCGGTGGTGATGCTGGTGATGTCCTTTTTCATGCTGCTGGTGATCAACTCGCTGCAGTCCTGGCAACGTAAACGATCGGGGGCGGCATGAGCGGCACACCTTCTTCGGTGCGCCAGATCTCCACCACCGAGGCGCCCTGGGTGCGCTGGACGCTGATCGGCCTGGCGCTGGTCTTTCTGCTGCTGTTTCTGGTTCTGCCGCTGGCGGCGGTCTTTGCCGAGGCCCTGCGCAAGGGCGTGGGCGCCTACCTGGACGGTCTGCGCGAGCCCGATGCCTGGTCCGCGATTCGGCTCACGCTGATCACGGCCGCTATCGCTGTGCCCCTGAACCTGGTGTTTGGCGTGGCGGCGGCCTGGTGCATCGCCAAGTACGAGTTTCGCGGCAAGGCCTTTCTCACCACCTTGGTGGACCTGCCGTTCTCGATCTCGCCGGTGGTGGCGGGCCTGATGTACATCCTGGTGTTCGGCGCCCAGGGGTGGCTGGGGCCCTGGCTTGAGTCGCATGACATCAAGATCGTGTTCGCCGTACCTGGCATCGTTCTGGCCACGGTGTTCGTGACCTTTCCCTTCATCGCGCGCGAGCTGATTCCGCTGATGCAGGCCCAGGGTAACGAAGAAGAACAGGCGGCCATCGTGCTGGGTGCCAGCGGCTGGCAGACCTTCTGGTACGTGACGCTGCCCAATATCAAGTGGGGTCTGATCTACGGCGTGATCCTGTGCAACGCCCGGGCTATGGGCGAGTTCGGCGCGGTGTCGGTGGTGTCGGGGCATATCCGCGGCCAGACCAACACCATGCCGCTGCATGTCGAGATTCTCTATAACGAGTACCAGTCGGTGGCCGCCTTCGCGGTGGCCTCGCTGCTGGCGCTGCTGGCCCTGGTCACGCTCGTGATCAAGTCTGTGGCCGAGTGGAAGCATGAACGCGAGATGAAGGCGGCTGCGGCCCTGCCGCCCGAGCAACCGACGTCGTGGGCGCCGCCCGCCGGCGCCGTGAAGGGATCCCTATGAGTATCGAGATCAAAAACGTCAGCAAGAACTTCGGCGATTTCCAGGCCCTGCGCGATGTGTCGCTGCAGATTGAGTCGGGCGAACTGATCGCCTTGCTGGGGCCCTCGGGCTGTGGCAAGACCACGCTGCTTCGCATCATCGCTGGCCTGGAGTCGTCGGATGCCGGCAGCATCTACTTCAGCGGCGAAGACACCACCGACGTTCATGTGCGCGAACGCGGCGTGGGCTTTGTCTTCCAGCACTACGCCTTGTTTCGGCACATGACCGTGTTCGAGAACGTGGCCTTTGGCCTGCGCATGAAGCCGCGCGCGCAGCGGCCCTCCGAGGCGCAGATCCGCACCAAGGTGCACGAGCTGCTGGGGCTGGTGCAGCTCGATTGGCTGGCCGATCGTTTTCCCTCGCAGCTCTCGGGCGGTCAGCGTCAGCGAATCGCTCTGGCGCGGGCGTTGGCGGTGGAGCCCAAGGTGCTGCTGCTGGACGAACCTTTTGGCGCGCTCGATGCCAAGGTGCGCAAGGAGCTGCGTCGCTGGCTGCGCCGCCTGCATGACGAGCTGCATGTGACCAGCATCTTCGTCACCCACGACCAGGAAGAGGCCTTGGAAGTGGCTGATCGCGTGGTCTTGATGAATGGTGGCGTGGTCGAACAGGTCGGTTCGCCCCAGGATGTGTGGGACCACCCGGCCAGCCCCTTTGTCTATGGCTTTCTGGGCGATGTGAACCTCTTTCACGGACGTGCCCACCAGGGGGAGGTGCATCTGGAAGGTCTGCGTCTGCAGGCGCCCGAGCATGCCGACGCCCAGGACGCCAAGGCCTATGCCTATGTGCGTCCGCACGATCTGGAGGTGACCCGCTACCAGCCGGGTCAGGCCGTGGGCGGTGACGGGGGCATCGTGGCGCGACTGGCGCGGGCCATCGTGGTCGGCCCGATCGCCCGCCTGGAGCTGGTCACCTTGGACGATTCCCGTGTATCGGACAAGGCTGGATCCGATTCCATCCTCGAAGCCCAGATTCCCGCGCAACAATATAGGGATGCCGGCTTCCAGGAAGGCGACACCCTGTTGGTGACGCCCCGAAAGGCCCGGGTCTTCGTGGAGGGTTGATGTGATGGCATGGCTGGATAGGGCGCCGCGCCGCGTGCTGGCGCTGGTCGCCGCCGGGTGTGTGGCCATGCTGGCGTTCGGCCTGTATCTGCAGCATGTCGTGGGCTTGAATCCGTGCCCTATGTGTATCGTGCAGCGCTATGCCCTGATCGGTGTGGCGGTGGTAACCGCACTGGGGGCCCTGGTCTCACGGCGGGGCGGCTGGCTGGCGGGCAGTGCGGCGGGCGTGGCGCTGGCCGTGTTCGGTGCCTTCGTCGCAGCGCGCCAGAGTTGGCTGCAGTGGCATCCGCCTGAGGTGGTGTCTTGCGGTCGCGATTTCTACGGAATGATTGCGACCTTTCCGCTGGAGCGGGCGATCCCCATGATCTTTCGGGGCGGTGGCGATTGCGCCGCGGTCGACTGGACGTTCCTGGGCGGCTCGATCGCCAATTGGTCGTTCCTGTGCTTTGTGGGGATCGCCGTCGTCTTGTCGGCCCTGGTGTGGCGGCAGTTTCGCCGGGCCCCGGACACCGCCTCACAGACCTGACGGGAACGTCTGCGCAGGCTCCTCCTGCGCCAGCCAATCGGGCTCGAGCTCCAGCGGCTCCAAGGCCCGCGTCGAATCGATGTGGACCATGGCGTCAAATTGCGCGGGCAAATGGGCATGCACATAGTGGCTGGCGCGCTCGGTTTGGGGCTGGTAGATCACGCCGATCGCCCGTTGCAGCCGGTGCTGCGCCAGCACCGACGACAGTGCCTCATTCCCCCGCAGGGCCAGCCAGAAATGCGGGTGCCCGGTGTGGTGAAACAGGGCCTCATGGCTGCCCGGCAAGCCATTGCGCACCCGGCGCTTCTGGGCACGGGCATCCCAGGTGGGTGCGGCGGTCACCGTCCCGTGGTAGGTGGAGAAGCCCATGAGCCGCACCGCGTCGCCCCAGTGCTCGCGCGCGAGCTGGCCCACATTCCATTCGCCTTGTGGATGCATGGACGTGGCGCGAGCATCGCCCAGGTGCGAGTTGTGCGCCCACACCACCATTCGCGGCGGCGCGCCGGTTTCGCTGGCCAGGTGGCGCTCGAGCGCCTGCAGGGTCTCGAGCATGTGGTGGTCACGCAGGTTCCATGACGACACGCGGCGGTAGAACATGGTGCGGTAGTAAGCCTCGGCGTTACGCACTAGGCGCGCGTTCTGCAAGGCGTTGAAGGCCTCCTCGCGGGCGGGGCCGCCGGCCTGCGTGAGGCCGGTGTTGCGCTTGATCATCTCGCGCAGCTGCGCCAGCACCTCGTCTTCGCAGTGGGGCTGCAAGCCAAAGCTGGTGGCATAGCCGTAGGCATGACTGTCCTTGGCGAAGTGATCGAAACAGGCGTAGCGCGCGCGGGCACGCCGTGCAGCGTCCGGGTCGGCCTGTTCCAAGTGCACCAGGACGGCTTCCATCGAGGCGTAGAGGCTGTACAGGTCCATGCCGTAAAAGCCTGCGCCTTGGCGATGCGGCCGGGTGGCATTGTGCTGGCGAAGCCACTGGACGAATTCGCACACCACGGTGTTGCGCCACATCCAGGTGGGAAAGCGCCGAAATCCCGATAAGGCTTCGTCGGCATCGATATCGGCGTCGGCGCCGCGCACGTAGCGGTTCACGCGCCAGGCATCGGGCCAGTCGCCCTCGATCACGACGGCGCAAAAGCCGTGTTCGGCGATCAACCGGCGGGTGAGGGCGGCGCGCTGCGCATAGAACTCGTGCGTGCCATGGGTGGCCTCGCCGAGCATCACGATCCGGCCCCGGGCCAGGAACTGCAGAAGGGCGTCTTCGTCTGCGGGGTGCTCCAGCGGCTGAATGTGGGGTGTCAGGGCGTGCGCCAGCGAGGCTTCATCGTGCGCGGGTGGGGCCAGGGTCGAGGACATGGGCGCGGTCCTGTCTCAGGCCGTGGCGCCGTCGCGCGAGGCTTCGAGCAGATTGCGTACCTCGTGGTCGGTGCACTGGGGAAAGCGCTGGTAGCAGGGGCTGACCGCATAGAACGGCTCAGGCACCGCCCCCAGCACCAGGTGGTCCACCCAGGGCGCCAGTCGCCGTGCCGCCGAGGCGGAGGCCACAGGGACTGCGGCCACCAGCAGCGCCGGTTGCTGGCGCCGGATCGCGCGCACGGCGGCCTCCATGGTGGCGCCGGTGGCCAAGCCGTCGTCGACCACGATCACCGTCTTGGCACGCAAGTCGGGCGCCGCGCGGGCGCCGCGATACGCCTGCTCGCGCCGCGCCAGCTCGCGGGTTTCCTGGTGGATCACCTCCTGCAGGCGCAGGCGTTCCTCCGAGTTGCCCGGGGTGACATCCATCACCTGGATGTCGCCGCTGGCGATGGCGCCGGCGGCGTACTCGGGGTGACCCGGCATGCCGATCTTGCGCACCAGGAAAACATCCAGCGGCGCATTCAGGGCCTGGGCGACTTCGAAGGCCACCGGCACGCCGCCACGGGGCAGGGCCAGCACCAGCAGGTTAGGGCTGTCCCGGAGAAAGGCGAGTTCGGCAGCGAGCAGGTGTCCCGCTTCGCGCCGATCGGCCAGGGGGAGTCGATGTTCAAAGGGCATGGGAGCGCCGATCCAAAGATCGAAGGATGCGTCCCCAGGGTGCTCCGCGCGTGTCGGCGGGCAGGTGGTGCCGCTGCGCGCGGCGTCCGACCTCAGGTCAGCTTCTTGACGAAGACCATGCTGCGACGGTCCCAGCTGTATTTGCGCTTGCGCGCCTCGGGCAGCCAGTCGGGATCGACCTGCACGAAGCCGCGTTTGAGGAACCAGTGCATGGTGCGGGTGGTCAGCACGAAGATGCTGTCCAGGCCCATGGCGCGGGCGCGCTGCTCCACGCGTTTGAGGATCTTCTCGCCATCACCCTGACCCTGGTTTTGGGGCGAGACGGTCAGAGCCGCCATTTCGGCGGTGCGAGCCTCGGGGTAGGGATACAGGGCGGCGCAGGCGAAGATCACGCCGTCGTGCTCGATCAGGCTGTAGTTGGCGATATCGCGTTCGATCTCGGTGCGGTCTCGCTTGACCAGGGTGCCGTCCCGCTCGAAAGGCTCGATCAGTTGCAGGATGCCGCCCACATCGTCGGACGTGGCCTCGCGCAGTTCTTCGAGTTTCTCGTCGATCACCATGGTGCCGATGCCATCGTGCACATAGATCTCGAGCAGCAGCGCGCCATCCACTGCGAAGGGGATGATGTGACTGCGTTCCACGCCGGCCTTGCAGGCCTTGACGCAGTGCTGCAGGTAGAAGGCGATGTCGGTGGGCTGCTGCGGGCTGGCCGCCTGCGCCAGCATCTGTTCGGCGGTGGCCAGGGGCAGCTCGGTGTCGATCGGGTTGTCTTCGGATTCGGGCTCGCCGGGGCGCACGCGGATGCCCGGAACCTCGGACACGAAAATCAGCTTGTCAGCCTGCAGCGCGATGGCCACGCTGGTGGCGACTTCCTCCATCGTGAGGTTGAAGGCCTCACCGGTGGGAGAGAAGCCAAAGGGCGAGAGCAGCACCATCGAGCCCATGTCCAGGGTGCGGCTGATGCCGGCCACATCGACCTTGCGCACCAGACCCGAATGCTGGAAGTCGACGCCGTCGACGATGCCCACCGGGCGGGCGGTGATGAAGTTGCCGGAGATCACCCGTACGGTGGATCCGGCCATGGGGGTGTTGGGCAGGCCCTGGCTGAAGGCAGCCTCGATCTCGTAGCGCAATTGGCCTGCAGCCTCTTGGGCGCAGTCGAGGGCCACGCTGTCGGTGATGCGCATGCCATTGGCGTAGCGCGCCGGGTGACCCTTCAGGCGCAGTTGTTCGTTCACCTGGGGCCGAAAGCCATGCACCAGCACGATTTTGACGCCCATGCTTTGAATCAGCGCCAGATCCTGCGCGATCAGGTGCAATTTGCCAGCGGCAATGGCCTCGCCCGCGAGGCCGACCACGAAGGTCTTGCCCCGGTGCATGTGGATATAGGGCGCCACAGACCGGAACCAGGGCACGAAGGTGAAGTTAAAGACGGCGGACATGGGCTTGGAGGCTGCGTGGGGGAAAGTGTACGGGAAGGCCTGACCTGGCCAGCGCCCGCACGATAATCCGAGGCTTTTGCCCCGCCCGCTTTGTCCCTTCCACGCATCACTTTCCCCGAGTCCCTGCCGGTCTCCGCCCGGCGCGAGGAAATCATGGCGGCGATCGCGGCCCACCCGGTCGTCATCGTCTGCGGCGAGACGGGCTCGGGCAAGACCACCCAGTTGCCCAAGATCGCGCTGGCTCTGGGACGCGGGCGCCTGAACGCCGCCCCCGGGCGCGTGGGCAAGCTCATTGGCCACACCCAGCCCCGACGCATCGCCGCTTCCAGCGTGGCCAAGCGCATCGCCGAGGAACTGGACACGCCCCTGGGCGAGGTGGTGGGCTACAAGGTGCGCTTTCAGGACCGGCTCTCGCGCGAGGCCTCGGTCAAGCTCATGACCGATGGCATCTTGCTGGCGGAGACGCAGACCGATCCGCTGCTCTCGGCCTACGACACCCTGATCATCGACGAGGCGCACGAACGCAGTCTCAACATCGATTTCCTGCTTGGCTACCTGCGTCAGCTTCTGCCTCGGCGCCCCGATCTGAAGGTGATCGTGACCTCGGCCACCATCGACGCCGAGCGCTTTGCGAGGCACTTCGCTACGCTGCCCGCCAGCCCCGGGCAGGAGCCGGTGCCGGCCCCGGTGATCTATGTCTCGGGCCGCACCTTCCCGGTCGAACAGCGTTGGCGCCCCTTCGAGGACAGCCGCGATTACGGCTTGAACGAGGCGATTGCCGACGGGGTCGATGAACTTTGGGGCGGCGCGGGTGCCCGCACCGGGGGCGACATCCTGGTGTTTCTGCCCGGCGAGCGCGAGATCCGCGAGGCCGCTGACCATTTGCGCGGTCACCTGGCGCACAGCCCGATCCTGCGCGGGGCCGAGGTGCTGCCGCTGTTCGCCCGCCTGTCGCAGGCCGAACAGGACCGCATCTTTGAGTCGCATGGCGGGCGACGCATCGTGCTGGCCACCAACGTGGCCGAGACCTCGCTCACCGTGCCCGGCATCCGCTATGTGATCGACGCCGGCACCGCGCGGGTCAAGCGATACAGCTTTCGCAGCAAGGTCGAACAGCTGTTGGTCGAGCCGACCAGCCAGGCCGCCGCCAACCAGCGCGCAGGTCGCTGCGGTCGGGTGGCCGATGGCATTTGCATCCGCCTGTACGACGAGAAAGATTTCGCCGGCCGTCCGCGCTTTACCGATCCTGAGATCCTGCGCTCCTCGCTCGCTGGCGTGATCTTGCGCATGAAGGCGCTGCGCCTGGGCGCGGTGGAGGAATTTCCTTTTCTGGAGGCGCCGCAGCGGCGAGCGATCACCGACGGCTACCAGCTCCTAGGCGAGCTGGGGGCGGTGGACGAGGGCAACGAGCTGACCGACATCGGCCGTGAACTGGCCCGCTTGCCGCTGGACCCGCGCGTGGGACGCATGATCCTGGAGGCGCGTAGTCGCAGCGCGCTCAGCGAGGTGCTGGTGGTGGCCTCGGCCTTGTCGGTGCAAGACGTGCGCGATCGACCGATGGAGGCCCAGACCCAGGCCGACCAGCAGCATGCCAAGTTCGACGACGAGAAAAGCGAGTTCTCGGGTTACCTGACCCTGTGGCAATGGCTGCACGATGCGCGCGGCGGACATGCCGATACCCACAAGCTGTCCAACCGCCAGTACGAGCAGCTGCTGCGACAGAACTTCATCAATATCCGCCGAGTGCGTGAATGGCGCGACATCCACAGCCAGCTGCTCACCGTGGTGACCGAGCACAAGTGGCAACTGAACGCCCAGCCTGCCTCGTACGAGGCCTTGCACAAGTCCATGTTGGCCGGCCTTCTGGGCAACATCGGCTGGAAGCTGGAGGATTCGCCGTCAAATAACCCCGCTACCGGCGCGCGCGCCGGCAGCGGCGTGGCCTCCAGCGAATACCTGGGCGCGCGCGGCATCAAGTTCCACCGCCACCCCGGCGCCCACCTGAAAAAGCGCCCGGGCCGCTGGATCGTTTGCGCCGAGCTCGTGGAGACCACGCGCTTGTTCGGCCGCGGCCTCGCGAACATCGAGCCGCAATGGGTCGAAGAAGTGGCGGGCCATCTGCTGAAAAAGCAGCTGCTCGATCCGCATTGGGAAAAGAAGCAGGCCGAGGTGGTGGCCCTGGAGCGGGCGACGCTGTATGGCCTGGTGATCTACAGCGGGCGGCGGGTGTCCTTTGCCCGGGTCGACCAGGCGGGTGCGCGCGAGATCTTCATTCGAGAAGGCCTGGTGGAGGGCCAGTGGGAGACGGCCTTGCCGTTCCTAGCGGCGAACCGCAAGCTGGTGCGGCAGGTGCAGGACATGGAGCACAAGTCGCGCCGGCAGGACGTGTTGGTGGACGACGAACTGATCTTCGCCTTCTACGACCAGCAGCTGCCCGCCGACGTGTACAGCGGTGCCAACTTCGAGGGCTGGTACCGCACCGAGAGTCGCAAGCAGCCGAACCTGCTGAAACTCACGCGCGAGGAGTTGATGCGGCATGAGGCCGCGGGTATCACGACCGAAGCCTTTCCGCGCACGGTGCGCCTGGGCGGAGTGGACTGTGCCACCAGCTTCCTGCACGAACCGGGCGATGCGCGCGACGGCCTGACGGTGACCGTTCCGCTGTTTGTTCTCAATCAGGTGAATGAGGAGCGCTGCGAGTGGCTGGTGCCCGGCATGCTGCGTGACAAGATCCAGGCGCTGCTCAAAAGCCTGCCGCAAAAACCGCGTTCGCGCTTTGTGCCGCTCCCCGAATCGGCGGCGCGTCTGGCGGGCGAGTTGACGCAGGCCGAGGCCTGGGCCCACGGGTCCCTGACCGATGCCCTGCTCAAACGCGTGCGCGATGCCACCAGCCTGGATGTCAAACGCACCGATTTCAAGTTGGACATGGTGCCCGTGCACCTGTTCATGAACCTGCGCGTGGTCGATGAACACGGTCGCCAGCTGGGGATGGGGCGCAACCTGGGCGCGCTCAAATCCGATCTGGGTACCCAGGCCCGTGGCGCCTTTCAGGCGCTGGCCTCGCTCAAGGCGCCGGCTGTAGCGCCCACGCGCGAGCCGGTGGCGGTGCCGGCGCCGCAGGCGGGCGCGGTCGTTCGCCAGGCCACACCCGCGGCTGCGCCGGCCTCGCCCTCGGTGGAGGCAGGTCGTCGCTACACCGCCTGGGACTTTGGCGAGTTGCCCGAGCTGATGGAGATCCGCCAAGGGGGTACCAGCCTGATCGGTTTCCCGGCCCTGGTGGATCTGGGCGATGCGGTGACGCTGGAGGTGTTTGATGAACCGCAGCTTGCCGCCGCCCGGCATCGCGCAGGCCTGCGGCGCCTCTTTGCCCTCCAGATCCGCGACGCGCTCAAGTACCTCGAGAAGAACATCCCCGACCTGCAGAAGATGGCGGTGGCCTTCATGGCCCTGGGCACGGCCGAAGAATTGCGCGCGCAGATCATCGACGTGGCATTGGATCGTGCCTTCCTGCTCGATCCGCTGCCCACGGACGCTACGGCCTTCAAGCAACGGATCGAGGAAGGACGCGGTCGGCTCACGCTGATTGCCAACGAAGTGGCCCGCCTGGCCGCGACCGTTCTGGGCGAATACGCCATCGCGCTGCGCAAGATCAAGGACACGCGTGTCGCCCCCGAGGCCACACAGGACGCGACGCAGCAACTGCAGCGGCTGGTGGGCAAGCGTTTTCTGGTCGAGACCCCATGGCTGGCCTTGCAGCATTACGCGCGTTACCTCAAGGCGGTGACGCTGCGCCTGGACAAGCTGCGCGCCGACCCGGCGCGCGATACCCAGCGCCTGGCCGATCTCAAGCCACAGGAGCAGCGTTACTGGCGGCTGGTGGCCGAGCGCAAGGGTGCGGTCGATGCGCGGATGCTTGAGTTTCGCTGGCTACTGGAGGAATTGCGCGTGAGCCTCTTTGCCCAGGAGCTGCGCACGCCCCAGCCGGTGAGTATCAAGCGGCTGGACAAGGTCTGGGCGCAGCTGCTGCAGTGAGCGGGGCGGCTGCCCTAGACTTCGGGCCATGACCGTTCGTACCTTGCTCAAAATGGGCGACTCGCGCTTGCTGCAAGTCGCCAAACCCGTCACCGAGTTCAACACCGAGGCGCTTGACCAGTTGATCGCCGATATGGACGACACGATGGCCGCTGCCAACGGTGCGGGTCTGGCCGCGCCTCAGATCGGTGTGGACCTGCAGGTGGTGATCTTCGGAACCGGCGCTCCCAACCCGCGCTACCCGGATGCGCCCGTCGTGCCGCGCACCGTGCTGGTCAACCCGGTGATCACGCCGGTGGGCGACGAGGAGGAAGCAGGCTGGGAGGGCTGCCTGTCAGTGCCGGGATTGCGTGGCTTGGTGCCGCGTCATCGGCGTATCCGCTACCAGGGGCGGGATCCGCAGGGCCGCCTGATTGACCGCGACGTGGACGGGTTTCACGCCCGGGTGGTGCAGCACGAATGCGACCACCTGCAGGGCGTGCTTTATCCGATGCGGGTGCGTGATTTCACGCAGTTCGGGTTCACCGAGGTGCTGTTTCCCGGACTGGACGCGGCGCACGACGATTAAGGGCGCGGTCGCCGACTCGGCGGCAGTCAGTCCTGGGCGGCCGGCGGGAGCTCATTCAGATGGGCCGGCAGATCGTAATGGGGAGGCGCCTGAAACACGTCGAGCCCCGCCTGGCTGATATGCAGGGCCCCGTGCGGGAGGTTGATGAGGGGATCTACGCCCCCCCATTGCGCCGCCATCGTTTGCAGCTGGATCTCCCGCTTCGCTAGCAAGAGCGTCGTGTACGTTTCCCGGATTTGGGCATCGGATATGTCGGGTGGCAGTTGCAGATCGGTGCGGATGGTTTGCAGGATCTCGGGGGTCCACAGTGCGTCCAGATGCCTGCGGAACCCTGAGGCGTCGTGAGCGATTCGAATGCGTATGTTCTGGTCGGATCCGGTGCGCTCGATGAACTCCGATCGTGCATTCATGAAGTCCTCCTGCACCCCTTCCGATTCAGGCTGATCGATGACCATGAATCCGACGCCTGTGGCATGCGAGAAGATCACGCCGATCGCAGCGCCGATGTCTGCGGCGAAGACGCCCCGGTCGGCCTGCGTGGAGATGGCGATGATCCCGTTGTGATCGGTGTACACGGCTTGCTCGTAAAGCAGGGTACCCAAGGTCGGCTCTGCGTCCGTCTGCGTAGTACCGCCTGCGATGGCTGCCGGGGTGTTGGCGTACACGCTGACGTACTCGCCATGCATGGGAGCCAGGCTATCGTCCGAATCGCTATCCGACTCGATCGCCTGTGCAGCGTGAGCCTGGGCTGTTGGTGCGGATGCGGATGCCGGTGCCGAGGTGACGGTCGATGGGGTGGGCGCCTGGGTGGTCGCAACCTCAAGGGGAGTGGGTTCGGTCTGCGATAACGCTGTCGCAGCGACTTGTGGCGCTGCCTGATCGGGGACGGGTCTCGGCAGCTGCGGAAGTTCACGACCCGCCAGCGTATGCCGGGCCTGCTTGGCATCTCGCCGCGCAGATTCAGCGCCACCTTCAACGGGGGAGAGCGACTCTTCCTCGCGTTTGCGTTTTCGGCTTGCGAGGGGTTCGGCGGGGTGTGCGATGTCCGCGTTGCGATCGCGCAGGGCGGGCGCGACCTGGGTCGTCCGGGCGAGCGATACCGCGCCGCTGGCGATGGGGACGGCAGGGGCAGTCTGGACCCGGGCCATTGGCCTGGGAGGTGTCGGGGGCAGCGGGCCCCTGTTCGAGATCGGTGCTTTGCTGGGGGCGCTGTGAGCGCTGGAGGAGCTGGAGGAGCTGGAGGCGGAGTTCATGTCGGGTCCTTGTCAATCGGGCAGCGCGTCGAGGCTGGCGGGCAACTGGGCGTAGGGCTCGGAGTCAAACAGGTCGATCCCGTCGCGGCTGATATGGATCGCTTCGTTTGGAATCTCGACGATTTCGGACTCGGCGCCCCATCGCGATGCCAGAGCGCTCAAGCGGTCCGGCCAACGGTCCGCCTCGTGGGTGACGGCCGCTTCAATCACCTCTGCCTCGTCCAGGCTGTCTGCAAACCCCAGGCGGGTCCGCGTGGATTCGACGCCCGCCTGTCGGATCCGCTCGATCAGTTCCTCGCGGTAGCCTTGCGGGCTGTAAGCGAGTTGGATGCGGATTCCCTGGGACGACCTATTGGCCGTCATGAACTCGGCGAGCGCCTCGGGAAGGTGGGTGGCCAGGTGGTCGATATGTTCCTGTCGAACGGTGAGCAGTCCGACCGCCTGCGTGCTGGAAAAGACCCAGACGATGCCATCGCCGATGCACTCGGCATAGACGCCATGACTCGGATCCGTCGAGATGGCGAGGGTCTCGTTGTTCTCCGTGTAAACGGCATGTTCATAGAGCAAGGTGTGCGGCGCGATGTCGGCGGTACCGGAATAGAGGCTCACGAGCTCGCCGTGCAGCAGATCTGTGTGTTGCGGGGGCTGCGGTGTGGTGAGGGAGACCGCGGGGGGCGTCGCAGGGGCTGTGGGGATCGGGGAGTCCGGCGCCTCACCCTCGCCTGCGGCGGCGTGCCGCGGGCTGAGCGCAATACGAGGCTGCTTGGATTTCTGCTCGCGCGCCACGCTGTAGGGATCGGGGGGGAGCGGTGCCTCCTCCTCTCGCTTGCGCTTGCGGCTGGCCAAGACGTCGTCGGTGTGCGTGACGATGGCCTTGCGATCACGCAAAACGCCTGCGTCTTCCTGGTCCTTGCGGGCGGATACATCGGGTGTTGGCGTCGGGGGGCGCGGTGGGGGGAAGTAGCGCGAAGCGCTGGCTGCGGGGATGCGGGCACTGGGGGTCATAGGCGGGCTCAGGAAGTGAGCGGCCATCGTAGTGACACCCCCTCGCCGTTTCAGTCAGAACGCTGAACGCAACGCTGGCCTGGCCGGTGAACCCGCGGGCCGCTCTATCTCTTGGGAGAAGGGCTCAACCCGCCAGGGCTTCGAGCAGTTCGGTTTCGATCTCGATCTGCCGCTTGTTTTGCTGTAGCTCGGTGCCGTCGATCAGAAAGGTGTCCTCGACCCGCTCGCCCAGCGTGGAGATCTTGGCCAGTTGCAGGTTGATGTGGTGGCGTGCCAGCACCCGCGCCACGCTATAGAGCAGGCCCACGCGGTCACTGGCCGAGATCGAGAGCAGCCAGCGCTGCGCCTTTTCGTCGGGTGCGAGGCTGACCCGGGGCGTGACCGGAAAGCTCTTGACGCGTCGCGACACCCGGCCGCGGCTAGGGCCCGGCAAGGGGCCCGCCGCGTCCAACGTCGCTTGAAGGCCAGACTCGACCATCGCCATCAGCTCGCGTCCGTGATCGGGCAGCATGGCGCTGACCACTTGAAACGTGTCCAAGGCGCACCGGTCGCGGGTGGTGTGGATGCGCGCGTCCAGGATGCTGAAGCCCGCCTGGTCGAAATAGCCGCAGATGCGCGCGAACAGATCGGGTTGGTCGGGCGTGTACACCATCACCTGCAGGCCTTCGCCCACCGGGGAGAGACGGGCGCGCACCAGCGGTGCGTCCGGGGCTGCGCCCTGAGTGTCCAGGCCCGCCAGGTGGCGGGTCGCGTGTCGGGTGTGCCAGGCGACCTCGCCGGCGTCATGGCGCATGAAGTAGCCCACATCCAGTGTGTCCCACAGCTGCCGGTGCGCATCATGGGGCAGGGCGTGCAGGCCCAATTGGGCCAGGGCCTCGCGTTTGAGGGCCTCGATTTCGGCCTCGTGGTCCGGCGCGCGGCCTCCGAGCATGCGCACCGTCGATCGATACAGGTCCTCCAGCAATTTTCCTTTCCAGGCGTTCCAGACCTTGGGGCTGGTGCCGCGAATATCGGCCACCGTCAGCAGGTACAGGGCGGTGAGATTGCGCTCATTGCCCACGCGCTGGGCGAAGCGGCGGATCACCTCGGGATCGCTCAGGTCCTGCTTTTGGGCCACATTGCTCATGGTCAAGTGCTCGCGCACCAGGAACGCCACCAGCTGCGTGTCCTGCGCGTCGATGCCATGCTGGCGGCAAAACAGGCGAACTTCTTTTTCGCCCAGATCCGAGTGATCGCCGCCGCGCCCCTTGGCGATGTCATGGAACAGGGCCGCGATGTACAAGAGCCAGGGCTTGTCCCAACCCCCTGCCAGTTGCGAGCAAAACGGGTATTCGTGCGCGTGCTCGGGGATGAAAAATCGCCGCACATTGCGCAGCACCATCAGAATGTGTTGGTCGACGGTGTAGACATGAAACAGGTCATGCTGCATCTGACCCACGATGCGCCGAAACACCCACAGATAGCGCCCCAGGACCGAGGTCTGGTTCATCAGGCGCATCGCGTGGGTGATGCCCGAGCCTTGCATCAGGATGGCGCGGAAGGTGGCGCGATTGGCCGGATCGCGGCGGAACTTGCCGTCCATGAGGCGCCGCGCGTTGTACAAGGCGCGCAGCGTGCGCGCCGACAGTCCCTTGGCCCCGACGGTTTGCTGGTAGGCCAGAAAGGTCTCGAGGATGGCCTCGGGGTGCTTCTGATAGAGGTCGTCGGACGCGACCTCGATCAGGCCGCCTTTGTTGAAAAAGCGTGCGTTGATTGGCTCGGGCTGGTGCTCGGTCGGTTGCAGCCGCTCCTCGATGTTCAAGAGCAGCACCTGGTTCAACTGGCTCACTGCCTTGGCCGCCCAGTAGAACTGCCGCATCAGGGCCTCGCTGGCGCGCTCGATGAGGCGGCCGCCTTCGCCGGTGCTCGAAGCGTAGCCAAAGGACTCGGCCACCGGCGTTTGCAGGTCGAACACCAGGCGGTCTTCGCGGCGCTTGGCCACCAAGTGCAGGCGGGCCCGGATCAGGGCCAGCAGCGCCTCGTTGCGCTTGATCTGGCGGGCTTCAAAGGGCGTCGCCAAGCCCTTGCGCGCCAGTTCGTCCCAGCTGCCGCCCAGACCCGCCGCGCGCGCCACCCACAGGATCACCTGCAGGTCACGCAGGCCGCCGGGCGATTCCTTGCAATTGGGCTCGAGCGAGTAAGGGGTGTTTTCAAACTTGTGATGGCGCTGTTGCATCTCCAGCGTCTTGGCGACGAAGAAGGCGCGCGGATCCATTTGTGCATCGAAGCGGCGCATGAAATCTCGGTGCAGCGCAATGCTGCCCGCGACGCGGCGTGATTCGAGCAAAGAGGTCTGCACCGTCACATCGGCCTGGCTTTGCGCCAGGCACTCAGACACCGTGCGCACGCTCGAGCCGATCTCCAGGCCGAGGTCCCAGCACTGGCCGATAAAAGACTCGATGCGGGCGGTCAGCGCGGGGTCGGTCTCCACAGAAGTGCCGTCGGGCATCAACAGCAGCACGTCGATGTCGGAATGGGGAAAGAGCTCGCCGCGGCCGTAGCCGCCCACGGCCACCAGGGCCAAGCTGTCCGGGAAGTCCGCGTGGGCCCAGAGTGTTGACAGGGTGGTATCGGCCTCGCGGGCCAGCCCGCGCAGCACACCGCGCACGGCCCGGGTCGATCGGCCGGGGGCCATCAGCGTATCGAGCAGGGCGGCCTTGCGCGCGCGCCAGTCATCGCGCAGAGCGCGCAGCTGCGGGGTGTCGGCCAGCGGTGCGTTCATGCCAGCCGGCGGCCTCAGGCCTGGACGAAAGTGGGAGGTGGCGGGCTGCCGGCGGACAGGGTCAGCACCTCGTAGCCGGTTTCGGTGACCAGCACCGTGTGCTCCCACTGGGCGGACAGGGAGTGGTCTTTGGTGACGATGGTCCAGCCGTCGTTGCCGTGTTCCTTCACCTCGCGGCGGCCCAGGTTGATCATGGGCTCGATGGTGAAAGTCATACCAGGCTGGAGTTCTTCCAGGGTGCCGGGCTTGCCGTAATGCAGCACCTGCGGCTCTTCGTGAAAGCGCCGGCCGATGCCGTGACCGCAGAACTCGCGCACCACCGAGAAGCCCAGACCTTCGGCGAATTTCTGGATGGCGTGGCCAATATCGCCCAGACGTGCGCCGGGGCGCACCTGCACGATGCCGTGCCACATGGCGTCATAGGTCATGGAGACCAAGCGGCGGGCGGCGATCGAGGCGTCGCCCACGACGAACATGCGGCTGGTGTCGCCATACCAGCCGTCCTTGATGACGGTGACGTCGACGTTGACGATATCGCCTTTTTTCAGCGGCTTCTCGTTGGGGATGCCGTGGCACACCACATGGTTCACCGAGGTGCACAGCGAGGCGGGGTAGGGCGGATAGCCGGGCGGTTGGTAGCCCAGCGTGGCGGAAGTGGAGCCTTGCTGCTTCATGTAGTCGGAAGCGAGGCGGTCGATTTCGCGGGTGGTGATGCCCGGCTGGATGAAGGGCGTGAGGTGGTCCAGAACCTCGGAGGCGAGGCGGCAGGCGGTGCGCATGCCCTGGATCCCGTCGGCGTCCTTGTACGTGATGCTCATAGAGGGCGATTATCCCAGAGGGGACTGGGCGCCGCAGGCGCCCCCTGGGTGCCCGGTAAAATGGCTGGCTGCGCGCCCGGGCCCCAGTCAGCGGCCCGGCGCCTTCCCACCCCACACAGGCTACACAGTGACCCTGCATATCACCGAGTTGGAGGGCGGCGCCGCCCTCAGCGAGTTCCGCGTCCAGCAACTGCTCCCGCGACTGCAGGCTGTCCACGACAAGATTTCCTCCCTACACGCCCGTTTCGTGCACCTGGCCGCCTGGGAGCAGGCGCCCTCGGGCGAGCAGGCTCAGCGTCTGGCGGCGCTTTTGACCTACGGCGAGCCCGTGGCCCGCCCGGGCGCCGATCTGGCCGAGGGCGAGGGGGTGATCGTCACCCCGCGCCTGGGAACCGTCTCCCCCTGGGCCTCCAAGGCCACCGACATCGCCCACAACTGCGGCCTGCCTGTCAAACGGGTCGAGCGCATCGTCGAATACCGCATCGGGCTCAAGGGCGGCCTGCTGGCGGGGCGCCCGCGCCTGTCGCCGGCCCAGCGTGAGGCGGTGGCGGCCTTGCTGCATGACCGCATGACCGAGAGCGTGGTGCCCGAGCGCGCGCAGGCCCATCGCCTGTTCACGGAGCTGGCCCCCATGCCGATGGAGCATGTCGATGTGCTTGGAGGGGGCCGTGCCGCCCTGGAATCGGCCAACACCCGCTTTGGCCTGGCCCTGGCCGACGACGAGATCGATTACCTGGTCTCCGCCTTCCAGACCCTGGCGCGCAGCCCCACCGACGTCGAGTTGATGATGTTTGCGCAGGCCAATAGCGAGCATTGCCGCCACAAGATCTTCAACGCCAGCTTCACCATCGACGGCGTGCCCCAGGACAAGAGCCTGTTCGGGATGATCCGCAACACCCACCAACTCCATCCGCAGCACACGGTGGTGGCGTATTCGGACAATGCGGCGGTGATGGAGGGCGTGGCGGTCGAACTGTTCGTGCCGGCCGACGCTGGCCCCAGTGCCTACGTCAAGCGCCCCTCGACCCAGCACGTGCTGATGAAGGTCGAGACCCACAACCATCCCACCGCCATCTCGCCCTTCCCGGGCGCGTCCACCGGCGCGGGGGGTGAGATCCGCGACGAGGGCGCCACCGGCCGCGGCTCGCGACCCAAGGCCGGTCTGACGGGCTTCTCGGTCTCGCGCCTGTGGGACAGCCCCAACGGACGCCCGGCCCACATCGCCAGCCCCTTGCAGATCATGACCGAGGGGCCGCTGGGCGGCGCCGCGTTCAACAACGAGTTTGGTCGTCCCAATCTGGCCGGCTACTTTCGCGAGTACGAGCAGACCGTGGACGGTGTGGTGCGCGGTTATCACAAGCCGATCATGATTGCCGGCGGCCTGGGCCACATCCAGGACGGCCTGACCCACAAGATCGAATTCCCGCCCGGCACCCTGCTGGTGCAACTGGGTGGCCCCGGCATGCGCATTGGCATGGGCGGCGGCGCGGCCAGCTCCATGGCCACCGGCGCGAATGCGGCCGAACTCGACTTCGACTCGGTGCAGCGTGGCAACCCCGAGATCGAGCGCCGCGCCCAAGAGGTGATCAACCATTGCTGGAAGCTCGGTGCGGACAACCCGATCCTCGCCATTCACGACGTGGGCGCGGGCGGCCTGTCCAATGCCTTCCCCGAGCTCACGAACGATGCCGGTCGCGGCGCGCGCTTTGATTTGTCCCAGGTGCCCCTGGAGGAATCCGGTCTGGCCCCCAAGGAGATCTGGTGCAACGAGAGCCAGGAGCGCTATGTGATGGCGATTGCGCCCGAATCGCTGGCGCAGTTCACGGCCTTTTGCGAACGCGAACGTTGCCCCTTTGCGGTGGTGGGTGTGGCCACGGCCGAACGTCAGCTGGTGGTGGGCGATGCCGTCACCCAGGCGGTCGACATGCCGATGGATGTCTTGCTTGGCAAGCCGCCCAAGATGCACCGTCAGGTGCAGACGATCGCGCGCCAGTCGCCGCCCCTGAACCTCACGGGTGTGGCCTTGCAAGACGCAGTCATTCGGGTCCTCTCGCATCCCACCGTCGCCTCCAAGCGTTTTCTGATCACCATTGGCGACCGCACCGTGGGCGGCCTCACGCACCGTGACCAGATGGTCGGCCCCTGGCAAGTGCCGGTGGCCGACTGCGCCGTCACCTTGGCCGATTACCGCGGCTTCGCCGGTGAGGCCATGAGCATGGGCGAGCGCACGCCGTTGGCCGCCCTGGACGCGCCGGCCTCGGGGCGCATGGCGGTGGCTGAGGCCCTGACCAATTTGCTGGCGGCGCCCATCGACTTGTCACGTGTGAAGCTCTCCGCCAACTGGATGGCCGCCTGCGGCGAGCCGGGTGAGGACGCCGCGCTGTATGAAACCGTCAAGGCGGTTGGCATGGAGTTGTGCCCGGCGCTGGGCATTTCCATTCCGGTGGGCAAGGACAGCTTGTCCATGCGCACCCAGTGGCAGGACAGCGGTGCGGCCAAGAAAGTGGTCTCGCCGGTGAGCCTGGTGATCACCGCCTTTGCCACGCTGGCCGATGTGCGGGGCACGCTCACCCCCCAGTTGCAAGCGCAGGGTGACACCACGCTGGTGCTGGTGGACCTGGGCAAGGGCCGTCATCGCATGGGCGGCAGCATCCTGGCGCAGGTGCTCGAGCAAGCGGGCGGCGACGTGCCCGACCTCGACGATCCGAAAGACCTCTTGAACCTGGTTCAGGCCGTCAACACGCTGCGCGCACAGGGCTGTTTGCTGGCCTATCACGATCGCAGCGACGGCGGCCTGATGGCAGCCGCGTGCGAGATGGCCTTTGCCGGCCAGGTGGGTGTGAGCCTGAACGTCGACCTCTTGGTCACCGAGGGCGATGGCATCCAGGACAGCCGCGCCGACCATGGCGACGCCAAGAACTGGGCGGGCCAGGTCAGCGCGCGACGCGAAGAACTCACGCTCAAGGCCTTGTTCAATGAAGAACTGGGCGTGGTGCTGCAGGTGCCCACCGAAGTGCGCAACGAGGTGATGCAGGTGCTGCGTGACCATGGTCTTTCACGTCACAGCCACTTCATCGGCAAGACCCGTCCCGCCGACAGCGATATCGATGTGGGCAAGGGGCAGGTCCAGGTCTGGCGCGACACCAAGGCCGTCTTCAGCGCCAGCCTGCAGGACCTGCAGCAGGTGTGGGACAGCGTCAGCTGGAAGATCTGCCAGCAGCGTGACAACCCCGCAGGTGCCGATGCCGAACATGCGGCGGTGGGTGTGCCGGGCGATCCGGGCCTGCAATTCGCGCCGAGCTTCGATCCCACCGAGGATGTGGCGGCCCCTTATCTGAACTTGGCCCGCCCGCGTGTGGCCATCTTGCGCGAGCAGGGCGTGAACTCGCATGTCGAGATGGCGTATTGCTTTGACCTGGCGGGCTTTGACGCGGTCGACGTGCACATGACCGACCTGCAATCGGGCCGCGCCAAGCTCGAGGATTTCAAGGGCTTCGTGGCCTGTGGCGGCTTCAGTTACGGCGACACGCTCGGCGCCGGCATTGGCTGGGCCCGCAGCATCACCTTCAACGCGCCGCTGTCCGCCCAATTTCAGGGCTTCTTTGCCCGTACCGATACTTTTGCGCTGGGCGTGTGCAACGGCTGCCAGATGCTGGCCGAACTGGCCGACATCATTCCGGGCGCGCAGCACTGGCCGCGCTTCACCACCAACCGCAGCGAGCGCTATGAGGCGCGTCTGTCGCAGGTGCAGGTGCTGGAATCGCCCAGTCTGTTCTTCCAGGGCATGGCGGGCAGCCGCTTGCCCATCGTCGTGGCGCATGGCGAGGGCTATGCCAACTTCGCGCAGCGCGGCGATGCGGCCCAGGCGATCGGCGCGATGCGCTTTACCGACCACCATGGCCAGCCCACCGAGGCCTACCCGTACAACCCGAACGGCAGCCCGGGTGGCTTGACGGCGGTGACCACGGCCGATGGTCGCTTCACGGCCATGATGCCGCACCCCGAGCGGGTGTTTCGCAACGTGCAGATGTCCTGGACAGAGGGCGACCTCAACGCCCACAGCCCCTGGCTGCGGATCTGGCGCAATGCGCGCAAGTGGGTCGGCTAAGTCCTTAGCGGCAGGCTGGGCCGCTCGCGCGTGCGAAAGACGCGCCGCGGGCCATGGCCAGCGTGCCCTCGCCGCCAGAGACGCGCAGCAGCGCGCCTTCTTCCGTGAGCTCGAGCGATCCGTGTCGTGTGGACTGGGTGCGTAGCACGGGGCCGGCCATGCGCCCCTGAATCTCGCGCACACGATCACCGCGTGTCAGAGTGGCCTGCACCTCTTGGTAATGCTGGTTAACGCGCAGACTGAAATCGCGCAGGGCCCCGGCGCCGCACCACAGGCCTTCAATGCGTGCGGGCACCACCCACAGGTGCACCTTGCTGGATTTGTCCAGGCCCACCTTCTTGTCTGGCACCGCCACGGTGGTGGTCTGATCGGGCTTCCAGTCGCCCATGTCCCAGTCGTGCGAGACCACGCGCGTACCGGGCTTGAGCGCCAGCAGGGTGGGGCGCAGCTTGAGGTTGAAGTCCGGCAGCAGGTACAGGCTGATCACGGTGGCCGGGCGCAGGTCGGTCTCAAACAGATCCTGCACCTTGAACGTCACCTTGTCGGCCACGCCGACCTCGCGCGCGGTACGCAGGCTCTTGTCCACCAGGTCGGGCACGATGTCCACGCCCAGGCCGGTGGCCCCAAAGCGTTTGGCCGCCACGATCACGAGGCGGCCGTCCCCCGAGCCCAGGTCGATCAGGTGGTCGGTGGGCCCCACGCGCGCCGCTTGCAGCATCTCCAGGGTGACGTTGTCAGGGGAGGTGATGAAGGGGACTTCATCGAGCAGGGGAGGTGGGCTGGTTGGCTGGGCCTGCGTGACGCCCGCTAGCGCCAGCGTTGCCAGGGCGATAGCGAGGCGAGGGAAGAAAGTCGAACGGTGCATGACGTGTTGACGATATCACCGCAGCAAGAAAAAAGCGGCCCGCAGGCCGCTTTCTCAGATGTCCTCAAACGAACTTATTCGACCTTCGCCTTGCTGCGAAGATCGTCCTGGAACTTGGACAGGCGCTCTTGCTGCATCTGCTGCTGGATCTGTGCCTTGACGTCTTCGAACTTGGGCAGCTGGGCATCGCGCACATCGTCCAGGCGAATCACGTGGAAGCCAAACTGGCTCTTGACCGGGGCCTGCGTGGTCTGGCCCTTGGTCAGCTTGACCATGGCCTCGGAGAACTCGGGCACATAGCTCTTGGCATTGGCCCAGTCCAGGTCACCGCCGTTGGCGCCCGAACCCGGGTCCTTGGATTGCTTCTTGGCCAGGTCTTCGAACTTGGCGCCCTTCTTGAGGTTGGCGATGATGGCCTTGGCCTCGTCTTCTTTGGCCACCAGGATGTGGCGGGCGCGGTATTCCTTGCCGGCGTTGGCCGCGACGTACTTGTCGTATTCAGCCTTGGCGTCGGCGTCGGTGACGGGGTTCTTGTCCTGGAAGTCGGCGAACAGCGCGCGAATCAGGATGGTCTGGCGGGCCAACTCCATCTGGTTCTTGTAGTCGTCGCTGCCTTCAAGCCCGCGCTTGCCCGCTTCCTGCATGAAGATCTCGCGGGCGATGACTTCGTCCTTGATTTGGTTGCTCACTTCGGGCGTGATCGGGCGGCCGCTCTTGGTGACTTGCGCGGCCAGCGCGTCGGCGCGGGACTTGGGCACCGGCTTGCCATTGACGATGGCGATGTTCTGGGCCAGGGCCGGCAGGGCGGCGCACAGGGTGGCAGCGACGACGGCGGCGAGGAGGTGCTTTTTCATGGGGGCTGGATTCCTAACAAGTCCGCGAAATGCGCGAAGAGGGGGGGTCAGACGATCTCGATGGCCAGGGCGTGCAGCCCGCGCGCAAGAAAATCTTGCAGCGCATCATACACAAGGCGATGTTGGGCGACCCGGCGCTTACCAGCGAACGCCGGGGAGGCGATACGCACCCGAAAGTGGGTGCCCGAGCCGGTGCCGTCGGCACCCATATGGCCGGCATGGTCGGCGCTTTCGTCGATCACTTGCAGCTCGGTGGGCGCCAGGACCTCGGTCAGACGCGCGTGCAGGGCGTCGGCGCTGATGCCGGTGCCGGCGCTCATGGTTGTGGCTTGGTCGGATCGGCGGCTTCGTCCGCGTCATCCGATTTCATGTAGCGAGCCAGGTACAGGCCCTGGGCCAGCACGAACACCAGCATCAGACCGATGCCGCCAAACAGCTTGAAGTTGACCCAAGTGTCGGTGTCGAAGGTGTAGGCCACCCACAGATTGATCACGCCCATCACGACGAAGAAGGCGCTCCAGCTCCAGTTCATGGCACGCCAGCCGGCCTCGTGCAGCGTGACTTGAGATCCCAGCAGCGACTTCAGGAAGTTGCGCCCGAAGAACAAGGGGCCGGCAATCAGCGCGCCGCCCATGAGCCAGTACAGCACCGTGGGCTTCCACTTGATGAAGGTCTCGCTGTGGGCCAGCAAGGTGGCGCCACCGAACACCACGATCACGGCCAGGCTGATCCACTGCAGGGGCTCGACCTTGCCGGTGCGCCATCGGATCCAGGCGATCTGGGCGATGGTGGCCACGATGGCGACCGCCGTGGCGACATAGATCCCCGCGACCTTGAAGGCCACGAAGAACAAGATGATGGGAAAGAAATCGAGCAGCAGCTTCATGCGGCGGGCCGTGTGTCAGAGGTGGCGTTGAAGTCGAGCGAGGCGGAGTTCATGCAATAGCGCAGGCCGGTGGGCCGGGGTCCGTCGGGGAAGACATGACCCAGATGCGCCCCGCATTGTGCACACACGGTTTCGACCCGCACCATGCCGTGGCTGGTGTCGGTGATCTCGCGGATCGCGCCCGGCACCGCCTGCGAAAAGCTGGGCCAGCCGCAGCCTGCATCGAACTTGGTGTGCGAATCAAACAGCTTGCTGCCGCAGCAGATGCAGTGGTAGGTGCCGTCGGCCCACACCTGCTCGTATTTGCCGGTGTAGGGCCGCTCGGTGGCGGCGCGGCGCGTGACCTCGAAGGCATGGCGCTCGGCGCCCTTGTCGGCCAAGAGGGCCTGCCACTGGGCGTCGGTTTTTTCAATGGGATAGGTCATGACGAGCAGCTGATTTCAATGGAGGAGGCCCAGTCGGGCGGAAGGCCGGCGAATTCGTCGTGAGCCTGTGGGTGTTCGGAAAAAGGATCTTGCAGCACCGCCAGCAGGCGGGCGACGCCCGAGAAATCGCCCGCCTTGGCCTGGCGTATCGCCAGTTCGCCCAGGTGATTGCGCAGCACGTATTTGGGGTTGACGGCCCGCATACGCGCGCCCGAATGGTCATCAGGCTCGTCGGCCCGGCGGGCTTCGTAGCGGTGCAACCAGGCATCGAGTGCGGCGCGGTCGATGAAGAGGTCACGCACCGGATCGACCGGGCCGCCAGCCACATGGTCAGACAGCCGCCGCCAGAACAGGGTGTAGTCGACCCGGCCCGCGGCCAGCAGCTTCAGGCAGTCTTCGATCAGGGTGCGGTCGTCCTCGCGCGAGTGCAGTAGGCCCAGCTTGGCCTGCATGCGCGCTTGCAATTCACGCGGGAACACGGTCTTGTAGGAGGCGAGGGCGGCGATCGCCACATCTTGCTCGCCGATCAGGGGCAGCAGGGCCTGGCCCAGGCAGTACAGGTTCCAGTAGGCGACGTTGGGTTGGCGGTTGTAGGCGTAGCGGCCGCCGCTGTCGCTGTGGTTGCAGATGTGGTCGGGGTCGAAGCCGTCGAGAAATTGGAAGGGCCCGTAGTCCAGGGTCAGGCCCAGGATGCTCAGGTTGTCGGTGTTCATGACGCCATGGCAAAAGCCCACGGCCTGCCACTGCGCCATCAAGGCGGCGGTGCGCTCGCTGACCTGCTCCAGGAAGGCCGCCACCGCGTTACCCCCCAGTCGCTCGTACGCCGGGCCCGAGCGGCACTGCGGGTAGTAGCGGTCGATCACGTAATCGGTCAGTTGTCGCAGGGCCGCGTCCTGGCCCGTCGAGGCGAAGTGCTCGAAGTGCCCAAAGCGGATGAAACTGGGTGCCACGCGGGTGACCACGGCGGCGGTTTCCACTTCCTCGCGCAGCACGGGGGCGGGCGAGCCGGTCACCGCCAGGGCCCGGGTGGTGGGAATGCCCAGGCCCGCCATGGCCTCGGAACACAGAAACTCGCGGATGCTGGAGCGCAGCACGGCGCGTCCATCGCCCATGCGGGAATAGGGTGTGCGGCCTGCGCCTTTCAGTTGGATCTCCTGGGGGCCGGCGGCGGTGTCCGCCTCCCCGAGCAAAAGGGCGCGCCCGTCCCCCAACTGGCCAGCCCAGACCCCAAACTGGTGGCCGCTGTAGACGGTGGCCAGGGGGCGTGCGCCCGCCAGCGGGCCGCTGCCGGTGAGGGCGGCCAGCACCTCGGGGGTGGCCAATCGGGCCGGATCCAGGCCCAGCTCGCCGGCCAGGCTGGCGCTCAGGCCCACCAGGTGGGGTTCGGGCAGGGGCGTGGGCCGCAATTCTGTGTAAAAGGCGGGCCCCAGCTGCGCGTAGCCGTGGATCCAGCGCAGGCCGAGATCGGCCCCGCTTTCGGTCGAGGCGGTGGCAGGGGCGGCGGCAGACGGGGAGGACATGGGGGGATTGTCCTGCAGGCCGCCGGTCCGCGGCCCCATGAGGGATTTCCTCGTGGAGGCAGGCTCTGCGGCTGGGCGATACTGGCTCCATAAGCATTCGCTAATTCAAGGAGACTCCCGTGCTCGGTTTGATGCAAGGCCAACCCCTGCTGATTTCGTCGTTGATCACGTTCGCTGAGCGCCATCATGGCGACACGCAGATCGTGTCGCGGCGCGTCGAGGGCGATATCCACCGCTACACCTGGGCCGACGTCGGCCGACGCGCCCGCCAGGTGGCGCACGCGCTAGACGCTCACAAGCTCGATTTCTCGGACCGTGTGGCCACGCTGGCCTGGAACGGCTACCGGCACCTGGAGCTGTATTTCGGCGTGTCGGGTTCGGGGCGCGTGCTGCATACGATCAACCCGCGTCTGCATCCGGACCAGATCGCCTGGATCGCTGAGCATGCCGAGGACCGGGTGCTGTGCTTCGATGCCACCTTCTTGCCGCTGGTGCAGGCGGTTCATGCGCGCTGCCCCAGCATCCGCCAGTACGTGATGCTGTGCGATGCGAAGGCGCTGCCCGCCGACACCGGCATCCCGAATCTGGTGGCCTACGAAGACTGGATCGGTCGGCATCCCACCGACTACGACTGGCCCGATTTCGACGAGAACTCGGCCTCAAGCATGTGCTACACGAGCGGCACGACGGGTAATCCCAAGGCCGCCCTGTACAGCCATCGCTCAACGCTTTTGCACGCCTATGCGGCGGCCCTGCCCGACGTGATGGGGTTGTCGGCGCGTGATTCGGTCTTGCCGGTCGTGCCGATGTTCCATGTCAATGCCTGGGGCATTCCGTATTCGGCGGCGCTGACGGGGTGCAAGCTGGTGTTCCCGGGCGGGGCGCTGGATGGCAAATCGGTGTACGAGTTGATCGAGGCCGAGAAGGTGACGTATGCGGCGGGCGTGCCCACCGTGTGGCAGATGCTGCTGGGGCATATGGGCCCCAACAAGCTGCGTTTCTCCACGTTGAACCGCACGGTGATTGGTGGCTCGGCCTGCCCGCCCGCGATGATCACGGCTTTTCGCGAGCAGTATGGCGTGGAGGTGCTGCACGCCTGGGGCATGACCGAGATGAGCCCGCTGGGGACCTTGTGCACCCTGAAGAACAAGCACCAGAGCCTGCCCGAAGACGAGAAGATGAAGATCCGTCTGAAGCAAGGGCGGGCGATCTACGGTGTGGATATGCGTATCGTCGGCGACGACGGCGAGACACTGCCCTGGGACGGCAAGACCTATGGGGATCTGCAGGTGCGGGGGCCGTGGGTGGTGCGTGAGTATTTCAAGGGCGAGGGCGGCGATCCGCTGCGCGATGGCTGGTTCCCGACCGGCGACGTGGCGACGATCGATGCCGACGGCTATATGCAGATCACCGACCGCAGTAAGGACGTGATCAAGTCCGGCGGCGAGTGGATTTCCTCGATCGATATCGAAAACATCGCGATGGCCCACCCGGCGGTGGCGATGGCAGCCTGCGTGGGGATGCCGCATCCGAAGTGGGACGAGCGGCCGCTGCTGGTGGCGGTGAAGAAGCCCGGCGCCGAGGTGTCGCGGGAAGAACTGCTTGCGTTCTACGAGGGCAAGACGGCGAAGTGGCAGGTGCCGGACGATGTGGTGTTTGTCGATGCGATTCCTCTGGGGGCCACCGGCAAGATGCTCAAGACTCGGCTGCGCGAGCAGCTCAAGGGCTACAAGCTGCCTTCCGTCTGAGGCTTTTTTCGCGTTGGTGGTGCACCGCACGGGGCGCGCGGGGCGGGCCTGGGGGCTTCAAGTGCGGGGGCCCTTCGGGCTCCCTTGCGGTGCTCACAACGGGCGGGAAGCGCGCAAACTCGCCTTCGGCTCAAACATGCGCGCTTCTTGATCCGCCCGTTGCTGCGCTCCTCAGCCCCGCACAGGCGCCCCCAGTCCCACCCCACGCACCCCGTGCTCCCTGGTTCTCGGACGACTGCAGGCGCGCATCACTGCGCCGCACACCGATCGGGTTCATGAACGTCAAACCCTTGACGTTGGTGCTCCCTCTATCGGGGAAGCAGCAAACCCGGCTCCCTGACACCCTTCGCGCGAGGTAAGCGGTGGGTGTGTGGTGGGGGTTCGGGGGCGCCTGTGCGCAGCTGAGGAGCGCAGGGACAGGCGGAAAAAGAAGCGCGCATGTTTGAGCCGAAGGCGAGTTTGCGCGCTTCCCGCCTGGCACGAGCACCGCAAGGAAGCCCGAAGGGCCTGCGCAGTGAAGCCCCCGGGCCCCCGCCGCACGCCCGCCGCGTTGCAGGCCAAAGCCAACGACCTTCGAGCGAGAGAGCAGAGAACGGCTTGCACCAGTACAGCCCAAAAAAAATCCCCCCGGATTTCAAGTCCGGAGGGTGAAGACGTCAGGGGAAGAAATCGAAAACCCGACAAGACGTTGGACCGCGTGGTACCCGAATGGTTCCCCGATGAAAAAGTCACACGAATCGCTACTCGCTGCGGTTCCCACGTTTCGATACGCGCTGGAGTGACATGCGTCTGTAGGATGATTCCGACACCCTTGTACGACTCATCCCCTTGAAAGCGACGTCATGTCGGACCCGACCCCTCACACCGAAAGCCGCAGCGACGAAGTACCCGCGAAAGGCGGCTGGCTGGCCCTGAAGAAAGCCGTGTCCCGCCTGTCGGACTGGTTTGTCGTCCAAGCCCCCTCGATCCGCATCCTCGTCATCGCCCTGGGGGTCCTGATTCCCGCCTCGGCGGGTTATTCGCTGGTGATGTGGCACAAGCAGGCCCGGCTCGCCCAAGAGGTGAGTCAGATGGCCGGCCAGAGCGGCGCCGAGCGCCTGTGGAGCCTCAACGAGAACCTGCCCGTGGTGTTTGGCACGGGGTCCTTGCTCGGGTTTTTGGAGCGCCATCCAGTGGATCGCATCACCGTGATCTACCGGCCGCTGCTGTGGAACGTCTCCGAGCGCTTCGTGCTGGTGGAATCCGAAGGCCGCCAACACGCCTACTACCCCTCAGACCTGGAGACCCAGATCTTCTCCGACCGCGCCGTGACTGCGGCCTGGGCCGGCGCGCTGGTCTTCGTGCCGCGTGAGGAACTGGGTGCCAGCAGCCTGGCCATGATCGAACGACTGGATCAGCGCTTTGCCGGCGCCCGCCCGCACTCCGAGAAAGAAGGCTGGAAAGCTGGCGTGAGCGGCGTGCTCTCGGGCGCGCTGACGCTGGGCCTGCTCGGGTTTCTGTTCTTTCAATTGCGCGGACAACACAAGTCGCTCAAGTTTGTCGAGGCTGCGCAGGTGCAAGGCAGCTTGTCCGACCTGGTGGGCATGGACGACATCAAGTCCGAGGTCGCCCAGATCAAGGACCAGTACCAGCGACGCGCCGAGTACGCCGAGTACGGCATACACAAGCCCTTTAACGTGATGTTCAGCGGCCCGGCCGGCACCGGCAAGACCAAGCTGGCCAGCTACCTGGCCAAGGAGTTGAACCTGCCGATCCTGTTTCATTCGGCGGTGAACCTGGAGACCGGCTATGTGGGGGGCGGCGCCAACACCCTCTCACGCATCGTCTCGATGGCGCAGCGACGCCGACGGTGCATCGTGTTCCTGGACGAGGCACAAGACCTGTTCATGCAACGCGGAGGTCACCGCAAGTTTGATGACGACACCCAGAACATGCTGCTGGCCGTGCTCGATGGCGTGCGCACCAAGAGCGACGCCGAGATCATCTGGATCGTGGCGAGCAACTTCAACAGCGAGCAGATGCAGATGGACGAAGCGATGCTGCGGCGCTTTCAGATGAAGGTGGACTTTCGCCTGCCCAATCTGGAGGAGCGCGGGGCCATCATCGGCCACTACCTCGCGCAGCGCGCCGGCAAGCTGACCGGCGATATCGACTTGCGCCACCTGGCCGAGATCACCGAGGGCCGCAGCCCCGCCGATCTGGAGACCATCGTCAATCAGGCCGGCATCAGCGCGGTGCAGGCCGGTGCCCTGATTGGCACCGACACCCTGATGCAGGCCGCCGAGCGCGTGATGGTGGGCAACGTGAACGCCAGCGCCACCAAGGAGCGCGATCGAGACCGCCGAATCATCGCGGTGCACGAATGGGGGCACTTCCTGGTCGACCTGGAGCACGAGCGCAAACGCTGTGGCGACAACTGGGAGCAGATCCTGGCCGAGATGAAGACGCTGAAGATCTCACTCAAGGCCAGTCCGCGTCATAACGCGCTTGGCTTTGTGTTTCACAAGCAAGGCAGCAACCTGCTCAAGACCAAGGGCGATATCGAACACGATGTCCGCACGCTCCTGGGCGGCATGGCCAATGAGGAATTGTTCTTTGGCGAGGACGGCACCACCAACGGCGCCCACAACGACATCACCCGCGTGACCAAGCTGCTGCACCACGCGGTGGGTGAGATGGGCATGTACCGCAAGACCCGTCTGAACTTCGGCGCGTTGGCTGGCGACGGCGGGCACCGCGCGGTGGACGAGGAAACCCGCTCGATCATGGAGGACCAGAGCGAGCGCCTTTACGGCGAGACTAAAACGTTGCTGGCCCGCATGAAGCCACTGACCGAGCACCTGGCCGGCAAGCTGATGGACGCGGGCGACATGAGCCTGAAAGATGCTCTGACCGAGATCCGCCGCTTTGAGGCGGCCTGTCACAGCTTCAACAGCCGGGTGGGACTCGCGCCGGCAGCGTGATCGGGCCAGCCGCCTCCCTTACAAGCGCGCGAGTCGCTCCAGGGCCGTGTGCAGCGTCTCGTCTTTCTTGGCGAAGCAAAAGCGCACCACGCGCTGGTCGAAGCCATCGCCATAGAAGGCCGACAGCGGGATCGCCGCCACGCCCACCTCGCGGGTGAGCCACTGGCAGAACTCGGCCTCGGGCAGGTCGCTCACCTCGGAGATGTCCACGCACTGGAAGTAGCTGCCCTCACTGGGCAAGAGCCGCAGTCGGGTGGCGGCCAGCCCCTGGCGGAACAGGTCGCGTTTGCGCTGGTAGAACGCGGGCAGCTCCAGGTAGGGGCGGGCGTCGGCCATGTAGGCGGCCAGACCGTATTGCACCGGGGTGTTCACGGTGAACACATTGAACTGATGCACCTTGCGAAACTCGGCACTGAGCGACGCGGGCGCGGCCACAAAGCCGACCTTCCAGCCGGTCACGTGGTAGGTCTTGCCAAAGCTCGAGACGATGAAGGCGCGCGCTGCCAGGCCTGGGAACAAGGCCGCACTCTGGTGCGGGTGGCCCTCGAAGGCCATGTGCTCATAGACCTCGTCGCTAATGAGAAGCACCTCGGTGGGCGCAAGCAGCTCCTGCAACTGGAGCATTTCCTGGCGCGTCCAGACCGTGGCACTGGGGTTGTGCGGGCTGTTCACGAGGATGGCGCGGGTGCGCGGTGTCATGGCCGCGGCGATGCGGTCAAAGTCGGGCCGGAAGGTGCCAGGGGTGAGCGGCACACGCACCACGATGCCGCCAGCCAGTTCGATATTCGGGACGTAGCTGTCGTAGCAGGGCTCGAGCACGATCACCTCGTCACCGGGTCGCACCACGGCCAGGATGGCGGTGATGATGGCCTGCGTCGCGCCCGCGGTGACGGTGATCTCGCTGCCCGCGTCGTAGCGGCGGCCGTACAGGGTCTGGAGCTTGGCGCTGATCGCCTCGCGCAACACCGGGATGCCGGTCATGGGCGGGTACTGGTTGTGGCCTTGCACCATGGCATCGGTCACGCCCTGCACCAGCTTGGGGTCGCAGGCGAAATCCGGGAAGCCCTGGCCCAGGTTCACCGCCTTGTATTCGGTGGCCATGGCCGACATCACGGTGAAGATGGTGGTGCCCACGGCGGGCAGCTTGGTCTCAATGGCGGGGGTGCGTACAGAGGTCATATGCGTTAAAGCTCGTAATCATTGACGTGGCCAGACAGGGCCTTGGCGATCAGGTTGCGGTCTAGGCGATCGGACAGCATGTGCGCAAATTCCAGTACGAAGTTACGCAAATAGGCGCTGCGCTTGAACGCGATCCGCGCCACATTTTGGCCGAACAGCGCGCCCAGGGGCCGCACGACCAAGTCGTTGTTGCTGCCATCCTCGCGCACCGCCATCTCGGCGACGATGCCGATGCCCAGACCCAGACGCACATAGGTCTTGATCACGTCGGAGTCGATCGCCTCCAGGGCGATGCGCGGTTGCAGCTTCTTTTGCGCGAAAGCCGCGTCGATGCGGGTGCGGCCGGTGAAGGACGGGTGGTAGGTGATGAGGGGCTCGGCCGCCAGGTCCTCCAGGGTGATGCGCTCCTTGGCGGCCAGCGGGTGGCCGGTGGGCATCACCAGCATGTGCTGCCACTCATAACAAGGCAGGGTGACCAGTTCGGGGTAGTCGGCCAGCGACTCGGTCGCAATGCCCACTTCGGCCACTTCATCGAGCACCATGCGCGCCACCTGGTCGGGTGAGCCCTGGTGCAGGCTCACGTTGACCTTGGGGTAGGCGGCGCGCAGCTTGGCGACCGGCGCGGGCAGCACGTAGCGCGCCTGGGTGTGCGTGGTGGCAATGGACAGGGTGCCGCTGTCTTGCGCGCTGAACTGCTCGCCGATGCGTTTGAGGTTGCCGACCTCGCGCATGATCACCTCGATGCTGCGCAGCACGTGCTGGCCGGGTTCGGTGATGCGCTTGAGGCGCTTGCCATGGCGCGCGAAGATCTCGACGCCGAGTTCTTCTTCCAGTTCGATGATGGCCTTGGACACGCCCGGCTGCGAGGTGTGCAGGGCCTTGGCCGCCTCGGTCAGGTTCAGGTTGCGCCGGGCTGCTTCCTGCACGAATCGGAACTGATGTAGGTTCATATCGAATTTCTACTAAAGCAGAAATTCATTATGCAATAAAGCGTCTATCGGGCGTGCGGGCTCTTTTTAAGTGGCCCCCGTGGCCAGGTGGGCCAACATGTCCAGCAGGCGATCATCCTCGCCCACGGGGGGCTGCAGGTCCCACTGCACCTGGGGGTGCTGCAGGCGCAGGTCGGCCACCAGGGCTGGCAGGTCCTCGCGCACATGCCGTCCTGCGCCCAGGAACATGGGCACGATGCGCACGGCCGTCAGGCCCAGGCCGGCCAGTTCGGCCGCCGTGGTCGGCAGATCGGGCTCGGTCAGCTCCAGGTAGGCACAGCGCACCGCCAGCGCCGGCGTGCGCGCGCGTATGCGCTCTGCCACCGCTTCCATGGGCCGACGCCACAAGGGGTCGCGCGAGCCATGGGCAAACAGGATCACACCCTGCGTCATCGTCGAAGCACCAGCCATCCAAAGGCTCCCAGTGAAAGGACCGAGTAGATCAGCCCTGGCGCAGCGGCCGTGAGCCACGGCAGCCAATTGCCCAGGTTGCCGATGTAGCCGAAGACGTTGTTCAAGAGGAAGAAGCTGATCCCGATCAGGACCCCGCCAAACACGAAGGCGGTGATGCCGCCCGAGCGGAAATGCAGGTAGGCGAAGGGCAGGGCCAACACCACCATCACCAAGCAACTGAGGGGGTAGAAGACCTTGCGCCAGAACTCGATCTCGTAGCGCTGCGAGGTTTGGCCGTTGGCCTCCAGGTGGCGGATGTACTGGAACAGGTCCAGGGTGCGCATGCGCTCGGGCTTGAGCAGGGCCACCGACACCATCTCAGGCGAGATGGCGGTCGGCCAGGTGACGCTCGCCTGCCGCTCACCGGTGGCCACCGCCGTGCCGCCCGCCGTGGCACCAAACTGAATGCGCTCGACGTCCCTGAGGATCCAGGCATCGGGGGCGAAGTCGGCGCGTCGAGCCTGGACCATGGAGACCATGAAGCCACGCAGGTCGGACTCAAAGATGCGCACGCCTTGCATCTGCCCCTCGGGCGTGAGCGCCGCGACGTTGACGGTGTAGTTGTGCTGCGGCTGGCGCTCCTTGAGCCAGGCCCCGGTCTGGCCGATGGACACCTTGCCCTGCATGCGCGCCTTGAGCACCTGCGCCGCGCGGTCGGCTGCCGGTGCTGCGTAATCGCCGGCGGCAAAGGTCAGCAGGGTGAACACCACGCCCAACCCGAGCAGCGAGCGCAGGGCTCGGCCCGGGCCCAGGCCCGAGGTGCGCAAGATGGTGTACTCCGAGCTCTGGGCCAGACGCGCCATCACGAAGATGGTCCCTATGAGCACCGCGATCGGCAGCAACTCATACAGGTGATTGGGTACCTGCAGCAGCACGAACAGCATGGCATGCGTCAGACGGTAGGCGCCACCGTCTCGGCTGACGCTGGGCAATTCGTCGACGAAGTCGAAGAAGAAAAACAGCGCCAGGAAGCCCAGGGTGACGAAGGCCACCGCAGCAACCACCTCGCGGTAGATCAGGCGTCGGATCGTGATCATGCGGGCCTTGATGTGCGCCGCCAGCGCGGAATCAGGCGCCAGTTGTGGTGTTGCTTGAGCAGCCAGAGCAGCGCGCAGGCGAACACGCCCCCGTGCAGACCGACCATGAAGCCGGCGAAGCTGGCGCGACCACTGGCGATCCAGCTTTGGCCGAGATTGAGCAAGTTGTAGTAGATGACGAAGGCGAAGAGCGCGAACAGCAGGTTGCCGGTGCGGCTCACGCGTGGGTTGACGCTCGAGACCGTGACCGCGATCAACACGAAATTCAGTGTGGCCAGTGCCAGGCCCACCCGCCAGGCGAGTTCGCCCTGGTTCACAGGCGTCGGATTGCGCACCAGATTGCGGGTGCTCAGCGTGCGCGCCGGGATGTCCGCGCTGCCAGCCAGCTGGGCCGCGCCCACCTGATTGCCCAGTTCAACAAAATCCGTGACCTTGAGCTCGCCGCCGCTCAGGGACCGCTGCACCCGCTGCCCATTGGACAGCAGCAGAAATTCGTTGCCGCCCTCTGTCACGATGCGCCCGCCCCGGGCCGAGGTGACGGTCTCGCGTCCGTTCTCGACCGAGGCAATGAAGACGTTCTTGCCTGACTTGTTGTCCGGCGTGTCCTTGTCCAGGAAAAAGACGCGCGTGCCGCTGGCCGATTCCTGGAACTGTCCAGGCGCCACGCGCTCGAGGTCTCCCCGGTTGCCATACCGGTGCTTGAGCTCGATCGTCTGCCGGTTCGCCCAGGGCCAACCGAACAAGGCCATCAAGGTCACGACCAGCAGGATGGGCCAGGCAAAGGCCAGCAGGGGCTTGAGCAAGGCGGTTAGACCGCGCCCGGCCGTGAACCAGATCACCATTTCGCTGTCGCTGTACAGGCGCGACAGGGTGCTCACGATGGCGATGAAGAGGGACAGGGTGAGTACCGGCGGCAGGTAGCTCATAACGGTGTACCCCATCACCATCATGACTTCCTGCGGGTTGACGCTGCCGCGGCTGGCCTGGCTCAGGGTGCGGATCAGGGTCATGGTCATGACGATCGTGACCAGCACCACCAGGGTCGCACCGAAGCTGCGGGCTAGCTCTTTGCGGAGGGAGGAATGGAATAACATCAGCGCGCAACGCAACAGCAATGGCTAGGGATCGACGGATTATGGACTTTCAACTCAAGACCCTGGGCCTGGACCGCGCCTGCGCTGAAAAATGCGATGCGCTGGTCGTACTGGTGGGCGAGGACTTCAAGCCGGGCCAGGACCCACTCTCCAAGCTGGTGGCCGATGCCCTGGCCGTCCAGGCTCTGGGCAGCCAGGCCGGCAAGCTGCTCTCGGCCTGGCGCCCGGCCGGCATCGCGGCGCCGCGCGTGTTGCTGGTGGGCTCGGGTGATCTCTCGGCGCGCGCGGTGCGCACGGCCGTGCGTGCGGTGGGGGCCGCCTTGCGGGGCACCCGGGTGCGCAAGCTGCTGGTTTGCCTGCCCGAGGGCGTGCGCCCGGCGGGCGTGCATGCGACGGTGTCGGCGCTGGGTGAGACCACTTACGCTTACACGGCCACCAAGTCCAAGCCCGAGCCGCGCGAGCTGTCCAAGGTCATCGTCGGCGTCCCCGATGCGGCCCGCCCCGGGGTTCAGGCGCGATTCGAGGCCGCCTGTGGCACGGCCCTGGGGATCGAATTCGCCCGCGAGCTGGGCAATCTGCCCCCCAACATCGCCACCCCGACCTACCTGGGCCAGCGCGCCCGCCTGCTGGCGCGTGAGGCGGGCTTTCAGTGCCAGGTGCTGGGGCCCAAGGAGGTCGAGCGGCTCGGCATGGGCTCCTTCATGGCCGTGGCCCGCGGCTCGCACGAGCCCTTGCGCTTCATCGTCCTGAAGTACCAGGGCGCCGCGGCCGCTGTGGCGCCCGTGGTGTTGGTGGGCAAGGGGATCACCTTCGACAGTGGCGGCATCTCCATCAAGCCGGCCGCCGAGATGGACGAGATGAAATTCGACATGGGCGGTGCGGCCAGCGTCCTGGGCACCTTCAGGGCCCTGGCGGCCCTCAAGCCCCGCGTGAACGTGATCGGTCTGATCCCCAGCTGCGAGAACCTGCCCGATGGGCGTGCGCTCAAGCCGGGCGACGTGGTCACCAGCATGAGTGGTCAGACGATTGAGGTCCTCAACACCGACGCCGAGGGCCGCCTGATCCTGTGCGACGCACTGACCTATGCCGAGCGCTTCGAGCCCTGCGCGGTGGTCGACATCGCCACCCTGACCGGCGCCTGTGTCGTGGCCCTGGGGGCGGTGCGCAGCGGCCTCTTCAGCTCGGACGACGAACTGGCGCAGGCGCTGCTGGACGCGGGCGAGTCGGCCCTCGATCCGTGCTGGCGCATGCCCCTGGACGAAGACTATGCCGAGGGCCTGAAGACCCATTTCGCCGACGTCGCCAACATGGCGGGCCGCCAGGGTGGCGCCATCACGGCGGCCAAATTTCTGCAGCGATTTGCCCGCATGTACCCCTGGGCCCACCTGGACATCGCGGGCACGGCCTGGCGAGGCGGCGCGGCCAAGGGCGCTACCGGCCGGCCGGTCGGCCTGCTGGTGGATTACCTGTTGTCGCAGCAGCCCACGGCCCCGGCGTCGACCCGAGCCAAGAAGAAGCCCGCCCGGAAGACCACCCCGGGTCAGAAGGCGACCCGCGCACGGGCTCGCTAAGGTCCGATCCACGCTCTCCCATGACCCACATCGCCTTCCACGTCAACCTCAGCGACCGCCTCGCGTATGCCTGCCGGCTGCTGCGCAAGGCGGCGACCGGTGGCGCGCGGGTGGTGGTGACGGGCTCCCCGGAGGACTTGCGGGCCCTGGATGCGGCCCTCTGGACGTTCTCTGCACACGACTTTCTGCCGCACGGCCTGGCTGACGCCTTGCCGCCCCAGTTGCTCGCGCGCACGCCCATCGTGCTGGCGCAATCGCCGCAGGCGGCGCCGCACCGGGAGGTGTTGGTCAACTTGCACGAGACGGTTCCGCAGGGCTTTGAAGGCTTTGAGCGCCTGATCGAGCTGGTCTCCCAGGACGACGCTCCCTTGCGCAGTGCGCGGGTGCGCTGGAAACACTATGCCGACCGCGGCTACGCCCTCACCAAGGTCGACCAGAAGGATGTCGTCACATGAAGGACGCCGGGCCGCCGCGTTTTGTCCCCATCCTGACCGAGGTGGTCAAGTCCAAGCCCCCCGCGGCTGCCGACTCTGACCCCGCGGGCCTCGCGCCGCCCGCGCCCGTGTCCGTTCCTGCGCCTGCGCCTGCAACGGCGGTCGACGCGGCCGCTGCCGCACCGTCGCCAGTGGCCGAGGATGAACTGGCCCGGCGCGTGCTTGAGCGGGTCCTCGTCGAGATCGAGCCCCTGGTGCTGGATGCCTTGCGTACCGTGCAGGTGCAGCAGGCGCGCACGCTGGAGGTCATGGTGCGTGCCGAGCTGGCGACCCGGGTCGCCCGTCTGGTCAGCGAGTCCCTGGCGGCCCGCTCGAGGGACTGAGCCCACACCTAGGATTTCCCTTAGACCTTTCTGGTTTCAGGGTTCAATTCGTCGATTAAAGTTGCCCCGCGTTTCGCCGCAAGAGGCGCTCACAAACACCACCACCTTGGAGATTGCTCGCATGAAGACCTCACTGAAAATGACCGTTCTGGCCGGTGCCATCCTGATGACCGCCACCAGCTACGCTCAGGACCTCGTCGTCAAGATCGGCCACGTGGCTCCCACCTCCGGCGCCATCGCCCACCTGGGCAAAGACAACGAGAACGGTGCCCGCATGGCCATTGAAGAACTCAATGCCAAGGGCGTCACCATCGGTGGCAAGAAGGTCAAGCTCGAGCTGGTCGCCGAAGACGACGCAGCCGATCCCAAGCAGGGCACCGCCGCTGCCCAGAAGCTGGTCGACCAAAAGGTCAACGGCGTCGTGGGTCACCTGAACTCCGGCACCTCGATCCCGGCCTCCACCATCTACAGCAACGCGGGCATTCCCCAGATCTCGCCGTCCGCCACCAACCCCAAGTTCACCCGTCAGGGCCTGAAGACCACCTTCCGCGTGGTGGCCGATGACGTGCACCTGGGCGGCACCCTGGGCAAGTACGCCGTCAAGGACCTCAAGGGCAAGAACATCGCCATCGTCGACGACCGCACCGCCTACGGCCAGGGCGTCGCCGACGAATTCGAGAAGGCCGTGAAGTCTGCTGGCGGCAAGATTGCCGGCCGCGAATTCACCACCGACAAGTCCACCGACTTCATGGCCATCCTCACCACCCTCAAGGGCAAGAAGCCTGATGTGGTGTTCTTCGGCGGCATGGATGCCGTGGCCGGCCCGATGCTCAAGCAGATGAAGTCGCTGGGCATCAACGCCAAGTTCATGGGCGGCGATGGCATCTGCACTTCCGAGCTGGCCAAGCTGGCCGGCGACGCCATGGCCGACGGCCAGGTGGTGTGCGCCGAGGCCGGCGGCGTCGAGGGCGCTCAGAAGAAAGATCTGGAGGCCTTCAACGCCAAGTTCAAGGCCAAGTACAACGCCGACGTGCAGGTGTACGCCCCCTATGTGTATGACGCCGTGAACGTGATGGTCGCTGCCATGGTCAAGGCCAACTCGGCTGACCCCAAGGTCTACCTGCCCGTGCTGGCCAAGACGACCGGCCACAAGGGCGTGACCGGCACCATCTCCTTCGACCAGAAGGGTGACATCAAGAACGGCGCGCTGACCCTGTACACCTACAAGGCTGGCAAGCGCGACGCTATCGCTGTGGTGCGCTGATACCGCGCCTGCTCCTTTGGCAAGCCGCCCCGCGTGGGCGGCTTTTTCATTTGCGTCTCTGTGGCAGTCGCTCGGATGCGGACTGCTACAATTGCCGGCTCCGGAGAGGTGGATGAGCGGTTTAAGTCGCACGCCTGGAAAGCGTGTGAGGGTTAATAGCCCTCCGCGGGTTCGAATCCCGCCCTCTCCGCCAGACACCCAGAATAAAAGCGCCTTTTAGGCGCTTTTTTATTTCGACCCACCCCGCTCTCACCACTACGGAAAAATCCCCGCGCTAGCGGCGTTCACATAACGGCCGAGCGCCGC